>Ga0105047_10007363_pt1 | contig 18561 bp, 22 predicted proteins | sample MAT04_FD_78384 | JGI IMG/M metagenome (GOLD analysis project Ga0105047, IMG submission 78384) | Freshwater microbial communities from Lake Fryxell liftoff mats and glacier meltwater in Antarctica - MAT-04 (megahit assembly) | ecosystem: Environmental > Aquatic > Freshwater > Ice > Liftoff... | reverse complement strand
GCAGCAGCAGCGGGGGCGCGATGAGGAGTGTGGTCATGAGTCCCACGGGGAGTTCGCCGGGAGCCAGGAGTACCCGAGCCAGGACGTCGGCGGCCAGGAGCAGCAGGGCACCCAGGACCGCGGCGAGGAGGAGCACCCGCGCGAGGCTCCCGGGACCGATGAGCAGTCGTGCGGCGTAGGGTGCCAGCAGTCCGACCCAGGCGATCGGCCCGGCGACCGCGACGACGGGCGCCACGAGGGCGGCTGCTGTGATGAGCGAGGCCGCGCGTGTGGCCGCGACAAGCACCCCGCGTCCAGCCGCAAGGTCATCGCCGAGGCCAACGAGGGCCACGGGGCGCGTCAGCAGGAAGGCCGCGGGCGCGGCCGCGAGCAACCAGGGCGTGATGAGCATCAGGTGGCTCCATGTCCGCCCACCCAGATCGCCCACCGTGAACAGGAAGAACAGCTGCACATCGCCGGTTCGTGCGGCGAGGCTGATGATGCCCACGACGAGCGCTCCCAGCAGCGCCGCGACAGCCGCACCGATCAGCGCAGCCTGGACCGGCGATCGTGACCCGCGGGCGAGGAGCAGCACCAGCAGTCCGCCGGATAGCGCTCCGCCCATCGCCGCCTACGGGTACAGGGCGAATGCGAGGGGGATGTGCAGGATGACGATCGCGGCCATGACCACGGACGCTCCCGCCGAAACGCCGATGAGCTCAGGTCCGGCCAACGGGTTGCGCAAGGAGGCCTGCAGCAGTGCCCCGGCAAGGGACAGGGCCGCGCCACCAGCGAGGGCGAGCAACAGTCGCGGCAGTCGCAACTCCCAGACCACGATGCGTTCCAGTCGAGCAACGTCTCCGCCGCGCAGGACCTCGAGGAGCCGCGCCGCATCCAGCGACGGCGTGCCGACCGAGAGTGCGGCGACCGCCAGGATCGCGACGAGCGATCCGACCACTCCGACCGTCAGGACAGGCGCGAGCCACCAGGGGCGCACCCTGGTGGCTCCGACGGGACTTCTGGACGGCGACCGTGGGGCGGCCGTCGGATCGATGGTCGTGGAACGGTCGCTACGGAGCGTCCGGGTACAGTAGCGGCAGCGCCTCATCCAGGACCGACGAGACGCCATGGATACCACGCGTGGTGCCCCAGATCTCGAAGCTGACCTCGTGGACATCGCCGTTCCGGACGGCCTGCAACTCGGACCAGATGGGGTTCTCGGCATACTGGACCGTGAGATCCACGGGCGGCTCCGCGCCGAATCCGACGGTCTCCACGAAGATGACCTCCGGATCGATGGCCAGGAGCTGCTCCAGGCTGAACGTTGGGTACTCGTGCGGGCCACCCTCGAAGGTGAATGCGTAGTCCGCGCAACGAGCCAGGGCGTCGATCATCGGGGTCCGCATGATGTCCACACCGACGTTGGTGTCGGAGCCGAAGACGACCAGGGTGCTTCGGCGGTCCTCGATCGACCCACAGTCGGCCTCGATACGCGCCTCGAGGTCCGCCACGGCGGTCTCGACCGCGGGACCCTTGCCGACCAGCCGCCCGATCTGACCGACCTGGTCCGCCATGCCGTCGAGGCCGTCGGGGTTGACGAGGAACAGCGGCGCGATGGTCACAAGGCCCTCGCGAACGCCGTCGTGGACGCCGGCGAGCCCGATGACCACGTCCGGCTTGGCGGCCGCGATGTCCTCCAAGCTGGGCTCGAAGAAGGAGCCGCCGATGACCGGGATGGACGTTCCGGCAGCGCCCCAGTACAACGGCCTGACCTGCAACAGATCCAGGGCCGCGGCGGGCTCCTGACCCAGCACGAAGAGGGTGTCAGTGCACATGCCGGTCAGGCACACGACGTTCGTGGCCGGAGCCTCCAGGGTCACGGTCGTGCCGGTCACGTCGGTCTCACTGATGGCCGAGGCAGATGGAGACTGTGCCCCAGCCGGGAACGCCATGGGCCGTAGCGAGTACGCCGAGCGAAAGCACGTTGGCGGATCGTCGTAGTGGGCGGGTCGACATTCGTTGTCTCCTCTTCGTGGGGTTGCTGTATGCGGCACGCCGGTCGTGGTTGGCACGCCGGTCGTGGTTGGCAGGAGTGCCGTCAGTTCAGGAGTGCCGTCAGTTGAGGCCAGGGCGCGCTGGCGGGCGGCAACGGGCGAGGATGGCATCAGCTGACGCACTGGCCGCCGCCACGCCGGGATCCTTGACGTCGCTGGCCTCGTCGGCGCGCGACGAGCGATCGCCGGGGAGGGCGAAGCCGGCGTTGCGGGCTGCGCGCTGTAACTGGGCGGCGGACGCGCCGGAACAGCCCACCATGACCATCGCATAGGCGCAGTCGTACGGGACCTCCACGTCGTGGACACCGGGCATGACCAGCAGGGCCGCCGTGAGCGTTGCTGCACAGTCGGCGCAGATGGTCCCTGCCAACTCGATGACCTCCAGCCGGTATTCCGGCTCTCGTTGGGTGGGTTTCATGTCAGGCAGCAGGCAACGGCGAGCAGGGATCAGCGACAGTCCGGTCGGCGAACATCGCTCTCAGGGCCGCAGCGTCCCCGGCATACGCAAGGGCCGTGGCGATGCCGTCACCGGCACCTGCACCGAACGCCGGATCAGCCCCTGCACCATCGCGCAGCGGGCCTATGGCTGCGTCGTCCCGCTGGATGAGAGCGTCGGCCACTCGGGGTCCGGCTCCACGCTGGTTCGAGAGCTTGGGTACCACTCTTACGCACCTCCTGCTTGTCCATGATCTCCGCGTCTCACGATAGCATGCAGTGAGACCAAGTCGCATGGGACGCCACTCATTCACCGTCTCGAGCCTCTTCCTGAACTTAATGATACCTTGTCTCATATCGACTCAGCCAACAGTCAGGAGTGTGACCATGAGTGCGTTCGTATCGCGATCCGAGGAAGCCGTCATGAGGAGGCTGCGGTGGCTGGCCGTGGCCGTCTTCGTCGCAGTCGTCCTTGCCATCTCCGCAGTGGTGCCCTGGTCGGGGGCTTCGGCTGCCTCGCCCAGTCCCTCCTCCAGTGCGACGCGCGGCGGCTATCTGCTCGTCGCGGATCCGGCGGCGACCACCGTCTATGTGTATTCGCTGCCAGACCTCACCCTTACCGGCCAACTGGATGACCTGGAGTTCGGCGCCCACAACGGGTCCGTGACCCTGGCCGATGGCCGGGTGCTGTTCAGCGATAGCGCTTCCGGGGCCATCAAGGTGGTGACCATCGATGACGCTGGCGTCCCCGCGGTGGTCGCCAGCGTCCCCGTCTGGGACGGCAACCAGATCGTGTGGAGCAGCATCGACCCAGAGGGCCGCTATCTGCTCGCCGCTGGCCAGCTTCTGGACAGCGCCACCCAGGTGTTCAACATCGTGGACCTGGCGACATACACCAACACACCCATCCAAGTCCCGATGGGGGCCGACGAAGAGGTGGTGGCATGGCTCGATGGTGACCCTACGACCGTGTTCGTGTCGCAGGGTGGACGAGTCGACACCTATCCACTCGCCGACCTGCTGGCTGGCGGCACACCGACACCGGCCGGCTCCGTGGCCATCGAGCTGGGTTCCCACGGGGGCGTGGCTGATCCCGAACGCGACCAGTTCATGATCACGACCACGGCCGGTTTCGAGGTCGTGGATGTATCGAAGACGACACCCGCGCACACGGAGCTCATCCCCTGGGACGTGGACGGCTTCACGGGCGGTCAGAACTATCGGCCGCGACTCGCTCCGGATGGCGACCATGTCGTGGGTGTCCTGACGGCCCCGCCCGCCACGCCTGAGGAGTGGGCGACGGCCGAGGTCACAGCCCACATCGCCGACCTGGGGACGCTGGAGGCCTCTCGCGTGGCACTCGGTACCGGCCGCTTCGCCGGACGCTGGGGCATCTCCGAGCCCTACGCCCTGTTCGCGGGGACGGACGGGGTCACTGGGACCGCGCACCTATTGGACGTCAATGCCACATCCGCCACCTTCGGCACGGTCGTGGCGACCATCCCGCTGGACATGCCCACCAAGGGTGCGCTGCCGGGCGGCCCGACGACAGGCACGGAGGGATACCTGACGACCATCACGCCTGATGGGAGCCAAGGGTTCGTGGTCCACGGCGGGGATGGGGTCATCTCCGTCATCGACACGGCCGCCGGGGCGGTGTCGGGCACCATCACGGTCCCCACGTCGATGGATGCGGCCGGCTACGCCACGGTCATCAGCCCGGGCCTGGCCCCAGTGGACCTGTTCGCGCGCTAGCTCCGTCGGTGATCAGCGTCTTCGGCGACGACCGCTTGTTCGAGATCGAGCGGCCGACCGACTGAACGACGCACGGGGAGGGTCCGACGCCGATCGACCCGGTGTCGGACCCGGCCCGCCCATAGTGATACTTCGTATCACCACCAGCGAGTGGCAGCGGGAGGTCAGGTGAGATGTTCGGGACGATGGGCAGACGGTCACTCGGCGATGCCAACCACGCTGCTGCTGTCAAAGGCTGGGTCGGGGAGGCGTTCGCGTTGCCGGAAGGGACGACGGTGATGGTCACCGAACTCGCCTGCACCGAGCCTGGATGCCCACCCATCGAGACCGTGGTCGCGATCCTGGATGGTCCCGGCTCCACTCGCCAGTTCAAGGTCCACAAGCCGATCGCTGAGGTCGACGCGTCCGATATATCCGGCCTCGCACGCCCCGGCGGCGCAGACCACCACCCCGATCATCTGGAGGTTACGCGATGACCACCCTTGCGGTCCCCGCCATCGAATTCGAGCGACCGGTCGATACACGCGTGCCTGTGACGGTACTGACCGGATTCCTGGGTTCGGGCAAGACGACCCTCGTCAACCGCATCCTGACGGAACAGCACGGCAAGCGCATCGCGGTCATCGAGAACGAGTTCGGCGAGGTAGGGGTCGACCAGGAACTGGTCATCGGCGCCGAGGAAGAGATCTTCGAGATGAACAACGGGTGCATCTGCTGCACCGTGAGGGGGGACCTCATCCGGATCCTGGGCAACCTCATGAAGCGGCGCGACCGCTTCGACGCGATCCTCATCGAGACCACCGGCCTGGCCGATCCGGGACCTGTGGCCCAGACCTTCTTCGTGGACGACGAGATGCAGGACCGGCTCCGACTGGACGCCATCGTGACCATGGTGGATGCCAAGCACATCGCCCAGCACCTGGGCATCGAGCGGGAGGCCAAGGAGCAGATCGCGTTTGCCGACGTGATCCTGCTCAACAAGACGGATCTGGTCGACGGTACCCGCCTGGACGAGTTGGAGGCCCAGATCCGAGGTCTGAACAGCGCGGCACGGCTGCACCGGACGCAGGACGCCGTCATCGATCTGGACTGCATCCTGGATGTGGGCGGCTTCGACCTCTCCCGAGCCATGGATGTGAAGCCGACGTTCATGGAGCCCGAGTATCCGTTCGAGGTCGTCAACATCTACGAACTGCCCCTTGGCATGTACGAGTTGGCGCTCCAGCCGGGGCCGGATGCGACCATGAATGTGCTCCTGGGTTCGCTGGCGACGCCCGATCGGGCCGGTATCGACGAGCGTTTGATGGAGCGCGTCCTGGCGTTCTCGGACGAAGCATTCTGGGTGAATTCCGGGGATTCCCTCACCCCGGGTCGCGGCGTGCATCGACTGACGCTGGCCCAGACCCCGATGCGCTTCCCCTTCATGCTCACCGAGGGCGGCACCGTCGGCCTGTACACGGAGCATCGGCCAGAGGAGTACGCGCTCCAGCTCATCGGTCCGTCGGGGCTGGTCGAACCCGTCTCGCGGGTCGAGTTCGCGCCGGCGCACATCCACGACCGGGAGATCAGCTCTGTCGGCATCGCCATACCTGGGGAGATCGATGGCAAGCGGTTCCAGGAGTGGGTGTCGGTGCTGCTCCGTGAGAAGGGCGCGGACATCTTCCGCAGCAAGGGCATCGTGGCCATCAAGGGAGAGCCTGCCCGGTGGGTGTTCCAGGGTGTCCATATGCTCTTCGGTGGCTCGGCTGATCGCCCTTGGGGAGATGAGCCGCGTCACAACACCATGGTCTTCATCGGCCGCAACCTCGACCGACAGGCGCTCACCTCGGGATTCCGCGCATGCCTGGTCTGATCTCACCGGTCCGGCCAAAGGGGGGCGTCGAGCTTCGAGAGGGCTGGATGGCCGAGTTGGCCGATCACGTGGAGGCGGTGGCGATCTCGCCCGACGGGCATCGTCTGGCGGCTGCCGCAGTCACCGGCCCCATCAGCCTGTTCGATGCCACGAGCGGTGATGAGTTGGCGGCGATGCCCGGGCACCGGATGGGTACGACGGCCCTCGCATGGCGACCGGATGGACAGGTCCTGGCGAGTGCCGGGCAGGACGGCAGGATCCGGCTCTGGGACGGAGTGACGGGCGAACCGATAGGTGAGCTGCAGGGCGGCGACCCGTGGGTGAGCGCGGTCGAATGGTCGCACGACGGCAAGCTCCTGGCGACTGCCGCAGGCCATGAGCTCCGGGTCTGGTCCCCCGCTGGCGATATGGTCGCAGGCTGGACCAATGCCGCGTCCTCGATCTCGGACATCGGCTGGAAACCCGGATCTACGATCCTCGCCTCGTCCGGCTACGGCGGGATCACCCTGGCGCGCCCGGGTGGCGACAAGCCACCCCGCGTGTTCGACTGGAAGGGCTCGGTGCTGGTGCTCTCGTGGAGTCCCGACGGACACTTCATCGCCACCGGCGACCAGGACAGCACCGTCCACTTCTGGTACGCCCAACGCGGCAAGGACCTCCAGATGTGGGGCTACGAGACCAAGGTGCGGGAGCTCGCCTGGGACCCGTCCAGCCGGTATCTCGCCACGGGTGGTGGTCGTGGCATCGTGGTCTGGGACTGCTCCGGCAAGGGGCCCGAAGGCTCGACGCCCCGAATGCTGGACGCACACACCGCCTTCGTGAGCGCACTCGCCTGGCAGCACGCTGGGCCGCTCCTCGTGTCCGGCGGCTACGACGGCCTGCTGGCACTCTGGTCGCCCGCCCGGACCAAGCGTGCGGTCGCGCAGGTCGACCTCGAGGGGGCGGTCTCGTGCATCGCGTGGGCGCCAAGCGACCAGTGGCTGGCATGTGGCAGTTCGACCGGACTCATCGGACGGTTCGACATCGCATGACGATGGATGTCGCGGCAGGCGGATCACGAGTGCCCATCGCTGGCGTTGACGACCTTGTGCGCCTGGCGCCCGTCACGCCGGACCAGGCATGGGCCGTCGAGCGGCTGTTCGAGGCCCTGCATGCCCACAATGCGACGCTGGATCCCCTGTTCTGCCTGGGCCCGGGGTGGCAGCTGGCCCTCGATCAGCACCTGCTCCGTCACTGGGCAGACGACACGGGCCTGACCCTCGTTGCCTGGCTGGGCGACGAACCGGTGGGGCTGTTGATGATGGACGGGCACGTCGACCCGGCACTGTTCCTGCACCGCCACTGGGCGGAACTGCTGGCGCTCTACGTCGCGCCGGGTGCACGAGGCCAAGCCCTCGCGCGACGACTCATCGACGCCGGCGTCTCATGGACGCGCGAGCGCGGATTCCCGCGGGTCCAGCTGTACCTCACCGCATCCAACGCACCCGGTCGGGAGTTGTATCGCTCGACCGGATTCCACCTGTGCCAGGAGATCTGGCGCTTGGACCTGTGATCGAAAGGAACTTCAACATGCAAGCATCGACCCGCACTGGCCTGGCACGCGCCCGGCACCTCGGACCGGCCATCATGGCTGCGGCGATCCTGGCGCTGCCGCAGACCGCCGTCGGGCAGTCGGCCGAACCGAACGGGCTGGCCGAGCCACTGTCAGTCGTGACCGCGTTCTACCCGATCGCCGAGGCCGCGCGCGAGGTCGGTGGCGCCGCCGTGGTCGTGACGGACCTGACGCCCGTCGGTGGCGGTCCCCATGACCTGGAGTTGACACCCCAGGACATCGAGAGGCTGGACCTGGCCGACGTCGTGCTGTACGTCGGTGCCGGCTTCCAGCCCCAGGTGGAGAAGGCTGCCGACGAGCTGCAGGACGGGGCCCGAAGCCTGGATGTGCTGTCGACCGTGGAACTCCTGCCCGTGGATCCACAGGTCCCGGGCACCGTGGGCGAGGTGGACGGCGAGGTCCTCGCCGGTGGCATGGATCCACACATCTGGCTCGACCCGGTTCGCTTCGCGCAGATGGCCGACGCCATCGCGGGCACATTGAGTGATGCCGATCCTGGGAATGCTGCCACGTTCGCGACCAACGCCGCTGCATACCGGCATAAACTGGAAGCGCTCGATGGCGCGTTCGCCGACTCGCTTGCAGACTGCGAGTCGCGGGCCATCGTCACCAGCCACCGCGCTTTCGGCTACTTCGCCGATCGATACGACCTGCTCCAACTCCCCATCGCCGGGTTGTCGCCGGACCAGGAACCGGATCCCAGGTCGTTGGAGGCGGTCGCGGCCGCGGCGCGGGACCACGGTGTCACGACCATCTTTTTCGAGACCCGCGTGCCTCGTGCCTTCGCGGCGACGGTCGCTCGGGAGGTCGGTGCCACGACCGATGCCCTCGAGCCCATCGAGACCCTGACCCAGCAGCAGCTGGACCTCGGCCTCGACTACACCACGTTGATGGATGAGAACCGGCTCGCACTCGTGCGTGGCCTTCGATGTTCGGCCGAGTGAGTCGTCGATGCCCGCCATCGAGGTCCAGGACATCAGCGTGCGCTATGGCGCTATCCAGGCGCTCACGGGTGTCAGCTTCGAGGTGGCGGCAGGTTCGATGGTCGCGGTCGTGGGTCCCAATGGCGCCGGCAAGTCCACCTTGTTCCGGGCCATCGGCGGGCTGGTGAGCCACGAGGGCCGCATCGTGCTGGGTGGGCGGCCATGCCACCACCGGGTCGATCGCATGGCAGCTGCGTTGATCCCGCAGCGCTCGGCTATCGACCCGGCATTTCCCATCACGGTCGGTGAGGTGGTGCTACTGGGACGCCGGCGCTTCCTGCGCATGGGCCAACGGCCACGGTCCGAGGATCGGCGGGCAGCCGCAGCTGCACTGCGCGACGTGGGCCTTGCGGGGATGGAGGCACGACCGATCGGGGCGTTATCCGGTGGGCAGCTACAGCGTGTGTTCTTGGCCCGTGCGCTCGCCCAGGAGGCGGATGTGCTGCTGCTGGACGAGGCGCTGAGTGGCGTGGACGCGCCACGCACGAACGCCCTCATCTCCCTCTTCGATCGGCTGGTGGCGGGTGGCGCAACGCTGCTCATCGCGACCCACGACCTGGCGCTCGCCCGGCGGCGGTTCGATCGATGTCTGGCGCTCAATGGTCGCCTGGTGGGCGACGGGCCACCGTCGATCGCGCTCAGCGAGGCAGCCGTCGAGGCCACCTTCGGTTCCGGACGGTCGCCGGCATGAACGAGCTTGCGACCTTCTTCACGCAGCCGTTCGGGTCCAGCTTCATGCTTCGGGCCGCCGCGGCAGCCGTCATCGTCGGTGCGACCGTGCCCTTGGTGGGGTGCTGGATCCAGCTTCGACGGTTGTCGTACCTGGGTGACGCCATGAGTCATGCGACGCTCGCAGGCATCGCCCTGGCGTACCTGCTGGGAATGTCGATCACGGGCGGCGCGCTGATGGGCGGCATCGCGATGGCGGGTCTCATCGCGCTCATCAATAGCCACCCGCGCCTGCGCGAGGACGCTGCCATCGGCATCGTCGAGAGTGTCCTGTTCGCCATCGGCATCATCATCATCAACCGCAGCACCAACATCAGTGTCGATCTGGGCCACTTCCTGCTCGGCCAGATCACCACCGTGTCCGAGGCCGACCTGTGGCTGGACCTGGGGTTGGCGGCCGGCGCGGCGGCGGCCATCTGGTTCCTGTTCGGTGATCTGCTGGGTGCGACCTTCGACGAGGACCATGCCCGCCAGGTGGGCATCCCGGTCGGGCCGCTCAAGACCGGCCTGCTGGTGCTGTTGAGCATCGCTATCGTGATCTCCCTCCAGACCGTCGGGTTGCTGCTGAGCGTGGCGCTGCTGGTCATCCCCGCCGCCACCGCACGACTGGTCACCCAGCGGGTTGCGTCCATGTCGATCCTCGCCGTGCTGCTTGGTGTTGGCGCGTCGCTGTTTGGTCTCACGCTCGCCTACCACCTCGCGACGCCCGCAGGCGCCACGATCTCCCTCGTGTCCGCGGCCATCCTGGCCCTGGTCGCGATGGCGACAGCGCCGAGGCGGATCCGGCGGCCGATGGAGGTCGCGCATGGCTGACCGCACCGACCGGCTCGCCGTCCTGGTCTGCCGCGACTGCTGCTGCGGCAACCCCGGCAAGCACCCCGATGAGGATCACGACGGACAGCTGGATGCCATCCGGAGCGCGATGGCGGGCGTCCCAGATGCCGTCGTAGCCATCACCAAGTGCCTCGACGTGTGTGACCGGTCCAACGTGGTGGTCGTCCGGCGCCAACGGCGGCGGACGCGCTCGGATATCTGGCTCGGGGGGGTGCTGGATACTCGCCAGACCGACGCGCTGTGTGCCTGGTTGCGAGGAGGCGGTCCGCGCTCGAAGCCACTGCCGACCGTCCTGCGCGTGGCGGCCTTCCGGCCACCCCACCCGGTTCATGGCCGCGGGGGCCGGTCATGATCAGTCGACCAGAATGGCCGGACGCACCCATCGCCGACGGCAGGGATCCCCCGAGCGGTGACCCACTGACAACGCTGTGGAACGAGATCGGCCAGCCACTCCTGCATCAGCAATGCTGGTGCTGGGGCTGGGACATCCGACGGACGGACGGCAACCTGCTGTTGGAACGAGGGTTCCGCAAGCTCCGGCCACCGCACCCGGACGCCGGCACCTCCACCTATCGACTGCGTGGCCATGGCTACGTCCTGGGCTTGTGGGGCTTTGGGATGTTCTATGGGCGGCCCGGGATGGGTGGTGTGTTCATCGGCCGCTACGCCGACGGACCGCTCTTCGCGGAGTCGTCACGGCCGCCCGAGGATGTCTGGCTGCCGCTGTCCATGCCCGCCATGACGGAGCTGCAGCATGTCGCGATGCCGGGCACGTCACTCGACCTCTTTGCCCAGCTCCTCGACTGGGTCGCACGGTACGAGCGGTGGGTGCAGCGCGTTGCCGGGCCTGAGCATCGAGCCGCCGCGATCGATGCGTGGGGCGACAAGACGGTCGTGTCCGCCCATGAGATGGCCGCGACCTGGCACCAGCTGTCCGCTGTCATCCGACTCCTGACCCCATCCAGCCAGCCCGAGACGGGCATCACCTAGTCGTAGCCGGAGGTCGAAACATGCACTCGAACCATTGGTCCCCATCCCGCCGGGGGCTCGCTATCACCGTCACGGTGCTCGCCGCCATGAGCACCCTCTCGGGGGGAGCCATCGCGGCGAGCCCTGAACCCCCGCCGGACACCCGCTGCGGCGACACGGCGTACGGCGTCGAGGTGGACAGGGACGGACGCATCGTCGTCGCGTCAGAGGTCGGCACCAGCCTGACCGTCGCGCATGAGGACGGCGACGTGGTCCAGGTGAAGGACCTGGCCATCAGCCGACTCTTGCCGGACGGCTCACTCGATGTGACATACGGCAACGGTGGGACGACGATCGTGGACGCGGGTGGGGACGACGAGGTCCTGGATGTCCGGCTGGATGCCGATGGCCGGGCGCTGGTCATGGGACGCGTCAACGGTGCCGATGACAGCGCTTCGGTGGCCGTGCTGCGGTTTGATACCGACGGCACACTGGACCCGACCTACGGCACCGAGGGCATGGCTCGGATCGCGCTGGAGCCCGATACCTTCGCCTGGGCTGCCGATACGCACGAGGGCGGCCTGGTGCTGGCGGGTCGGATCGGATCGGATGCCAACAAGGACTACGCGGTGATGCGCCTGACGGACGCCGGCGAGCTGGATGCGACCTTCGGCACGGCGGGCCTGCTGCGGGTCGATCGCGGCGACGCCGACGAGGTGTTCGAGAGCGTGGCCGTCGACGCGACCAGTGGCGCCATCTACGCTGCGGGCAGTCAGCGGACGAATGGCATCACGGAGGTCCTTCGACTGGATGCAATGGGCAAGCCTGACGCGACATGGGGCGAGGGAGGCTGGGTCGTTCCGGCACCCCACCCCGGAGCGGCGAGCCGGGCCACCGTCCTGGCCGTGGATGCCGACTCGCAGGACGTGATCGTCGCCAGCGACGTAGACCGCGCGGACGACTCTCGAGCCATCGCGATCACCCGGCTCGGCGAGGACGGGACGCCGGTCATGACGTTCGGCGCAGCGGGCCAGACCATCGTCGATCTGGGTGCGGACATCACCTACGTCTGGGACGGTACGTTCCAGGCAGACGGCGCCGATCCTGCCAGCCAAGCCTTTGTCATCGTGGGCACCGACATCGACGCCGACTTCGCCGCCGGGCGAGGGTTCCTGCTACGCGTCGGCATGGATGGCGGGCTGGATGCGACATTTGGCGAGCAGGGTGTCGTGCGCCCTGGCCTGCCCACGCCGTTCGGCTTCCTCGCCGACGTCGAGGCCACCAGTGGAGGTCAGCTCATCGCGGTGGGCAGCGCCATCGCGGGCTTCGAGGCGCAGTCGTCGGACCTGCTCGTGGTCGCGGTCGGACCCGATGGCAGGCTGGATACGACATTCGGCAACGGGGGGCTTGTGGTCCGGGACCTGCGCGGCCCGGTGTGCGCGCCAGACGGGGCCTGACCAGTCCGGGCGGCCGCGACGGTAGCGCGGTCGTCGCCCCGATCGATCCGACTCGCGCAGATCCGAACTCGGACGCCCTCCGCCTGGTCCCGCATGTGGTCGGTTCGCTCCACCGTCGACCCATCCGTCAACGGATGGCGACCAAGATCTGATCGTCGCCGCGGCTCCACACCACCCCGCTCGTTGAGAAGCCAGACTGCTGGAGCAATCGCTGGTGCGCCTGGCGGGTCACTCGGTGGGTGGTGCCGGTCAGGCCACGACGACCGCGTTCGGCAAGGAGTCTGTCGAACCGGGGTTCATCGGCAACGGCGCGCCACCAAGCGGCCCAGTCAGGATCGCTGGACGCGATTTCGCGCGCCTGATGGCCCGCCCGGGCCCTCTCCATCGCACTGTTGACGTCCGGGTCCGCGTCTGCCAGTCGGTCCGCGTTCAGGAGCAGGCCGCCCCTCCGCAGCCGAGTGGCAAGCAGCGCGTACAGGTGAGCTAGGCGCAGAGGGCTCAGGTAGTGGAGAGTGGCAGATGTGACCACGGCGTCGAGCGTATCGGCTCGTATGCCTGCCCTGTCGGCCCAGCCCTCGTGGGTCACGTCAGTATCGATGAACTCGATGCTGCGGGGGCAGATCGGTCGGCCGATGGCCAGGAGCACGGGATCGTTGTCAACGGCTGCGATGGAACAATGCGGCAGCGCTGCCACGAGCAGTCGGGCCGCGGAACCCTGAGCGCATCCGATCTCGAGGATTCGACCGGTGCCCGTTGGACCCAGCAGCTGCGTGATGAGGTCGACGGCCGCGCGCCCGTACTCGTCCAGGCTGGGGCCGTACCGGCGCTGTTGCGCGTCGAACCGGCGTGCCCACTACCGGGCGAACGGAGCATCGAGCACGTCGTCCCCCTCGTCACGCAAACATTTCGCTCCTTCGGGTGCCGACTACCTGGTCCTGCAACGGCTGGTCACGTCCTCGTGGGCGAGTCGCTCAATTCTTCCGCTAAACCACGGATCGGGCCGGCTGGCACGCAGCCGGCCCAGTTCCACGTGTGGGTACGGAGTCCTCAGTTCATCAACGGCGAGGCGATCTCAGTACCCAGGACGGCCACCAGACTCGCCAAGTTGTAGCGCATCAGGGAGAGGTAGTCGTCCACTTCGTCGGTGAAGCTGTCGGTCATGAGCATGCCGACCGGTACACCGGTCTCGTTGGCGACCATCCGGGCGACATCCGCGCTCAGTTGGGGCTCGTAGAAGATGCCCGCCACGCTCCTTGACCGGACGAGGTCGATGAGCGCCGCGATCTCTCCCGCGGCGGGTTCCTTGCCAGGCGATGCGATGACGCTGCCAGCGACCTCGATGCCAAAGCGACGCTCGAGATAGCTGAATGCGTCATGGGCAACGACGATGCGACGACGATCCGGCGGGATACTGCCCAGCGCCGCGTCCAGGTCCTGCTCCAAGTCCGCCAGCCGAGTGCCATAGGCTACTGCCGCAGCTGCGTATGACGCAGCGTTCGGTGGGTCCAGCGCGCCCACCTCCTCCGACACGACTCGTGCGATCTGCTGGACGTACGCGGGGTCCAGCCACACGTGCGGGTCCCCGTCGCGGAGGTCATGGACGTGATCGCCATGGTCGATGACCACGTCCCGCACGATGAGGTCGAGGTGATCCGCGAGACGCAGGACCGGGATCCCGGCGGCGTCGACGGCACGGCGCCAGGCACCGCCCTCCTCGAATGCCTCCAGATGGGCACCCATGAGGATGTACAGGTCCGTCTCCGTCAACTTGACCATCTCGCGCGGGGTGGCTTCCCAGGTGTGGGGATCGGCATACGCCGGGACCACCGACCACACCTCGACACCGGGCCCCACCGAATCGCTGACGATGTCTGCAAGGACCGGCGTGCTTACAGCGACTGTGAGACCGTGTCCCGGTCCAGTTGTCAGCGTGGCGTCCGGTGTCGCTGACGGCGACGGTCCAGCTGCGCAGCCGGTCATGGTGAAGCCCACGAGGATGGACAGGCCCACAGCCACCAAACGCCTCATGTAGTGAACTCCTTCTTCCGTCGACCGGCGAGGTACTCCGCCTGCAGACACTGGCGGTACATGAGACTCTATCTCAGTTCCAACGGCGGAGATCCGCAGCCGGGTCTCCGCCGACCAGATCGCATCCACACGTGGGAAGTCAAGGTGAACGTTGGTCAACGGTTCGCGGCCGGGTCCGGCCGATCCCGATCAGTGACGAGTGCCAACCCGACACCCATCGCCGGTCGTCCACGACGCTGGGCAGTCCATCGAACGAGCAAGGTCTTCTCCGTCGGATAGCCCACACTGGTGGCCATGAGGCGACCAAGATGCACCGACGTGGGTCGAGACGCGACAGATCCGGCCATCACGCGATCGAATCAGCTGGTCCATTCCCTGTTCGGGCCACCGTCGTGAGCACGCGTCGCCCGGGCACCCTCTACTCGGGTACATCGGGGTTCGCGTATCCCGATTGGATGCCACGCTTCTACGCGCCGGGCACACGTGCTGTCGACCTGTTGCGGGCGTACTCGAGCCGCCTCAATACGGTCGAGCTGAACAACACGTTCTATCGCCAGCCGACCCCCACGGCCATCGACGGTTGGCTGGCGGCCACACCCGAGACGTTCCGGTTCGTGGTCAAGGCACAGCGGGGTGCCGCGTGGCGCGCGTTCCGCACGGATGCCACCGACAGCGTGCCCTGGCTGACCGCCGCATATCAGCCGTTTGGCGCGCGGCTGCGCTGCGTCCTGTTCCGGGTCGAGGCCACGACACCCCGCGATGACGACGCCCTCGCCCGACTGCTGGACGCGTGGCCCGCGGACCTGCAGCTGGCCATGGAGCTGTGCCATGCCTCCTGGGAGGACGACGACGTCCACGATGCGTTGCGACAACGGGGTGTCGCGCTCGTGACGACCGATACCGACGAGCTGGAGGACCCGCCCATCATCCGGCGCATCGGCCCCCTGCTCTACCTCCGGCTCCGCCGCACGGCGTATACGGCGACCGACCTCGATGACTGGTCGGCCCGATTGGCGCCGTTCCTGGACGATGGCGTGGACGCGTGCGTGTTCCTTCGACACGATGCAGATGGCAGCAACGCGCTGCAGGCGGAGTCACTCCTGGGTCGCGCGATCAGAAGAGCGTGTCCGGACGGTCAGCCGGCGCGCTCGTAGGCGGCGCGGATCCAGCTTGCCACCGAGGCATCGACCGCCGCGAGCTCGGTCGATCGCACACGATGGCTGCACATACCCGACATCGGCTCGACCCGTGGGTCGTCCGGGTGTGGCGTCCAGGTTCAGGCCCAGCTCGACCCGCTTCGCGGATGGCACCTGGACCAGCGCGAACTGCTGCCTCCGACGGAAGCTCATCCCGGACGCTCAGCGCCACCCGGTTTGCGTTGCCGTGACTGAGGGCGTATCGGGTCTTGAGGAAGTCCATGTTCTGGCCGTGCCGCTCGAGTCCCGCCTCGCGCACAGCCGCCGTGAACTCGGGCAGCGTGACTCCCGTCGCCGCCTCGATGTTGCGCAACTGGGCGCTACTTGCGCCTGGGGGTCGGTCATGGGTTGCGTCGCTCCTGCGTGACTCTGGGCGTGTCATCGTGGCGGGGCAGCAGGCCGGCGTCTTGCATGGATCTCACCTGGGCAGGGCGACGACCTCCGGCACGAACCCGGCGGCATCCCCTGGCTCGCCCGGGATGAACGTCCGTCGCTGCGCATCCATGTACTGCGTCGGCGTCACGCCCGTGTGGCGTCGGAAGTCGCGGATGAGGTGCGCCTGGTCGAACCAGCCAAGGTCTGCGGCCAGATCGGCCCAGGGCACATCGCCTGCCACATCGATGTCCTGAAGCATTCGACGCATCCGCAGGAGTCGAGCGAGGACGCGCGGGCATGGACGACACGACGCCTGCCATCAGCGTCCGGGAACGCGACCTTCATCTCCATCGGCTACGTGATCGCCTCGTTCGCGCGCACGGAGGAGGCCGCCAACGGCATGACCAGCGTGGTCCAGTTCCCACTCATGTTCCTGTCGGGCATCTTCTTCCCCATCGCCCTCATGCCCTCGTTCCTGCAGCCGGTCGCGGCACTGCTGCCGCTGACCTACCTCGCTGACGCGCTCCGGCAGGTGATGGCCGGCGGCGTGCCGTTCGCGCCGCTGTGGGCGGACGGACTCATCCTTGGCGCGTGGCTGATCGCCAGCTTCCTCATCTCCGCCCGTTACTTCCGCTGGGAGTCGTGATGGCCACTACGCGCGATGACGCCGAGCGGGTGCAAGCGGAGAGCGCCGCGGCCTGGGCCGCATGGCTGGCCGCGAACCACACCCGGACCACCGGCGTGTGGTTGGTCACCTGGCGAGCCCGCAGCGGCCGGCCGGTCCTGGCCTACGAGGACGCGGTCATCGAGGCGCTGCGATACGGCTGGATCGACAGCACGGGCGGCTCCGTCGACGCCGAGCGGACCGAGCTGTGGTTCGCACCCCGCAAGCGTGGCAGCGGCTGGGCACGCACCAACAAGCGACGCATCGAGCGGCTCCTCGCGCAGGGACGCATGGAGCCCGCCGGCCAGCGGCTCATCGATGCCGCCAAGGCGGACGGTTCCTGGACCCTGCTGGACGATGTCGAGGACCACGTCGTGCCCGATGACCTGACCGCTGCGTTCGGGGCGTTCCCCGGATCGAGTGAGCAGTGGGACGCCTTTCCGCCCTCGGCGCGCAAGGGGATCCTGCAGTGGATCGTGCAGGCGAAGCAGCCCGGCACGCGCGCGAAGCGCGTCGACGAGACGGCCCGCCTCGCTCAGGACGGCAGGCGCGCCAACAAGTGGGTGCCGCGCGACAAGCGCCCCTGACGCTCAGTCGTGCCCGAAGGCGACCAGCAGCGGCATCGCGATCCAGCCATTGACCCGTGCCCCATCGACGCTGCGCACCCGGTACCACAGCCGATCCGAGGGCTGGCCGCACAACGCCGGGTAGCGGATGCCGGTCGTGGCGACGGGCACGCTGTCCACGATGAGGTCGTGCTCGCCACGCAGCGTCCGGACCACAGCGGCGCTGCTGTAGTCCTCGGGCGGTCGGCCGCCGGTGCCGGCCCGGATGATGGCGACCGAGCCCGGGCAGGCCAGGTGCGCGCTGGCGCGCTCGACACGCACACGGTCCGGGTCGAGCATCACTTGGAGCGTCGCCCGACACAGTGCTCGATCTTCCGGTCGCAGCTTGCACTCCACGAGGTGCGGCAGGCAGCCGTCCGTGTCGCAGTCGATGCCCGTGGCTCCGAGCACCCGGTCACCGCCACGGTCGGTGGAGAAGCCCAGCCACGTGGTGCCGTCGGCGCTCCGTCGCGGGACGCTGCGGTCACCGGTCCGCGCACGGACACCGCGGCAGATGGCGGGTTCCTGGGTCCGGAGACGACGGAAGTAGGCACAGGCCGTGGTGCCCGGTACGCCGTAGCTCGTGACCACGGTATCGCCGGAGGCCGTGAAGTCGGACGACTCCGTCGTGGCGTAGGCGATGTAGCGACCCCCACGGGACCCGATCGCTGGCTGCGTGCTGCCGGCCGAGTGGATGGCCAGCGTGCTCCGGGAGCCGTCAACATCACCGAGCAGGAACCGATCACAGGTCCAGCCATCGGGACCAAGCGCCCAACCCGTGGTCGAGTCGTAGTCCGCCACGACGGGGTAGTGGAACAGGGCGAGGCCGCGCCGGGCGCTGGCTGGGATGCGCGCCGCCGCCGCGCCGAAGGGCCGGGTCACGGACGGCCGGTCGTCCCCGCCGAATGCGATGCTGAGGCCACATTCATAGACCGGCAGGGAGCGCCACTCCAGGGCGTCGGACGCGGTTGATGGCCGTGTGGTGGGCGTGAGCGTCGGGGTCGGCCTGGGGGTCGGCCTCGCCGTTGGGGTCG
>Ga0105047_10007361_pt1 | contig 18562 bp, 13 predicted proteins | sample MAT04_FD_78384 | JGI IMG/M metagenome (GOLD analysis project Ga0105047, IMG submission 78384) | Freshwater microbial communities from Lake Fryxell liftoff mats and glacier meltwater in Antarctica - MAT-04 (megahit assembly) | ecosystem: Environmental > Aquatic > Freshwater > Ice > Liftoff... | reverse complement strand
TCGGCCTGCTGTCGCTCGAATGGCTGTCGCGCAAGATGTTGAAGCTGGCGTAGTGGTTAGCCGCGACGCGGAAGGTTTCCGGAGCGCGCCTCCCCTCGCTCCGCTCCGGAAACCCTCCGCGTCGCGGCTAAACGGAATTTCATCGACTGATTCGCACCAGGATAGGCACATGGCTGAACAGGTTAACAACTCGGGATCGAGCGCAATGGAACAGCGTGCCTACCACCCTCTCGCCCGCCTTCGACGCGTGATCCGCGGCTACGTCCTCGTCGAGGGGATTGTGCTGGCGCTGATCCTTGGCTGTCTCTGGTTCTGGTTCTCGATCGCGCTCGACTACAGCCTTCATCACTTCAGCAATGTCGACATGCTCGATGCCGCGCCGCCGGTCCGCTGGATCATGATGGCGATCTTCGGCCTGGCCATCACCGGCATCGTCGTCTGGTACATCTTCCGTCGGCTGTTCCGCGACTTCAGCAATGCGTCGCTTGCGATGGTGCTCGAGAATCGGTTCCCTGCACTGCTCGGCGATCGGCTCATCACCGCCATCGAACTGGCCGACTTGAAGCGGGCCGAGAAGCAGGGCTACTCGGTCGACATGATCGTCAAGACGATGAAGGATGCCAAGGAACGCGTTGATCAGGTCCCCGTGCTGTCGGTCTTCAACTGGTGGCGGCTGGTGATGCTGGTCTGGACGCTCGTCGGCGTCAGCCTGTTCGTGTTGCTGCTGACGTATCCCGTGGCCGTGCTGTTCTCGCTGATCGACATGGTGCCATCCCGGGAAGTCTGGATGATGCTGACAATCAACGGCATCGTCGCGCTTGGGCTGATCTTCGTGTTCATGGTACCGTGCCTGCTGGTCAGCATGCGCAAGCGCCAATCGAGCCTGCGCTGGGTCGTGCTGGGTGTCGGCGTCCTCTGCCTGGGGGCGACCGCGGTCGGGTATCACTACTCGATCAACAAGCTCAATTCGGTGAAGCTCGATGAGTACACCTGGCGCGCCTATCACGTGGCCGACATCGGCGTCGACCGCAACCTGAAGTTCGGCGACACTCGCTGGCCGCGCGACGAGTTCTTCGTCGACTGGCTCGACTTCCCGGTTGACGAGAAGCGCGTGCAGAACAACCGCACCATCAACGCAAGGGCGCTCTTCACAACCTGGATTGTTGCCGACAACACTGTCCCCGGCCGCTGGCGGCCCCTGCGCTGGAGCGACCTGCCGCGCATCGTCGATGCGAAGGAAGTGCCCGAATTGCCGCTGGAGGCCATCAACGAGTACATCATCGCGATTTCCAGCGGCGACGAACGTTCGCCGGTCGGCTTCGACAAGACCCGGCTGAAACTGCCGACGCGCGACGATGCCACGGTTGACCTCGTCTTCGCCGCGGTCGAAAGTGCCGATCATCTGTCGCTGACGCAGGAACAGGTTGACGCATTCGCGACGCTGAAGCAGTCGCTTGCAGCGATCGCTGAAAGCCCGAAGCGGGGCGGCCGGCTGGTGCGCCACGTCAACGCGCCCGATAAAGTAGAACTGGTCTACGGCAACAACGACAGCAAGTTCCGCGGCCGCAGCGTACTGAAGCCGATGTCCGCGCGGCCCAATGTCTTCCAACTCGAACAACCCGTGAAGCTCGACGATACATTCGCGGTGATGCCGTCGGCCAAGCCGGCCGACGGCGAGCCGAAAGAGAAGTTCGTGCCGCTGGTCGCCGAGGCAACCGTGGCCGGTCGCACGCTGAAGACCGACCCGCGCAGCGTGGTGCTGGTCTCGCCGCCGAAGCTGCAATCGCTGACCTACCAGGAGTTCCGCCCCGCCTACTTCTACTACCTGCCGCCGGCAGGGCCGCGCGTCAACACGATCGATGAACGCCGGGTGGCCCTCCGCGAAATGAAGCAGGCACGCCCGCCGCTGACGTTCGCGTCCCCTGCCGAGGCGTTCAGCCTGCCCGATTTCTCCCAGGGCAGCGACGTGGCATTCACGTCCACTGCCGACAAGAAACTGGTCGAAGTCAACCTGACACCGCGCTCGGTCGAATTTCCGGGCGTCGCCACCAAGGATGACATCAAGCCGCTGCCGCTCGCGATTTCCGAGGACGGGCGCTCCTTCACCATCCGCTTCGGTTCCAAGGGCAAGTCGCTCGCCGAACTGCTGGCCACGAAACCCGATGCCGATGGGCCGACACTGCCGGGTGTCAAAAGCCTCTTCACGTTCGACGTGACGATGAAGGACATCGACAACATGGTCTCGACCCGGTCGTACACCCTGCGACCGATCGACGACAAGCTGCCCAGCGTGAACCTGTTCGTCGACGTTATCCGGCAGATCAAGGAAAACAACCGCACCTTCTACGTCTGCACCGCGCAGGCGGACATTCCGTTCGCGAAGGAAAGCAACATCGTCGACGAACACGGGCTGCACAAGCTCGAGTTCACCTACGAGTTCTCGCCGATCGTCAACCCGGCCTACCTGCCCGAACTGGCACAGCAAACCGCATGGTCGATGATCAATCCCCCGGCCATCCCCGGCATCGGCGATATCGTGCTCCGCAAGGAAGTACTGACGCGCACGCTGCCGATCATTCGCGAGATCATCAATCGCGATATGCCCGAAGCGATCCGCAAGGCACCGAACTTCGGCAGCATGCCGATCACCGCGTTCGACAACGCCCAGGGCCTCGCCAACGGCGCAACGCAGATGAGCATTGAGGACGTAAAGAAGAAGCTCGGCAACCCTCTGGGCAACGATCATGTCTCGCCCGTGCTCAAGCAGTTCTCGTTCAAGGACTTCGATACGCCGCTGACGTTCGACCTGCTGAAGTCGCTGCCGCAGTTGCGCGAGAAAAACTCGGCCGGCATCATCCCCGGCTATCGCCTGGTGCTGGACGTGCAGGCAACTGACTCGAACGTGGCCGCCGACCAGGCACGCGTCGCCCGCAACGCGGAGACACTGGAGTTCAAGATCGTCGGCGAGCAGGAACTGTACACGTACATCTCGAAGGAAGAGGCCGAACTGGTCCGCCGCTTCGACGAGTTGATCAACGAACTTGAGAAGCACCAGAAAGACCTCGAAGGCGTGATCAGCCGCGTGCGGACGATCAGCGATTCGACGGCCGTCTTCGAGCAGAACCGCATCGAGAAGATCCTGGACGCGATTTCGAACTCCCGCACGGCCACCAACGAGGTCTACACCTCGTACCTGCGCATCCAGCGCGAGTACAAAGTGAACCGCTTCCCCGACAAGCTGACCAATGACCTGAGCGTGAAGATCGTCGACCCGCTGCGGGTGGTGCAGGCGAAGGAGTACCCGAACGCCGCCAACGAAATGTCCAAGTTCTACGAGATCCTGCGCCAGGGCCGGCCCGACATCGCCATCCCGCAAGGGGCTGTGTCCCAGCAGAGCTTCATTCAACTGCTCGATGCCCTGCGGCAGATCCGCAAGGAAATGGGCGATTCGATCGGCTTCAACAAGCTCGCACTGCAGATCAAGGCAATCCTCGATGGGCAAGTCGCGCTGACCCGGGATGACTTGCAGAAGGTGGAACAAGCAATCACTGACGATCTGCTGCGGATCCAGTTCCTGCCGAAGCCGGCGGACGTGGAGGTCGAAGCGGGCAAGTCGGTGAAGGTGTCGCTGAATCTGAAGATGCCCAAGACCATCACCGAAGACCCGGTCCTCCGCTTCGAACTGCCCGCGAACTCCGGCCTGAAGGTGGCTCCGTCGCCGGTCATTCTGAAGGACGACGCGACCAAGGCCGAGTTCGACGTGACCGCCGGGCCGACGAAGGGCACCTTCTTCCTGCGTATCGTTCCCTCGCAGGGGAACCCGATCGATTTGAAGGTAGAAGTGAAGTAGCGATTGACGCCGCTTGCGGCGTTGCAAATGCGTTGCTTCAGTATCGGTAAGCACTTCAAACACCCCGTGTCGCATTGGCACGGGGTGTTTCGTTCATATATCCTTCTCATCTCCCTCCCGGCGTCGCCATGTCTCGCCTGCCCTATCGTTGAACTTTCCGGAGTACTGCATCCATGCTCATTGATCCGTTAAAAGAAGAGTTTCTGGCGGTCGTTACCAGTTGGTCGGCCTACGGGCAAAAAGGCGGTCTTGTCGGCAGCGCCATCCCGATCTACTGCACATCCCGAAATGAACTGGTCACCGATCCGGTGGCGTTGTTTCCCGACCCCGGTTATGTATTTCTTGTCAATCGCGGCGAAGTGATTGAATGGGACTTCATCCTGGTTCGACCGAAGCGCAACGACAAATACTATCAGGGCAAATCGTACTACCTGTCTTTCGACATCCAGACCAACCTGGAATCGGTACTGCCGGACTTCAAAGTTGCCAGCGTGCTTGATGTGACGACATTCGACCCGGCCGCCGTCAACGGCCTGATCCGCCTGCCCGGTCAGAATGTGTCGCCGGTGTTCTATGTCCGCCATCAGCTTCGCTATTACGGGCCGTTGAAACGCGTTAAGGTGAACCGCCGTCCGGGCGGCGACGGGCTCGACAGCATTCAGTGGACCTCCTTCAGCGAGGACCACAGTGTCTACGAATTCGCAGAGAGCGACCTGGCGAAACATAAGCTCGAACGGCTGACGTTCAAGCATGAGAATCGAGACGACGAAGCGGTCGCCCGCAACCCGATCTATCTCCTTTCCGGCCCGGTGATGACGGCCCGGTCGGAGAAAGCCCACGATCGCCTCTCGGCCGCGGACCTCGCCGAGTGGTACCTGCGCTGGCGGGAAATGCCGATGGTCGACGAGAAGTTGATCAAGGTCTTTCGCACCGCGCCGGAGTATCTGCAGGACGTCAATTCGGAGATCATCAAGCAGCGCTGCCGGCGGCTGTCGACATTGTTCGGCACGCTGGATGTCCTGCAGAACGAGCGCGGGCTGGCAGCCGTCCGGTTCCTGGATACCGCGGAAGGCAAGCGACTGCTCGATCAGCACATCAACCGCGAAGTGGAACGCCGTGCCAAGGAGATCGATGCCGAGGTCGCCACGCTGAAGAAGGACCAGGCGAAGGAGAAGTACCGCCTCAAGCAGGAATCGGACACACTGAAGGCGGAGCACCAGGCGCGCGTCGCTGTGCTGGGCAAGGAGATCGACGAACTTGATCGTCGAAAGTCCTCGGCGACCACGGCGGTCGACGCGCTGCAGAAGCAGATGCAGGACGGCGTCAGCGGTCTGACCGAGCGCCTGCAGGGCGAACTGCCGATGTTTGCCGCGCTTGCCTCGGGCTTTCGGCCGGCCGTCGTCGTTTCCGAAGGTTCGGCCGAGCGCGGGCCGCAATCGCCGTCGACCCCAGCCGCCCATTGGGGCAAGCCGGCCATCCCGCGACCGACCAAGGAGTTGGAAGCACTGGCCGACGAGACGGCATTCGTCGATCAACTGGCCTGGGAACTGGCCAGCGAATCGTTGTACTTCACGCGAGACTTCCTCGCCAATCTGTTCATCACGTTGAAGTCATCCGCCCTCAACCTGATCATGGGCCCGCCGGGCTACGGCAAGTCGAGTGTCGTCGGCGCGCTCGCGCGGGCCATGGGGCACGGCAATGCGCTGATCGAGATCGCCGTCCGGCGCACCTGGTCGGACGATCGCTACCTGCTCGGGTTCTTTGACACGTTCCACAACCGTTACGATCCCGGCCCCACGGGGTTGGCGACGCGGCTGCTGCAAGCACAGATCGATTGGGAACAGGGCAGACAGGGCCTTTACGTCGTGCTGATGGATGAGTTCAACCTGGCGGCCCCCGAGTACTATTTCTCCCAGTTGCTGCAGGTGTTGACGCGCCCCGTGGAGCAGGGCCGAACGATCCGCCTGTACGATTCCAGCAGCCAGGCCGGCGTCAACGACAAACCGATCGACCAGTTGCGGCTGCATCCGAACGTCAGTTTCTGGGGAACAATCAACTACGACGAAACGACCGAACGGCTCAGCCCGCGGTTGCTCGACCGCACCGGCATGATCTTCCTGAGCATGCGGGATGTGCTCTCGTCCACGACCGCGATGAACGAACCGGTGATCAGCAAGGGCATCCTGGCCGGGCAACTGATCGACCGTTTCGTCCGCAAACCCGACGAGTGCCCGGAATCGCATTGGGAGTTGATCGAGCCATTGTTGTCGCTGTTGAAGAAATCCGGGGACGATTGGGGCCCGGGTATCGACCTGTCGCCGCGGGTGCTGGACGCGGTGAAGCGGTACCTGGCGAATTCGAAGGGTTTGCTGCCGCCCGAGCGCGCAGTCGACTTCGTGCTGCAGCAGCGCGTACTGCCGATCCTGCGTGGACGCGGGCCGAAGTTCACGGCCCGCATCCGGGCGCTCGGCGAACGGCTGATCGAGGCCGGCATGGAGCGCTCGGGTCGGCACGTGCAGGATGCGCTCGCCTTGGCGGAGATCAACTTCGGCGATGTCGACTTCCTGGCGTACTGATTTTCCTCAAGTACATGGTTGAGCCTTCTGGTCCCCTATCGCCCGGCTTTGCGGGGGAGAGGGGGAAAGAGGGCCAGCCAACCTGATTGGTATTGAGCGGCCCCATGCATCTGCAATTGCGTGAACGCGACGGCCTGACGCGGCGCTGGACGACCTGGGTGGATACCCGGATCGAGCCGGGCGAACCGCTGCGCCACGAGCCGATCACGTTGAACGAAGCCGACGAAATCGAGTTGGCACTGACATTCGACGATGGGGGCACGCCGTTGCGCATCCTTGTCGGTGATGTGCTGATTGCTTCGACGGAAGAAACCGACCGGACCGACTTTCGCATCTACATGGGCGATGATGGGGACCGCGACCGCGCGGTCTGCCGCGGCCGACTGTTGCGCGACTGGGTCGGCATCACCGAACTGCAGTTGCAGGCCCGGCACGATGACATCTGGCAGCCGATCTTCACCATCACGCCCTTGCGGATTGCCGCGGGCAAGATCGCCCAGCAGGAGTTCGAGGTCCTCTGCGAAGAGGTGGCCAGCCATTCCGCGGCCGCGCTGCTCGACGTCTACGGCAAGACGTTCGTCGGCTTGGAGCTCGAATATCGCCGGGGGGAACATGCCCCGGTGGCAGCGCTGTTGCGCATCCGGCAGGCGATCGACCAGTTGAGTACCGCCTTACGTGAAATCGCCGCGCAGCCGGCCTATCGGCTGCGTACCCGCCGGGTACGCGAGCCGGCGATTGCCGTGCAGGGGGTCAGCGACCTGACGCTGGAGGAAGCCTGCTTCGACCCGTCGTTGATCATCCGGCATCCTGATGGGTTGATGTTCCGCGAGCATGTTCGCGAGATCGCGGTGCCGCATTTCAACCTGGCCGAGAACCGGATTCTGTCGGGTTTCATCGACTTCCTGCTGCGGCAACTGACCGACCTGGAGCAGCGTCTGCTGTCCGAGATCGCGGAACGCGAGGATCGCAAAGCGATCCAGGATCGCCCGGGGCCGGACGGCAAGAAGTCGTGGTGGGAAACGGAAGACTTACCGCGTATCGCCGAGATGCGCAAGCTGCTCGACAACCTGCGGGCGATGCGGCTGGAACTGCATCGGCTCGCCCGCTACCCGTTCCTGCCGCGCGGTGCGGAGCTGCGCGAGATTCCGCAATCGACGCCGCTGTTGCGTTCCAATCGTGCCTACTCGACTGCGTATCGCACGGTCCTGTCGCACTTCAAATCGTTCCGCGTCCGGTTGGGGGAAGAACACCTGCTGACACGCGGCAAGTCGCTGCCGGTGCTGTATGAATGGTGGTGCGTGCTCGACCTGATCCGCATCCTGCAAAGTTGCCTGATGCAATGCGACGACCAGAAGCGCGGTGTCGGCTCGCCGTTCCGGCGACTGGAGTTGGAGCGCACGCGCTTCGTTGTCGACTTCCTGCCCGACCAGGCGATCGACTACGAAGACGATGCCGGCCGACTTGTACGACTTCGCTATGTGCCCGCCTATCGACCCGAACAGACCAGCGGCGGCCTGGCCTACGGGTTGCTCAGCCCCGAGCTGCAGCGAACGCCCGATGTCGCGCTGGAACTGTTCCCGCCGGGCGACGATGGTGATGGCGTTCCCGAGTTGATCATCGTCTTCGATGCCAAGTACTCGCTTGTGCCGCAGATGCAGAAGCTCGAGGAAGTGCGCATGAAGTACGGGAAGATCGGTACGTTCGAGAACGGCAAAGTCCTGTCGCGGCAGATATGGGCGCTGGTGCCGTCGTTGCCGGCCCGGCCACGCATCGTCGGGCCGGAATGGAGCGCGACCTGCACGATCGACAACAGCGGCTTCTGGTCCGAAGGCTACGACATGGCCAGCGCCACCGCGGGGGTGATCCAGGCGAAGCCGCGACTCGGCGAGGGTAGGCCGCCGCTGGAGGGACTGGTGCGGTTGCTGTTGCGGCGAGCGGGGCTGAACGTGCGGCTGTAACGTCAGGAAGACATAGCCACGGATTGAACACGGATGAAAACCAGAACTTGTTCGCGTTCGCGTTCAAACATCGGATTTCTGTTCTTATCCGTGTTTCATCCGTGTTTCATCCGTGGCTAATGGTTTTCTGTATTTCCGTACCGAATGATGCTTTTGGCAATCCGACCTTCACCGGTCGGGATGCCGCGAAGCGGGCGACTTTGTGGCCATCGCCGTGCGGATAAGAGATTTCCAAACTGCAGAAGCGAATCAGTATCGCGGAATCGTCGGGTCGATGTGATGCGACCATGCTTCGATGCCGCCGGCCATCGAGGCGACGTTGGTGAAACCTGCCGCCTGCAGGATTGCCGCGCCCGACAGACTGCGCACGCCGTGATGGCAGTAGACGATCACTTCGGCATCATGCGGAAATTCGAGTTCTTCCACTCGGCCCGGCAGTTCGCCCAGCGGAATCAGAATGCTGTCGGAAAGCTGACAGTACTCATTCTCCCACGGCTGACGCACATCCAGCAACCGCGGCGGGGCATCCTCGGCCAGCCGGCGGGAAACGTAATCGACATCGACTTGTTTGATCATGTTGTTATCGCGTGCTGTTACGGCTGTTCATCAACTGCTGCTCGATCTTCGAGTTGGCCTCGGCCTGACGCAGCAGCGGGGCGACGCGGATCAACTCATCGGGATTGTATCCCGCCCGGCTCAGGTAAGTACGGGAAAGTTCACCGGGGTTCGGAGCGCTGACAAAGCCACCGTTGGCCGGCTTGGGATTGCGCTGCTGCCACAGTGCACGCTCGGCCTGCTGGGTCATGCTCGGGTCACTGTTGTTGCCCGCGCCGGCCACGTCGCCGCCGACCTGCGGCGCATATGGCGGGTTTGAATCGTTGATCGACATGCCGCTCGCCTGCGATTCGGAGGCCATCTTGCCGAGTTCGGAACACAGTATTGCCGACAGTTCCGCGTCGGACTTGCATTTGTTGACCAATCCCTCGGTGATGACCAGTTGCTGAGCGCCCACATGGAAGATGGACAGTTCCGTCAGGCCGACGGTGGAGAACACCGGCTGAATGCCAATGTCCTTATTCGCGGCCAGGATGTCGCGACCCAGCGAATCGACACGGGTGGCCGTCGCGGCCGAGGCCGGCGGCAGCTTCTCGGGCACCAGCACCGGTCGACCGTTCTCTTTTTTCAAAGGGCCGGCCCAGCTACGGAATTCTTCCGACGTGCAGCCGACGGCGGGCAGCATCAACGACAGCGCAATCAGGCCACGACGCAGCATGGGACTCTCCCGCAGGGCACCGGATTCCGGACAGGAGAGGCAAATAACGCGTCGGAGTGTAGCTGTCGAGGTCAAACGCAAAAGCGGGTCAAACGAAACAGAGCCCGGGCGCCAGCGAGGATTCTGAAGATCCTTGCCAGCGCTCGGGCTCTGACGGGCAATCGAATTTCAACTAATCCAGCAGCAGGCTCGGCTCCCAGCCGACGCGTTCGGCGCTGGCACGGAGTTTCTCAAGCGCACGGTTCTGGATCTGGCGGACGCGTTCTTTGCTGATGCGGAGCAGATGGCCGATCTGGCGCAGGCTGTGGGTGCCGTTGCCGGTCAGGCCGAAGCGAAGGTCGAGGACCTTCTTCTCACGCGGACGCAGGTTTTCCATCAGGAAGCCAAGGGCTTCCTGACGTTCGTTGTTGGTCTGCGTTACGGTGCTGGTGTTATCCGGCATCGCTTCGGTGAGTTTGAAATCGCTGTCGTCATCGAGGACCGCGTTCAGCGAGACCGGGGTGCGAGTCGCGGTCTGCAGGTGGGTCAGATGCTCAAGGCTGCTGCCGGTGCGGGCGGCGAGTTCCTGCGGGCTGGGCAGATGCTTACCGCCGTGAGCCAGGGCTTCGCTTTCCTGTTGGAGCAGGCCGAGTTCCTGAAGATGGTGCGGCGACAGGCTGACCAGATGGCTTTGCCGGGCGACGGCAATCTGCAGCGTCTGCCGGATCCACCACGTGGCATAGGTCGCCAGTCGGGTGCCATGGCTGACATCGAACCGGTCGATCGCCTGCATGAGGCCGCAGACTGCTTCCTGGAGTAGATCCGGGTAGCTCAACGAGTGATGACGGAAGCGCTTGGCAACGTGGGCGGCGAGACGGATGTTCGCCGACGCGAGACGATGCTTGAAGTGCACGTAACGGTCGTGCAGGCGACGGACCGCGGGTACATCGCCCACGCCGTTCTCTTCAAAGAATTCGCGAATGAACTGGGCCATCGGCCAGGGCTCAAGCGGCGGCCGATTCGGGCGCAAGTGCGGATAGTGCCGGATGAGAACGCGGACGAGTTCGCTCTTGCAATCCCAGAAACTGGTAAGAAGTTCGCGCTCTTCTTCCGGCGTCAGCAGTTCCGATGAGAACGTCGTCATCGACGATTCCATTGAACTCTTTGCTGACGAGGCATGCGCCCGTTTCTTCAGTACGGTGGTCGACTTCATGGCAATCCTTCCCCGGATTGTTCGAAAATCAGTGGAGTGTCATCGGGTCAGGGGCAGTTTCGTACCGGAAACAACAAGTTTCCGATTTCCCAAGGTGGCGTACTGATCAAATCAAGCACACTACCCACCTCGGCGCGGCCGGTCGGTCCGGGGGGCGGGTTATCAACCCGCATGGCCGGACCAGTCAACACTTCCGTGCGTTGAAAAAAGCCGGCTGGTAACCCAGTCGGCCGGAAAACGCCCGTCTATCCTCCGCAGAATTTAAGGACAGCAGATTGTAATAAGGCCAACTGAACCCCGCAAGTGGTTAGTTTCAAAATTCATCAAAAGTTCGCCGCTACAATCGCTGTACTCTGAATTCTGAATGAGTCGCAATTATATCCCCTCCGGCCAAATCGGTGCATGATTTCGCCGGAATTATGCCCCATTTCCCTTCTAGCGAGGGAGTTAATCGGCTTGGCGAATCCAGCTGCCCTCACCATAATGGTCAAAAGGTGGACAAGATTGTCTCGGTGTGCCCCGATATTGACGCCACTGCTTGATTTGTGAGTTATACTGCTTGGTGCACCCCTTTCAGTGCACGGCTTTTCCATGACGGAATGCCCGACCGTGACGGCCCCGAGTATGCGCGGTGAGTCGTTTCAAATGCTCCGTCCTTGTTCTCGATGACGAGCCGGCCCTCCTCAATCTGACGCGAGGGCTATTGGCCGCCGATTACGATTTCCGCGGGGCGGAATGCGCCGAACAAGCACAGGAAATCTTCAACAATCACGACATCGAAATCGTCCTTTCCGATCAGCAACTGCCAGGCATGCAGGGGATCCCGTTCCTTGAATGGGTGAAGGAAAAGTCCCCCCGCACGGTCCGTATCCTCATGACCGGCATCTACAGCATGGAATTGGCCGTCAACGCCATTAACTCCGGCCTGGCCCAACGGTTCCTGTTCAAGCCCTGGCGGCCCGATCAGCTTGTTCAACTGCTCCGGCACACCGCGCGCACCTTTCTTCTGGAGAGAAGTCACGAAAATCTTCTCGATGAGCTAAGAAGGCTGACCGTTGAACTGGAACAGCGCGTCGCCGACAGGACACGGGAGTTGGAGGCGACCAACACTCAGCTTCAGCAGCGCAACACGATGCTTCAGAAGATGGCGCTGACCGATGCATTGACGGGATTGCCGAATCGCCGGGCGATGGACCGGTTGGCCAAAAACGAACTGCTGCGGCGGGCACGAACGCCGTCGTCGCTCGCCCTCGGACTGGTCGATGCCGACTTCTTCAAGGAGATCAACACCCGCTATCTGCTGCCGGGCGGCGATCACGTACTGGCCTGGCTGGGTTCGACACTCGTCAGTTCGGTTCGGACGATTGATACCGTGGGACGGGTGGGCGGCGAAGAGTTCATGATCGTCGCGCCCGAAACGGACATCGAAGGAGCCGAGACATTGGCCGAGCGGGTACGGCGGTCTGTCGATCTCGGTACAACCGAGTACCACGGCGAACGGATTTCCATCACCGTCAGCGTCGGCATGGTCGTCGCCGATGCGGAGACGCTTGTCGGTTACGACCAGATGCGCCATGCCGCGTCGGCAGCCCTGAGTGACGCCAAGAAGAACGGTCGCAATTGCTGCGTCGTCCGGCAACTTCCCCCATTCGTCGGTCCGGCTTCGCGGTGATTACTCTTCCCACATCTGCGTCAGCCGTTTGACGATCATCGTCGCGTAACAGCCGCGCGGCAGGTCGAAGTTCAGTACCATCTTCTGCTTGCCGGGGTTCAGGTCGTCCTTCGCGCTTTCGACGGTCAGCCCGCTCGGGATGACGGCGGCGTTGCGGTTGCCTCGCGAGAAGAACGGTTTGCGGAAGTCTTTCAGCTTCATCTCTTCGAGCGGGATGCCTTCGTTTTCCATCACTGCTTTGAGAATCGGCGACCATTCCGCCTCGGGGTCGTCCTTCAGTCGCGATGACGGCAACGGCAGTTCCAGCGCCTTCCACGCCTCCAGACGCTCGGCTTTGATGGAACGCGGCACCGGCAGGTCGCCCACGCGCGAACGCATCGACAACAGCTGATGCGGCGACACATGCAGTCGGATCCACCCGGCCAGCATCATGTTCCAAAGAAAACTCTGGTAGGCGTTCAGGTAGATCGCCTTCAACTCGGGCTTCACCTTGTCGATCGCCCCCCGGAAGTCTTCGGGGTTACGCGCCAGGTGATTGATGACCTGCTTTGCCTGCCCGGGCGGCAATTCGTTGCGCAGGGCCACCCAGTCGCCCCAGTGCGCCTTAAGCGTCGCCTTCTCCTGCTTCATCGGGGCTCGGTCATGCTCGTAGTTGGCCATCAGGGCGGCCTTCAGGGCCTGTTCATAACGGCCCTGCACCATCTCGCGGGCCACGAAACGCCCGTCGGACGCCATCGAGCCAAACCGCTGATCGTCGAAGTAGTTCGGCACGCCCACCTTCTGCAGTTCCGGCACGGCCGCCCGCGCGGCGTCGACCGCCTTGGGCGACATCGACCGCAGCGTGAGGGTGAAACGGTTCGCATCAATATCGGTGGACGCGAATTCGCCGGGGCACTGGCCCAGATAGTTAAGGTCGACACCCGGATGCGTGAAGTTCCGCTGCGGACCGCGGAAGATGGTGAGGTACTGGATTGTGCGCGCATGCCGATCCTTGAGCCCGCCATAGGAGAGACGGGTCAGCGGGAACTTCCAGCGCTTGCGGATCAGCGTCAGTGCATCAGGTGTGGTCCAGTTGATTTTTTCGAGCCGATAGAGCGCGTACGCGCCTTCCGATGGCACGACCGACGTCAACTCCTCGACACGGAAGTCGTTGGGAATCTGCTTGAGCTTCATAGGGTTCGGATGCGGATTACGCGCGAAAGTGACAAGAGCGCGCAGAAAAAGGACCGGCAGAATAGAATTCGAAACCGTCGCCCACTCAGTCTCGAACCCGAATTTCTGCCGGTCCATCAGTGACGAGTGATTGCTCACTCGAACTGACTATTAGGCACCCTTTTTCACGGGAACAACAGTCACTGAACAAATTCTCCGGATTCTTTCCAGATCAGTCTGAAGCACGTATCTTTGCGTCGCTGATTGCCCCGACAGATCCTGCGGGCAGCGGCTCGCCCGGCTCCACAATCGGTGGCGGAAGGACCGTTTCGACACTCGACTTCTTCCGGCTGACCGGCTTGAGGAAGTCCCATTCGTCGCTGCCGGCGTCATCGTTCTTTTTCGTAACTGGCCGGGGGGGCGGGGCGGGATCATCGAGCATCGACGGGAAGGGCACCACCACCGGTTCGACGATCGGCACGGCCATCGCCAGGGTCTTCAACTCGCCCGCCAGCAGGTCCAGCGTGGTCGGGTGCGTCGGCACCCCATAGCGGCTCATGCAGGGAACGGTGATGATCTCACTATTGTCGAGGTCAGACTGATCGAGGCTGTGCCGTGCGCACGTGATGGTGACGTTTCGGTGGCGTGTGAAGTCGATCGGATTGACGGCAATGTTCCGCAGCCCCTTCGGCTCGATCAGCACCAGCAGGTCGATCGGGATGCCCGCATCGCCGGCACGCATCGCCAGGCTGCGGGCCGGACCCGCCCCGTACTCGAAACCGACGATCACGAACTTCAGGTTCGGGTTGCAAGCATGCGAGTCACGCAGTTCCCGCCACAGGCACGACTCATGGTAGAACTGGGCGAAGTACGTCCGGACGAAGCCGAGTTCCTTGAGGTGATCGCGCACGCCGCTCAGGTTGCCGCAGCAAAGCGGGTCAGCCCCGTTGACCATGATGACGCAGACATTCTGCCGGCTGATGGCCGGGATATCCGCACAGGCCCGTACCGAATCAGGCAGCGGCGACGGCACGCTGTTGAACACATGCATGCAGCCGGGCAGCACGAACATGCAACCGCTCAGCAGCAACATCGATCGGCAGGTTTGCCCGAACATGCGAGATTCTCCAGCCGCTGACGATGACCGACACCGCGTTACCATCCCTTTCTTCGTCAATCGCTGTAGAACCGGTGCAATCCGTTCGGTCGATGCAGCTTTCGCACGTTCGCGCGGCAGGGGGCTGTTCGGGTTATGGAAGCCCGGCAATCTGGGGGGCTTCACGTCATCGGCACGATCTTCCCTGTCTTCACTGACTCACATTCCTGAAAGCACATGACCAGGGCATCGCGCGCGAGCTTCGCGCTCAGGAGTGCCGGTTCGACTCCATGACGGATGCCATCAACCGCGGCCTGTATTTCAAGAGTGAACGCCGCGGCCGGGTCGCCGCTGCCCGGCAAAGCAGGGTGCGACGTGCTGCCGTCGGCCGCATACAGCGTCAGCGGGCAGGTGCCCGATTCGTAGACGAGCGTCGCCTTCTCGAAGTAAATCTCGTAGCCGTGCACGAACGGTCGGCCCGACATCGCCAAGGCACCCGATGAACAGGTAATCGCCGGGCCGCCCGGGCCATAAAGATACTGCGTGGTCAGGTGTTGAACGGTCTCGCCTTCGACTCGGCCAGTTGAAAAGACGGCATCGGGCACGCCGGCGAGCAGGCCGATGAAGTGCGTGTCGTGAATGTGCAGATCAATTGCCGGGCCGCCGGTCTTGGCCGAGTCGCCGATGTCGGCTGACCAGTCGGGCCGGGAGATCACGCGCTTGAAGTGCCCGCCGAGCAGCTTCCCGAAACGCCCGTCGCGCGTCACTTCGGCGGCATACGCGAACTCGGGGAAAAACGGCAGCACATGGGCGACCATCAGAAACCGGTTGGCACGCCGGGCGGCTTCCAGCATCGCGTCGGCATCGGCAGGGGTCAGGGCCATCGCCTTTTCGACCAGCACATGCTTCCCGGCCGACAGCGCCGCGATCGCCGTCTCGGGATGCAGATGCGTCGGGTTGCAGATATCGACCAGATCGATTTCCGGGTCGGCCAAGAGCGATTCCAGCGATTCGTGCCGATGCACGCCTGTCAGATCAACATGCTCGCCCGGAGGGCCGAAGTTCCCGCGGATCGACGTCCAATCCCCGGCCAGCTTCTTCTTGTCCCGACTGCAGACTGCCGACAACTTCGCGCCCTCGACTCCCTTCATCCCGAGGTAGTGAATCCAGCCCATGAAACCGATGCCGACGAGTCCGATACGGAGCATGATGGTGGGTTCTCTCTTGTCGAAGGCGCTGAGGAAGGCGTCGCGGTCTGAAGAAAGTTTACGGTCGGGCCGAAGCCGATTCACGCGGAATCCGGCCACTGCGGTCAATCGGAGCAGTGTTCGAGTTCAGCGTTGATCAAGGGATTTTGCCCCGTTCGCTTGCCGACAGTGAGTCGCCTACTGCTATTACGCGCTTATCTACCGGCGCAGCCCGGTCGGCCCGCCGGTGTCCGCCGTGCTGGCCAACGTGAAGGAACCCGAAAAGCTGAACCATCTGCCGCAGGAGATCGCCAGGGAAGCGGTGACGGAGCATCCGCTCAGCGGTCACCCGACTTAAGTAAGCGGGGCGACGAGGCGGGCAGGATCTGATGAACCTTGACATATCTGAATGTCGAGATATATTAACATCGGGAGAATAGTGAATGGCCATCGACACGCTGATCGATCTGAGTCGCCTTGCCCAAGCGGCCGAATGCCTGAAGATTCTGGCGCATCCGCATCGATTGCGGATGGTCGAGATGCTGCTTGCATCACGCTACAGCGTCGGTGAATTGGCCGAGGCCTGCGGAATCCCCAGCAACATTGCATCGGGACACCTGCGTCTGATGCAGCGGTGCGGCCTGCTCGCACCGGAACGCGATGGACGGAACGTTTTCTACCGGATTACCGACCCGTGTGTGGGCAAATTGATGAAGTGCATCCGCGAGCGGTTTGCGACGGCTCGCGGGGCATGACTGCCCGGATGAAATGTCTTGATGTTGCAACCTGTTGACCTTTCAGGGGGATTCTCCATGAGTGTTTCAACCATCAGTCCGCGAGACCTTGCCGCCAGGCAGCAGCGCGGTGAGCCGATCGATTTGATCGACGTCCGGACTCCCGTCGAGTTCCAGGAGATGCACAGCACGTACGCCCGCAATGAGCCTTTGGGGAATCTCGATCCCGCGGCAGTGATGTCCGCACGGGACACGAAAGCCACCGATGCTCCCCTCTATGTCATCTGTCGCTCGGGAAGCCGGGGGCGGCAGGCCTGCGAGAAGTTCCTGTCGGCCGGCTACACGAATGTGGTCAATGTCGACGGCGGCACCCTGGCCTGGGCTGAGTGCGGTCTGCCGGTCAATCGCGGGAAGAAGCACATGTCACTGGAGCGCCAGGTACGCATCGCAGCCGGGCTGCTGGTCGTACTGGGAGCAGTGTTGGGCTACTTCGTCCACCCGTACCTCATCGGACTGTCAGCGTTTATCGGGGCTGGGTTAGTGTTCGCTGGCGTCACCGACACTTGTGGGATGGGGATGGCTTTGGCCCGGATGCCCTGGAACCGGGTCGGATCGCCGCCATCGGGCGGCACTGGCGGACAAGCCTGTGCCGTGACCAAGCAGTCGGCCCCGGCTGGCGAGGATCAGAAGACGTATTCGATCTGATGCTGCAGGGAACTGCGGCGACTTGGGAATGATAAACCGGAGGAACTGGTAATGCGTATTTCGATTCTGTTTGGCGCGATGGTCGTCGTGGCCGGGCTGATGACCACGGCACGAGCGGCGGAGCACACCAAGGATACGACCGAGACGGTCAAGAACGCCGTCGCTGCCGACAGAGCGGTGCTGCTCGACGTGCGGGAGCAGTCGGAGTGGGACGACGGTAACCTCAAGGACGCCAAGTTGCTGCCCCTGAGCGTGCTGAAGGCCGGGGCCAAGGCCGAAGACGTGGCGAAGATCATCCCCAAAGACAAGATCGTCTACTGCCATTGCGGGTCGGGGGTCCGTTGCCTGAAGGCGGCGGACGAACTCAAAAAGCTCGGCTACGACGTGCGGCCCTTGAAGCCGGGCTATGCGGACTTGCTGAAGGCCGGCTTCGCCCCGGCCACGAAGTGACCTACCGCCTCGTCCCACCCGATTCGAGGACATTTACTTCCTCGCCTTCGAGAAGGTGGCGAAAGGAATCATCATGAAGCTGATCATTGTCGGCGGCGTCGCCGGGGGAGCGTCGGCGGCGGCCCGCGCCCGCCGCCTCTCGGAAGACGCCGAAATCCTCCTGATCGAACGCGGGCCGGACGTGTCGTTCGCCAACTGCGGACTGCCATACCACATCGGCGACGTGATCCCGCAGAGGGACAAGCTACTCGTCACTACCCCCGATCGGCTGCGTGAGCGGTTCCGGCTCGATGTGCGGACGCGGAGCGATGTCGAGGCCATTGACCGTCGCAAGAAGACCGTACGCATTCACGACCTGAACTCGGGGCGAGTCTATGAGGAGCCTTACGACCGGCTCATCCTCGCAACGGGTGCTGCGCCGATCCGTCCGCCGACGCCCGGTGCGGACCTCCCGAATGTCATGACGCTTCGCAACCTCGCCGACACCGACCGCATCAAGAAACTGGTTGACAGCGGGATCAAGCGGGTCGTCGTCGTCGGGGCCGGGTTCATTGGTCTGGAGTTGGCCGAGAACTTCGTCCATCGCGGCATCGCCACGACGGTCATCGACCGCAACCAGCAGGTGCTGCCCCCGTTCGACGCGGAGATGACGACGCCTCTGCTCGCGTCAGTCCAAGAGAAAGGCGTCGAGGTGCTGCTCGGGCAGACCGCCGAGGC
>Ga0105047_10007360_pt1 | contig 18568 bp, 18 predicted proteins | sample MAT04_FD_78384 | JGI IMG/M metagenome (GOLD analysis project Ga0105047, IMG submission 78384) | Freshwater microbial communities from Lake Fryxell liftoff mats and glacier meltwater in Antarctica - MAT-04 (megahit assembly) | ecosystem: Environmental > Aquatic > Freshwater > Ice > Liftoff... | reverse complement strand
GTACCGAAGGAATCTGCGCCGGCAGGTTGCCGCGGCCCAGCGCACCGCCGCGAATCGCCGGACGTACCCGCGAATGCGGATAACGCGACTCGGGTGTGGCCGCAGCCGGTGGTGGTGGCGCGGGTGGTTTGAGCCCGGCGTATAGCGCCATCACGTTCTTCACGTAATTCTGCGTTTCCTTGTAGTTCGGAATCCGGTTGCCGGCGCGCATGACGGCGCCTTCACCGGCGTTGTAGGCCGCCAGCGCCAGCTCCAGCTCGCCTGGGAACATGTTGATCAGGTCGCGCAGGTACCGAACACCGGCTCGGATATTGGTGCGCGGGTCTGTCAGCTTGCGCTCTAGCGGGCCGTGCCGGTCGGTGTCGACACCATACCGGCGCGCGGTATCGGGCATCAGTTGCATCAGGCCGATGGCGCCCTTGGGTGACACCGCGCTGGTATTGAAGCCCGACTCGGTGACGATCAACGCCTGCAGCAGTTCGTAGTCGATGTTGTGGTCGTTCGACGCATCCTGCAGGATCTGCCGTACCGACTTGTAGCTCGGCGAGTTGTCGAAGAATGCCAGCAGCCTGGCTGGCGGCGGCGCTGGGGCTGGCTGCGGTTCGGGAGCAAGCGGCGACGGGGCGATCCGCTCGGACGGCGGCGGATCGAGCCGGGTGTCGAAGGTTTCGGCGCTGCGGTAGAACAACTCATATCGCGCATCGACCTGCTCGGTCGCGAAATGCACCACGCCCTGCGTATCGACGAATCCCCAGACATCGGCCCTGGCCTGTGCCGGCCCGCACAACAGCGCGCCAGCCACGGCCACAGCCAGCACAACGGCCGGGCGTGCCGCCAGCCAGCGCGACCAGGCATGACGCCATAGAGCCATCATCAGACGTCGATCTCCACCGTATCGCCGTGCAACTCCATCAGCTCCCGCCGAGCGGCGGCCTCACCCTTGCCCATCAGCTTGGTGATCAGGCTCTCGGTGGCACCGAAGTCGATCGAACCCAGGCGTACCGGCAATAACCGGCGGGTGTCCGGATTGAGCGTGGTATCCCACAGTTGTTCTGCGTTCATTTCTCCCAGTCCCTTGAATCGGCTGATGTTCCAGGCGTTTTCGCGCACACCTTCCTTGCGCAGCTTGTCCAGGATGGCGGCCAGTTCCCCTGCGTCCAGCGCGTAGGACTTGGAGGCCGGCTTCTTGCCCCGCGCGGGTGCATCGACCCGAAACAATGGCGGACGCGCCACGAATACGTTCCCATTTTCAACCAGTTTCGGGAAATGGCGAAAGAACAACGTCAACAAAAGTACCTGGATATGCGATCCGTCGACGTCGGCGTCGCTCAGGATACAGACCTTACCGTAGCGCAATCCCGACAGGTCGGGGTTGTCGTGGGGCCCGTGCGGGTCGACGCCGATGGCTACTGCGATGTCGTGGATCTCGGTATTGGCAAACAACCGGTCCCGCTCGACCTCCCAGGTATTGAGCACCTTGCCACGCAGCGGCAAGACAGCCTGCGACTCCTTGTCGCGGCCCATCTTGGCGCTGCCGCCAGCCGAGTCCCCCTCGACCAGGAACACCTCGTTGTGCGACAGGTCGCGGCTTTCACAGTCGGTGAGTTTGCCCGGCAGCACCGCCACGCCGGAGCCCTTGCGTTTCTCGACCTTCTGGCCCGCCTTTTGCCGCACCTGGGCCGCCCTGATCGCCAGTTCGGCCAGCTTGCGGCCGTATTCCACATGCTGGTTCAGCCACAACTCCAGGGACGGACGCACGAAGCCGGACACCAATCGCACCGCATCGCGCGAATTGAGCCTTTCCTTGATCTGGCCCTGAAACTGCGGATCGAGCACCTTGGCCGACAACACGTAACTGGCGCGAGCAAACACGTCCTCGGGTAGCAGCTTGACGCCCTTGGGAAGCAACGCATGGAGCTCGATGAAGCTCTTGACCGCCGTGAACAGGCCGTCGCGCAGGCCGCTGTCGTGGGTACCACCCGCGCTGGTCGGGATCAGGTTGACATAACTCTCGCGCAAAGGGGCGCCGTCCTCGGTGAACGCCACGCACCACTGAGCGCCCTCGCCTTCGGCAAAACTGTCGTGGCCGCTATCGGCGAACGACTCGCCCTCGAACAGCGGAATCACCGGATCGGCCGACAGCGCCTGCGTCAGGTAGTCGCGCAATCCGCCCTTGTAAAGCCAGGTCTGGGTCTCGCGGGTCTTCTCGATTGTCAGCGTGACGGTGACCCCCGGCATCAGCACCGCCTTGCTGCGCAGCAGGTGCAGCAGCTCGGTCATCGGAATGGCGCTGGACTCGAAGTATTTGCCGTCCGGCCAGACCCGCACCGCGGTGCCGGTACTCCGCTCGCCTTCGCCGGCCGCCCGCAGCTGCAGCGGCTCGGCGACTTCGCCGCCTGCAAAGGCCATCTGCGCAACCTTGCCGTCACGACAGGAAGTGACCTCGAGCCGCTTCGCCAGCGCGTTGGTCACACTGACGCCCACGCCGTGCAGGCCACCCGAGAAGCTGTAGGCGCCGCCCTTGCCCTTGTCGAACTTGCCACCGGCATGCAGCCGGGTGAACACCAGTTCCATCACCGGCGCGTGTTCCTGCGGATGCATGCCGAACGGGATGCCGCGCCCGTCATCCTCGATCGTGACCGAGTGATCGGTGTGCAGCGTGACCCGGATCTTCTTGCCGTGGCCGGCCAGCGCCTCGTCGGCGGAGTTGTCCAGCACCTCCTGCACGACATGCAGCGGATTGTCGGTGCGGGTGTACATGCCAGGGCGCTGGCGCACCGGCTCCAGGCCCTTCAGGACCCGGATCGAACTCTCCGAATAATCGCTGCTGCTACGGGTGTCGGTGTTGCTTGCCATCGCCGGCATTGTATGCCGAGCGTTTCGATTTGACTGGATACAAACACAGTCTCCCGAAACGTTTGTACCGCAGTACCTCCGATTTCAGTACATTTCCCGCATGCCGTCGTCGCAAAAACCCCTCTCGCTGACCCAGATGCTGCTGTGCAGCGCTGCCATCGTGACCCTGACCATGGGGATCCGCCACGGTTTCGGTCTGTGGCTGCTGCCGGTGACGCAATCCATGGACTGGACACGCCAGACCTTCTCGCTGGCAATCGCGATCCAGAACATCTCCTGGGGCGTGGCCGGTGTCTTTGCCGGCATGCTGGCCGACAAGTTCGGCGCCACGCGATTGCTCATGGCCGGAGCGGTCACCTACGCGCTCGGGCTGATAGGCATGGCGCATGCACCGACCCCGTTGTGGTTTGCCGGCAGCGCCGGCGTGCTGATCGGCGTGGCCCAGGCCGGCACCACCTTTGCGGTCCTGTATGGCGTCATCGGTCGCAATGTGCCGGCTGAACGCCGTTCCTGGGCCATGGGCATCACCGCCGCGGCCGGCTCTTTCGGTCAGTTCCTGATGGTGCCAGTGGAGGGTTTCCTCATCTCCTCGCTCGGCTGGCAGGACGCGCTGGTGGTACTGGGCATGGTGGTGCTGCTGGTCATCCCGCTGGCCTATGGCCTGCGCGAACCAGCATTTGGCGGCGGCGGCAGCCCACTTCGGCGCGAACAGACAATCATGCAGGCGATGCAGGAGGCCTTCCGCTACCCCAGCTTCCAGCTGCTGACGGCGGGTTTTTTCGTCTGCGGTTTCCAGGTCGTGTTCATCGGCGTGCATCTGCCCAGCTATCTGAAGGACCACGGCATGGCGCCTCAGGTTGCCAGTTATGCGCTGGCGCTGATCGGCCTGTTCAACGTGATCGGCACCTATGCTGCCGGCAGCCTGGGCCAGCGCATGCGCAAGACACGTATCCTGGCCTTCATCTACCTTGCACGGGCGGTGGTCATCAGCGTATTCCTGCTGGTGCCCCTGACGCCGGCGAGTGTCTATGTCTTTGCCAGCGTGATGGGCCTGTTGTGGTTATCCACCGTGCCGGCGACCAACGCGGCGGTGGCCCAGATCTTCGGCGTGGCTCATCTGTCGATGCTTGGCGGCTTCGTGTTCCTCAGTCACCAGGTCGGTTCCTTCCTCGGCGTGTGGATGGGTGGCCTGTTGTATGACCTGAGCGGCAATTACGACGTCGCCTGGACGATCGCGATCGCACTGGGCGTGCTCGCGGCACTGATCAACCTGCCGGTCAATGAAGCGGCGATCCGGCGCAGCGCCACACCGGCGGCAGCTGCAGCGCGAGGATGACCATGCCGGCACCGACCTGGCGCCGTCTGCTGGCCTGGGCCCTGGCCCTGGCCATACTGGCTGGCGTTTTCGCGCTGTACCTGCAGCCCGATTTCATGGTGCAACTGGCTCAACTGGGTTGGGCCTGTTTCTGATGGAGGCGCAGATCCGATGAGCGGCCAGCTGCACGGCGGCGAAGCCGCTTCTGGCTGGATACAACGCTGGTCGCACCTGGTGCCCAGCGGTGGCTGCGTGCTCGACCTGGCCTGCGGCCACGGTCGCCATGTGCGCTGGTTCGCATCGCGCGGCCACCCGGTCGTCGCGCTCGACCGCTCGCAGGAGGCACTTGATGCGATCGCCGACCTGACCGCGGGACCCGAGGCTCCCCGCGTGCAAACGCTGCAGGCGGATATCGAAAACCTTGCCTGGCCGCTGCTGCAGGATGGCAAGGAGCAGACTTTCGACAGCGTTGTCGTCACGAACTACCTGTGGCGTCCCTTGTTGCCGACCGTCGTGCGCAGCGTCGCGCCCGGTGGCGTGTTGTTGTACGAAACCTTTGCCCATGGCAATGCCTCGGTCGGCAGACCTGCGCGGCCCGACTTCCTGCTGCAACCCGGAGAACTGCTGCAAGCCTGTCGGGACCTGCGCATCGTCGCCTACGAAGACGGTTTCTGTGCCGACCCGCCGCGCTTCGTGCAGCGTATTGCGGCCGTACGCGAGGCGCATCCCGACGCCGCCCGGCGGGGCGAGACCGATACGCCGCAACGCTACCTCCTGTAACGGGGCGTACCGGTTGACTGGGTAGAATGCGGATTTTCCGACCGTGACCGTGCACATGACACCTCTGACAGGCAGCATCGTGGCCCTCGTGACCCCGATGCACGACGACGGCAGCGTGGACTATCCGGCGCTGCGCAGGCTGATCGACTGGCACATCGACCAGGGAACAGATTGCATCGGTGTGGTCGGCACCACCGGCGAATCCCCGACGGTCAGTGTCGAAGAACACTGCGAGATCATCCGTGTCGCCGTCGAGCAGTCCCGCAAACGGGTGCCGATCATGGCCGGCTGCGGCGCCAACTCGACGGCCGAGGCCATCGAGCTGACCCGGTTCGCGCACGAGGTCGGCGCCGACTGCCACCTGCAGGTCGTCCCTTATTACAACAAGCCATCGCAGCAAGGCCTGTACCGGCATTTCAGGACCATCGCCGAGGCGGTCGACTTGCCGATGGTGCTCTACAACGTTCCGGGCCGCAGCGTCGCCGACCTGGCCCACGAGACCGTGCTGCGCCTGGCGCAGATCCACGGCATCGTCGGTATCAAGGACGCCACCGGCAACCTGGAGCGCGGACAGTGGCTGATCCGCGATGTTCCCGAGGGATTCGCCATCTATTCCGGCGACGACCCGACCGCCGTGGCCCTGATGTTGTGTGGCGGCCAGGGCAATGTCAGTGTCACGGCCAACATCGCTCCGCGCCAGATGCATGAGTTGTGTATCGCCGCGATGGCCGGCGATGCGCGGCGCGCCATGGAGATCCAACGCAGGCTGATGCCGGTGCACAAGCAGTTGTTCGTGCAGGCCAATCCTATCCCTCTCAAGTGGGCCATGCAGCGCATGGGCCTGTGCGGCAGCGCCATGCGCCTTCCGATGACGCCACTGGAGCCCGAATTCGTGCCCGTGGTGGAAGACGCCCTGCGCCAGGGCGGCCTGATCTGACAACACCTATCCCGAAGGACACTCTGGTGAACGCTATTACACGACTGGCCATGCTGGGCCTGAGTCTGACGCTGGGCGCATGTTCGGTGCTGCAGTCGGACAAGGTCGACTACAAGAGCGCATCGACCGCGCCCTCGCTGGCCGTCCCCCCGGACTTGACCCAACTTGCGCGCGACAACCGTTATGCCATTCCCGGCGGTCCGGTCACCGCATCGAGCTATCAGCTCGGTCAGGCCGGCCCGGCCGTTCCGGTGGCCGTGGCCACGATCGCCGATGTCCGCATCGAACGCTCCGGCAATCAGCGCTGGCTCGTTGTCAAGCGCCCGCCCGAGGTATTGTGGGATCCGATCAAGGAGTTCTGGCAGGAATACGGATTCCTGCTCTCGATGGACCAGAAGAACCTGGGCATCATGGAAACCGACTGGGCCGAGAACCGAGCCAAGATTCCGCAGGACCTGATCCGCCAGTCGCTGGGCAAGATATTCGACTCGCTCTACTCGACCGCCGAACGCGACCGCTTCCGTACCCGGCTCGAGCGCAATGCGGCCGGCGAGACTGAGATCTACGTCAGTCACCGCGGCATGATCGAGGTGTACCGGTCCGGCAACGCCGCCACCGCCACCGGCGATGCATCCACCGTCTGGCAGCCTCGGCCGGCCGAACCGGAGTTGGAAACCGAGTTCCTGCGCCGGATGATGGTCAAGCTCGGTGTCTCACAGGAACAGGCCAAGGCCGCCACGGCCGCGGGTCTGGCGCAGCCCTCGGTCCGAATCGCCCAATTCGACGGTCAACCCGTGGTGCAGATCGACGACAACTTCGACCGCGCCTGGCGTCGTGTCGGTCTGTCACTGGACCGCACCGGCTTCACGGTGGAGGACCGCGACCGCAGTCGGGGCATCTACTTTGTGCGGTATGTCGAACCCAACCCGGACCGCCAGGATCCCGGCTTCCTGGGCCGGCTGTTCGGCGGCAGCGCCAAGACTAACTCGCCGGTCAAGTACCGCATTGCAGTGCGTTCACAGGGCGACAGCACCACCGTGTCCGTACTGAACGACGCGGGCACGGCCGAGACGTCTGCCAATGCCCAGCGTATCGTCAAGGTAATTGCCGACGACCTCAAGTAGGCCAGCACGATGTTGCGGCTCCGCAACCTGGGCAGCGGCAGCTCGGGCAACGCAACCATCATCGAAGGCCGCTGCGGCATCAGCGTCACCCGGCTGCTGGTCGATTGCGGCCTGGGGATTCGCCAGCTGGAGCAGAGGCTGGCACTTGCCGGTCTCGGATCCGCAGACATCGACGCGATCTTCATCACGCACGAACACAGCGACCATATCGGCTGCGCACGCCAACTCGCCCTGCGCCACCGCATACCGGTCTGGATGAGCCGCGGCACCCACGCCGGTACCCGCAACGGGGATTTCGACGACTTGCTGCACTATGCCAGCGACGGCGTGCCGATCGCGCTGGGAGACGTCGGCGTGATGCCGTTCACCGTGCCGCACGACGCCCGCGAACCACTGCAGTTGCGCTGCACCGACGGCGCCACCGGCCTTGGCATATTGACCGATCTCGGCCACGCCACCGACCATGTTCTCGCGCACCTGTCCGGTTGCCATGCCTTGCTGCTCGAATGCAACCATGACCCGCGGATGCTGGAGGATTCGTCCTATCCGCCTTTCCTGAAGAAGCGGGTGGGTGGCAAGCACGGCCATCTGTCCAACGCGCGCTCGGCCGAGATTGCGGCAGCACTGCACCATCCTGGTTTGTCAACGGTCGTGGCGGCCCACCTGAGCCGGGAGAATAACCGGCCGTCGCTGGCACGCGCCGCACTGGCCATTGCGCTGGGATGCGCCAGCACCGACGTGGGTGTCGCCGATCCGCTGCACGGCACCGATTGGATCACGGTCTGAGGTGCCGACAAAAAAGCCGCCCGAAGGCGGCTTTTTAGCTGAGGGACGAGAATTCTGGTATTGCTCAGGGCTTCTTGACGGCGTCAGCGGCGTCCGATGCGGCGTTGGCAACAGCACCAGCGGCAGCCGACGCAGCGTCGGTCACGGCGCCAGCAGCTTCGGAAGCGGCTTCCTTGACGGCTTCGACAGCGGGTGCAGGCGCAGCGACAGGTGCAGCGGCGGGTGCCGGCGCTTCTTCTTTTTTGCCACAAGCTGCAAGGGCTACAGCAGCGACGATCGCTGCCAGGACGAGGGATTTCTTCATGATGGAAAAGACCAGGAGATTCAGGAGACAGTTGATAGAAAGCCAGCATCGAGAATCGCGCCGACCTGGGCATCAGGACCTCACGTCCCGTTGACCCGGCGCGATTGTATGCACAATCGCATACGATTCCTGGGTCAACCCTGAACGGGTCGGAATATATTTACAGTCCCAGCGTCGTGGCCGGAAAACCCGGGCTCGATGCCCGAATCAGTTCCTGCAACAGTTCCCGGTGCTGCACGATGCGGTCGGGCTCCGAGCCGCAGACCCCGGCGCTGCGCGCCGGGTCCAGCAATCGCACAGTCCATTGCGGACTCCACAACACAGTCGGGAAATTGATCGGATCGATCTGCCGGCAGACCCGGGCATTCACGATATGCCCCCAGGTCCTGCGCCATTGAACGAAACGGGCGTGCTGGCGCACAACGGTGTCGTAGCCTGTCGCCAAAATGGTGCAACTGCGCCCGGCGTGCGACCAGGCATGCAGACTGTCCACCACCTGGCGCTCATGCAAAGGCCAGCCGGCAAAATCGGCATCGCACAAAACCAGTTCGCGCCAGCCCTGCCGTGCGGCCTGGGCCAGCGCATCGCGCAGCAACTGGGCAAACGCCTCGCGACCGGCGAAACGGCTGGTGGGAAGCTCCGGCAACGGTGCCGGATCGGTCACGCCTTCAGAGGACATGCAGCCACCCCGCGTCACACCAGGACTGCAGCAGCTCCCGCGCGCCCTGGCTGGCGCGCGCCAGCGCCCGTGCATCGAGGTTGCGCTGATCGGCCAGATGGCGCATGAGCCGCGCATCCGGGCCACTGGCGCGGTAACTCTCGCCATTGATGAAAACATGGTTGCGGTCGTACATCATGCGGCTCCTGCGATCGAGTTGCACGGCACCTGCCAGCGGCATGCCATCGGCCTCGTCGAACCAGACCCAGGGCTTGGGTTCGGTCAGATGTTCGCCCAGATTGCGCGCCAGCACCAGGGGGTCTTGCAGCGCGCGCTCGAGCGCCTGGCGCGCAAACTGCGCCAGCGCATCCGGAATCGCCGCCGGTTCCTGCGCCGCGTCCTGCTCCGGATCACGGTATAGCGCCGAGCCCAGTACTTCCGGCGCATCCTGCGACAGACGTTGCAGCAGTTCGGCAGCCAGGTCCCCGGTCGATGGGGCTTTGAAGCCGATCGAATAGGTCATGCATTCATCCAGTGCGACGCCGTCGTGCGCGTACCGCGGCGGCAGATACAACATGTCGCCCGGCTCCAGGTCGTAGCTCTGCTCCGGCTCGAAATGGCGCAGGATCTTCAGCGGCACGCCGTCCTGCAGGCTCAGGTCCTGCTGCCGGCCGATGCGCCAGCGCCGCCGGCCATGGACTTGCAGCAGAAAGACGTCGTAACTGTCGACATGGGGGCCGACGCCGCCCCCGGGACTGGCGTAACTGACCATCACATCGTCGAGCCGGGCATCGGGAACGAAGCGAAAGCAGTTGAGCAAGTCATGCACGGGCTCGGCGAGCAGGTCCACGCCCTGCACCAGCAAGGTCCAGCCGGGTGTCTTGAGCGCCGGCAAGGCGCGCCGCGTGAACGGGCCATGGCGCAGCGTCCAGCCAGCGCCGCGACCGGCGTCGGCGCCCACCACCAGTCGCGACTGCACATGGGGCAGCCCTGCCAGGTTGAACAGGGCAGCGCGGTCCAGCGGTGCCTGTATGCCGGGGATGGCCTGGCGGATCAACAGTGGCTTGCGTTGCCAGTGGCGCCGCATGAAGGTCTGCGGACTGAGGCCGCCCAGCAGGGGCAGGGGATGGTGCACGTTCATGGTTGGGGAAAGTCGGTGTGGGAGGAACAGGAAGCCGCCATCCAGGCCCCATGTGCCCGGGGCGATGGCAAACTGCGACAATTCTCCTATGGAAATCACACAACAATGCGTGGTCGGACTGACCTGGACGCTCAAGGATACGCTGGGCGAAGAACTCGATGTGCTGGGCGAAGCGGTCGAGTTCCTGGTCGGTGGCGACGATCTTTTCAAGAAGATCGAGGACAACCTGATGGGTCACACGGTCGGCGCGCGGGTGCAACTGCAACTCGAGCCCGAAGAGGCCTTCGGCGACTTCAACGACCAGTTGGTGTTTCTTGAGCCGCGCAAGCTGTTCCCGCCCGAGACTGAAGAAGGCATGACTTTCGAGGGGCACGCCCTGCCGGCGGGATGCAACCCCGATGCGCCGAAAAATGCGCTGTACACCATCACCGAGCTGTATCCGGAGCATGTGGTCCTCGATGGCAACCATCCACTGTCCGGGATTGCACTGCGGCTCTCGCTCAATGTAGAGTCCGTGCGCGAAGCAACCGAGGACGAAATCGGCAAGGGCAGCGCCGGCACCGGATTCTTCAAGGTCCAGGTCAAACCACCCGCGGCCTGAACACCGAGGATCGGCCGCAATCGCCTCGTGAGGAAACGCCGGGCCGCCCCAGGTTTCCTCGCACCCGGGGGCCTGGCGAAGCCCGGGCTGGGGGCGCTCACCTGCTCAGGACTTGCCGGTAGAGCCATATCCGCTCTCGCCGCGCACACTGGGCGCAAACTCCGAGACCCTGTTGAAACGCGCCTGCACGACGGGCACGATCACCAGTTGCGCGATACGCTCCATCGGCTCGATCGTGAACGGTGTCGGGCTGCGGTTCCAGGCGCTGACCATCAGCTGGCCCTGGTAATCGCTGTCGATCAGGCCGACCAGGTTGCCCAGCACGATGCCGTGTTTATGGCCCAGCCCGGAGCGCGGCAAGATCAGCGCGGCATAGTTCGGGTCGGCCAGGTGAATGGCGAAACCCGTCGGCACCAGTTGCCAGGCATTGGGCGCCAGCACCAGTGGCGCGTCCAGACAGGCGCGCAGATCGAGTCCGGCGCTGCCGGGGGTGGCATACGCGGGTAGCTGATCCGCCAGGCGCGGATCGAGGATCTTGACGTCTATCTGCATGGGGAAAAGGTTCCGTTCAGGGCGAGCGCCGCAGCATCTGCGCGCAGGTCTGCACCAGCGCGCGCGCCAACTCCAGTTTCGGAGCACGGGTCAACTCCCGCGTGCCATCTGCCGTCACCAGCAACAATGCGTTCTCGTCCTGACCGAAGGTGGCCGGGCCGATATTGCCCACCAGCAGCGGCACACCCTTGCGCGCGCGCTTGGCTTGGGCATTGGCCAGCAGATCCTGGCTTTCGGCGGCAAATCCCACACACAGCAGGTCGCCGCAGCGCGCGCGCGGCAACTGCGCCACCGTGGCCAGGATGTCCGGGTTCTCGGCAAAGCGCAACGCGGGCGTCGCGCCGGAGCCGTCTTTCTTGATCTTGTGCTCGGCTGCGTTGGCCACTCGCCAGTCGGCGACCGCCGCGGTCGCGATAAAGATCGACGCCTGGTCTGCCACGGCCAGCGTCGCATCGAACATCTCCTGCGCCGAGCGCACATCGAGCCGTGTGACGCCGCGCGGCGTCTGCAGCGCCACCGGGCCGGCCACCAGCGTCACCTGCGCGCCGGCCTCGTGCGCCGCCCGGGCGATGGCGAATCCCATCTTGCCACTGCTCAGGTTGGTGATGCCGCGCACCGGGTCGATCGCCTCGTAGGTCGGTCCGGCGGTAACCAGCACCCGCTGGCCGGCCAGCAGCTTGGGCTGGAAAAACGCGATCACATCCTCAACCAGTTCGGCCGGCTCGAGCATGCGACCGTCACCGGTCTCGCCGCAGGCCTGGTCGCCGGAGCCCACGCCCAGGATGGTGGTGTCATCAAGCCGCAGTTGCGCCATGTTGCGCTGCGTCGCCGGATGGGCCCACATCTCGCGGTTCATCGCCGGCGCAAGTAACAGCGGCACGCTGGCGATCGGGCGGGCCAGGCACAGCAGGCTGAGCAGGTCATCGGCAAGGCCCTGAACCAGGCGCGCCATGAAGTCGGCGCTGCACGGCGCGATCAGGACGGCGTCGGCCTCCCGCCCCAGGTTGATGTGGGGCATGTTGTTGGCTGCGCGGGCATCCCACTGCGAGCCATAGACGGTGCGGCCGGACAGCGCCTGCATCGTCACCGGCGTAATGAACTGCTCGGCCGCGGCGGTCATCACGACCTGCACTGTCGCACCCTGCCTGATCAGCAGACGGCACAACTCCGCCGCCTTGTAGCAGGCGATTCCGCCGGTGAGTCCCAGCACCAGATGTTTGTTCGCGAGGTCCATGCTAATTGCCGTTCGCACCAATGGTGGCAATGTAGCAGACGCCTATAATCCCGCTTTACCACCTACCCGAACCCTGCGGTTCGCCCTGACATGACCAAATTTGTCTTCGTCACCGGCGGTGTCGTGTCCTCCCTTGGCAAGGGAATCGCCTCAGCCTCCCTCGCTGCGATCCTGGAATCGCGAGGCCTCAAAGTCACTCTGATCAAGCTCGACCCGTATCTCAACGTGGACCCGGGCACGATGTCGCCGTTCCAGCATGGCGAGGTGTTCGTCACCGACGACGGCGCCGAGACCGACCTGGACCTGGGCCACTACGAACGTTTCGTCGAGACGCGTATGCGACGCTCGAACAACTTCACGACCGGCCAAATCTACAAGAGCGTGCTCGAGAAGGAACGCCGCGGCCTGTATCTGGGCAAGACGGTGCAGGTGATCCCGCATGTCACCAATGAGATCCAGGAGTTCGTCAAGCGTGGCGCGCGCGTGGATGAGCCCGATGCAGTGGACGTGGCCATCGTCGAGATCGGCGGCACCGTGGGTGATATCGAGTCGCTGCCATTCCTGGAGGCTGTGCGGCAGATGAGCCTCAAGCTGGGGCCGAACAACACCGCCTTCGTGCACCTGACCTATGTGCCCTGGATCGCCGCTGCCGGCGAACTCAAGACCAAGCCGACGCAGCATACGGCCAAGCAGTTGCGCGAGATCGGCATCCAGGCCGATGCGCTGGTCTGCCGTGCCGACCGTCCGATTCCACCCGAAGAACGCGACAAGATCTCGCTGTTCTCCAATGTACCGGCCTGGGGTGTGATCTCGATGTGGGACGTCGACACCATCTACAAGGTGCCGCGCATCCTGCACGAGCAAGGCCTGGACGGCCTGATCTGCGACAAGTTGCGGCTGAACACACCGCCGGCCAACCTCAAGCGCTGGGACGACCTGGTCTACGAGACCGAACATCCCAAGTCCGAGGTCAACATCGCGATGGTGGGCAAATACGTCGACCTCAGCGACAGCTACAAGTCGCTCAACGAAGCCCTGCGCCATGCCGGCATGAAGAACCATGCCAGGGTGTGCATCGAGTACATCGACTCCGAGACCATCAGTGCAGACACCGTAAACCAGCTGGCACGTTTCGACGGTATCCTGGTGCCCGGCGGATTCGGCAAACGCGGCATCGAAGGCAAGATCGCCACGGCACGTTTCGCGCGCGAAAACAAGGTGCCCTACCTGGGCATCTGCCTGGGCATGCAGGTGGCCACCATCGAATACGCTCGGCACGTGGCCGGGCTGACCGACGCCAACAGCACCGAATTCGAACCGGGCAGCCCGCACCCGGTGATCGCGCTCATCACCGAATGGCAGGATGCCGACGGCTCGATCAAGAGCCGCAACGAGAACTCCGACCTGGGCGGTACGATGCGCCTGGGCGCACAAAGCTCCGACGTGGTCAAAGGCACGCTGGCGCACGACATCTACGGCGACGTGGTGACAGAGCGCCACCGCCACCGCTACGAGGCCAACGTCCATTATCTCGATACCTTGCGCGAGGCCGGCCTGGTGATATCCGCCCAGACCCAGCGCGAGCACCTGACCGAGATCGTGGAGCTGCCGCGCGACGTGCACCCCTGGTACATCGGCGTGCAGTTCCACCCCGAGTTCAAGTCGACGCCGTGGAACGGTCACCCCCTGTTCAACGCCTTCGTCAAGGCCTCGCTCGACCACCAGGGTCGCGACCGAAGCCTGAAGGCTGTTGCATGAAGGCTGGCCTGGGCGGGAGCGGCGCGTGAAGCTGTGCGGGTTCGATGCCGGGCTGGCGCATCCTTTTTTTCTCATTGCGGGTCCGTGCGTGATCGAGTCGCTGCAGTTGCAGATGGACACCGCCGGCGAACTGCGCGACATGACGCGCGAGCTGGGCATACCGTTCATCTTCAAGAGCAGCTTCGACAAGGCCAACCGTACCTCGGGCACCAGTTTTCGCGGCCCCGGCATGGAGCAGGGCCTGGAGATCCTGGCCACGGTCCGGCGCGAGCTGCAGGTGCCGGTGCTGACCGACGTGCACGACGAAAGCCAGATCGCACCCGCAGCCGCGGTAGTCGATGTATTGCAGACACCCGCCTTCCTGTGCCGCCAGACTGACTTCATCCGCGCGGTGGCGCAGTCTGGCAAGCCGGTCAATATCAAGAAGGGCCAGTTCCTCGCACCCGGCGACATGAAGAACGTGATCGACAAGGCGCGTGCGGCAGCGCGTGAAAAAAGCCTGGTCGAAGACAACTTCATGGCCTGCGAACGCGGCGTCAGTTTTGGCTACAACAACCTGGTCAGCGACATGCGCGCGCTGGCCATCATGCGCGAGACCGGCGCGCCGGTGGTGTTCGACGCAACCCACTCGGTGCAGCTGCCCGGCGGCCAGGGCGGCAGCAGCGGTGGCCAGCGTGAGATGGTTCCGGTGCTGGCCCGCGCGGCGATCGGCGCCGGCATCGCGGGTATCTTCATGGAAACCCATCCGGACCCATCCCGGGCGCTGAGCGACGGCCCGAATGCGGTTCCGCTGCAGCATATGCGCGCACTGCTAGAGACCTTGCTGGCGCTCGATCAGGTCGTCAAGCGCAGCCCCCTGCTGGAGGCGGATTTCAACCGCTGACAGCTCCTGTTTCATAGTTTTCTAGAACCCCGAGGTAACACAAAGATGAGTGCTATCGTTGATATCGTCGGCCGCGAGATCCTGGACTCGCGCGGTAACCCGACCGTCGAATGCGACGTGTTGCTCGAGAGCGGCACCATGGGCCGTGCAGCCGTTCCCTCGGGTGCGTCCACCGGTTCGCGCGAGGCCATCGAATTGCGCGACGGCGACCAGAGCCGCTACCGGGGAAAGGGCGTGCTCAAGGCGGTGGAATTCATCAACACCGAGATCTCCGAGGCCGTGATGGGCCTGGACGCATCCGAGCAGGCATTCCTGGACAAGACCCTGATCGACCTCGACGGCACCGACAACAAGTCGCGCCTGGGTGCCAACGCGATGCTGGCCGTGTCGATGGCCGTGGCGCGGGCTGCGGCCGAAGAATCCGGGCTGCCGCTGTACCGTTACTTCGGCGGTATGGGCGGCATGCAGATGCCGGTGCCGATGATGAACGTCATCAATGGCGGTGCGCATGCCAACAACAACCTGGACCTGCAGGAGTTCATGATCATCCCGGTGGGCGCGCCGAACTTCCGCGAGGCGCTGCGTTACGGCGCCGAGGTGTTCCATGCGCTCAAGACGATCCTGAGCGACAAGGGCATCAGCGTGGCGGTCGGTGACGAGGGCGGATTCGCACCCAATGTCGCCAACCACGAGGCTGCGATCCAGATGATCCTGGAGGCGATCGACAAAGCCGGCTATGTTGCCGGCGAACAGATCGCGCTCGGGCTCGATTGCGCCGCCTCGGAGTTCTACAAGGACGGCAGCTACCTGCTCGAGGGCGAGGGCCTGACGCTCAGCGCGACCGAATGGATCGACATCATGGCGAGCTGGGTCGACAAATATCCGATCATCAGCATCGAGGACGGCATGGCCGAAAGCGACTGGGACGGCTGGAAGCTGCTCACCGATCGGCTGGGCAAGAAGGTGCAGATCGTCGGTGACGACCTGTTCGTGACCAACACCAAGATCCTCAAGGAAGGCATCGACAAGGGCATCGCGAACTCGATCCTGATCAAGATCAACCAGATCGGCACGCTGACCGAGACATTTGCCGCGATCGAGATGGCCAAGCGCGCCGGTTATACCGCGGTCATCAGCCACCGCTCGGGCGAGACCGAGGACACCACCATTGCCGACATCGCGGTGGGCACCAATGCCGGCCAGATCAAGACCGGTTCGCTGAGCCGCTCCGACCGCATGGCCAAGTACAACCAGTTGCTGCGTATCGAGGAAGATCTCGGCGAGATCGCCAGCTACCCCGGGCGCGCGGCCTTCTACAACCTGCGTTGACGGGCGCGCACCGCCACCCGCGCTGACATCCCCGCCGCCCGAGCATGCGCAACCGTATCGTCCCGCTGGCCTTGATTGCCTTGCTGGTGATCCTGCATGGCCAGCTGTGGTACGGGCGCGGCAGCATTCCCAACGTGTCGGCGCTGGCGCAGCAGCTGGGTGACAAGCAGGCGCTCAACGACGGCGCGCGACACGACAACGAACGGTTGCAGGCGGAAGTTCGCGACCTGCAGGAGGGCATGGACATGGTCGAGGAAAAAGCGCGGCTGGAACTTGGCATGGTGCGGCCGAACGAGATCCTGATCCAGATCACGAAATAACCCCGGCGCGCTTGCGAGCCCTGCCCGTTCGCCACGCCCCACCCGCGCCAGATCAGTGCTCGTTCGAACTGGCTCCGGGTATCTGGCCGGCCGGGCGGAACAACTGGGCCGCGTCGATCGCGTCGAACCGGTACTGCATGCCGCAGAACTCGCAGCCCACCTCGATATCCTCGCGCTCCGCCAGGATGCTTGCAGCCTCCTCCTCGCCCAGGGCCAGGATCATCGAGCCAACCTTGTCCCGGCTGCAGCTACAGGCAAAGTGCGGGCGCGGATCGGTCGCCTGCGGCGCAAAACGCAGCACGTCCTCCTGCCAGAACAGCCGCAGCAAGATGGCGTCCACATCCAGTGCCAGCAGTTCCTGGCGCGTGAGGCTCGCGGCCAGCGTCGCGATCCGGTTGTAGTCTTCGTTGCGGCCAATCTCGTCCTCGTCGGCCCGCCGGCCCTCTGCATCGAGGTTGCCGGCGCCTTGCAGCGGCAGGCGCTGGATCAGCAGCCCGGCCGCCACGTTGGCGTCGGCGGCCAGCACCAGCGTGGTGTCAAGTTGCTCGCTCTGCAGCATGTAATGCTGCAGCACTTCGCTCAGCGCCTCGAGCTTCTCGCCACGGTCGCCGAACAGCGGCACCACGCCCTGATAGGGTTGCTGCCCTGGCAGGCGCCCCCGGGGATCGAGCGTGATCGCGCAGCGCCCGCCGTTGTCGACGTTGACCATGGCACTGAGGCTGGCATCAACCGCCACATCGCTGGAGACGCTGGCCGTCGCACGCACGCTCAGGTCCGGCTGCACCTCGGCCACTGCCAGCTTGACCGGCCCGTCACCCATGACCTGCATCACCAGCGCACCGTCGAACTTGATGTTGGACTGCATCAGTGTGGCAGCAGCCAGCATCTCGCCCAGCAGATCGGTCACGGGCGCCGGGTAGGCACCGGTCTGGGTATTGGCACTGCGCCGGCGCAGGATTTCGGTCCAGGCATCGGTCAGCCGCACCACGATGCCGCGCACCGGCAGGCCATCAAAAAGAAACTTGTGCAATTCGGACAAAAGGCATTCCCGCAGTGGGCGGGACCGGCAAGCCCCGCGGACGATCAGTCGATTTTCTTCAATGCGGCCCGAAACCGCCGCGCGTTTTCGACATAACCCCGCGCGCTACCTCGCAGGCCCTCGATCTGCTCCGGCGTGAGTTGCTTCACCGCCTTGGCCGGCGCGCCGATGATCATCGAGCCATCGGGAAATTCCTTGCCCTCGGTGACCAGCGCCCCGGCACCGACCAGGCAATGTTTGCCGATACGTGCACCGTTGAGCACCACCGCGCCAATGCCGATCAGGCTGCCGTCGCCAATGGTGCAGCCGTGCAGCATCACCTGGTGGCCCACCGTCACGTCTTCGCCCACCGTCAGCGGCTGGCCGATGTCGGCATGCAACACACTGCCGTCCTGGATATTGGAGCCGCGGCCGATGCGCATGTGATCGGTGTCACCGCGCAACACCGCACCGAACCAGATGCTGACGTCCTGACCCAGGGTCACGGCGCCGATGACCTGCGCGCTGTCGGCCACCCAGGCGGACTCGGGAATCGTCGGGGCATGATCGCCCAAAGCATAGATCGCCACGTGCTCTCTCCTGTTGGGACGATTGTAGAACCGGCCCCGGCGCCAGCCGGAAACGCTGGTACGGCAGCAAACATCCCATGCTCTGGGCCTGATACCGCGGTCGGTCGCGGTTAGCCGGTGCCCAAGCCATGCCAGGGCCCGCGGGCAGCGACAATCGTCATCATGGCCATCGATCTGCGTGCCCAGGCGCGCGACCTGCTGTTGTGTTGCGACCCTGGTGCCAAGGCGGCAGGCACCCGGAGAATCGCACCCGACGGGCCGCTCGACGCCGGCGCCGTGATGGCTGAACCGGCAGGCATTCCCGGCCGCCCGGAGCACCCGGCGCTGGTGCCGTTCAATGCCCTGGCGCGGCGCTCGGCCGCCACGACGCAGGGCCGCGCGG
>Ga0105047_10007359_pt1 | contig 18568 bp, 8 predicted proteins | sample MAT04_FD_78384 | JGI IMG/M metagenome (GOLD analysis project Ga0105047, IMG submission 78384) | Freshwater microbial communities from Lake Fryxell liftoff mats and glacier meltwater in Antarctica - MAT-04 (megahit assembly) | ecosystem: Environmental > Aquatic > Freshwater > Ice > Liftoff... | reverse complement strand
AGTGACTACCTATTCTATTGGGATTTGCAACCCGCCGGGATGATGGCGTTCCAACGCTTTCAGTTCGATTCTGCGGACATCGATAAAGTCGTTTGTGGCCATAAGAACGCTGATCCCACTTTCAGTTCGTCGGACTTGAGCGTTGCTTGAACTTGGGAGCTGGAATTGAAAAGGAACTCATTAGGTTCGCTCATTCTGACCGTCCTTCTCTGGACTCCGACCTACGGCTATGGGGCAGATCAACAAGTACCACTGACTGAAGCGGAACTCGGATCATTCTTGAAAGCGCTTGAGCAAGAGTGGAGGTTGAGTCGCGAGAAAGTGACAACGCTCAGCGGAATCGCTGAAGTTTACGAGATTTCCAGAAGTTCAGTTCTGGACGTTCCTTTGCCGTTGGTCGCGGATTTGTCACATCAGGCGAAGCCTCAAGCTCTAGAGTCGCCACCCCAGACCGAGCGAAGAGAGGGAACGTTTCAGCGAAATGCGTCGGCCTATGTGACCTTCAAAGAAGACAGATTGAACGATCGGTTGTGGTGTCGGTGGGCATCGAAACATCCAATTCAATGGTTGGACCTCAAAACTGGTTCTGAAGTCATGACGGACGACAATGTGGACATCTGCTCCGTTTTGACAACAGCGGACTATCTCGAACACAATATAGGGACCCGTGTTTCATCAGCGGGATCTGTTTACCCATTGCCACTTGACCAGTTGGACACCTACCATCAACGGACCACGATCGGCGGGGATCGCGGTCTTCTCTTTCGCGATTCGCCAGAAGCCGGACGGGCGCTGATCGAGGCTTCTTATGTATTCTCACCCTCTCACATGAACAAGCTCGGTGGTCAATCCATTGATGTGTTCCTCAAGAATCGCCTCACTGTTCTCGAAGCGAAGGGGCAGATCGAGGCTTTCCGATTAGACAAATCTTCTCGGAGAATCTTGATTCGAACGTTTTTCCGTCGATCTGACGATGATATGGAGCCCTTGGTGCTTGAAACATTTTGGGATCGGTCTGATGTTCAAAATGGCCCATCATACGTGTTATCTGAGCTGAAGGAGTATTTGACCGGTAGCACTCAGGTGATTCCCTTGCTTCAAGTGAACTGGGTTTGGGATCAGTCTCAGTTGCAGAATGGATTCGCACTCCCCGCTCGTTATCACCAAGTCAAGTATTCCGAACAAGACATCGCACAAATTCAATTTGACAGGGATGTTTCAATCGAGTCTTGGGAGATCAATACAGATCTTGGCGAGGATGATTTCGCCGTATCTTCGCTAAATGTAGCAGTCGGCGATTTGGTGCTTGATAAACAGTCAAATCAGTTGTCTTATATTGGTGGGAATCTCTTTCCTATCGAAGTTGGCCCTCAATTTGAGGTTCCCGCTCTTCCCATAAAAAGTCCTAGGAGCTCGACGTTTTTTTGGATGAATGTGGTGTTTCTCTTTTGTGTCGCTGTGTTCATTCTAATCCGAAAAAACTGGTTTTCGAAAAAGAGTGGATAGGCCCGCGACTGTGTACCTGCAGTCTGTCCGATTCCGAGATATTCCAAACAGAACTTGAACGCCTACCGCTGGTAGATCGGCAGATACCGGTACTCGATCGCCAGCCCCAGTACGGCCAGCGCGGTCGCGTAGCTCTTCCCAGCCCCGCGCTCGCTCCCGTGTTCCGGGTTCCAGGCTCCATCGGGTTCCTGAATCGGAAGCAGCAATTCGCACAAGTGGGCGTGGCTCTGCTCCGCGAATTCGCCGCCGAGTTTAAACAGCCCGACTCCCGTGTAGTAGATGCCGTAGAAACAGTAATTACTGTCCAGACGCAGCGGGCTGGTCTTGAGCCACTCCGCCGCTCCGCGAGCTTCCTCCGTGTCATGGGCTCCGCACACTTCCAGGCAGCTGATGCCGACTCCGGTCAGCGTCGGAGTCGCTCCGCTCCCCGGCTGATAGCCAAAGCCGCGCTTGTCAGCGGTTGAGCAGTTCTTCACGTACTCGACCGCTTTGTCGATGGCCTCGGCGGGGACATCGCAGCCGACATCCTTCGCCGCACGCAGGGCCATGACTTGCCAACCGGTGACGCTCAGATCGCTGTCACGGCTGTCGACCTGGTAGCGCCAGCCGCCGGCGTGGCGCGAGTCCTTCTCGTAGGCCTGGGACTCGAGAATCAACCGTACCGCGCGTTCCAGTGAACGCTTCAGGAGTTTTGCCTGGGACTCGTCCATCATGCCGATCGCTTCTGCCAGCATGAGGGTGCTGATGCCGTGGCTGTACATCGGGCCGTGGCTGCGCTTGGCGATCAGCATGCCGTTGTCTTCCTGACGCGACATGATCCAGCGGATTCCTTTGTTGATCATGTCGCCATAGGGACCCTCCCCCGGAGTGTGCCCCGCCGACATGAATGCCATGCAGGCCAGTGATGTCGCAGCAGTACACTCCCCGTAGGAATCGCTCCGCCAAGCTCCTTCCGGGAGCTGTGAAGCCGACAAGAAGTCGAGTGCTCGCACGATCGCATCGTCGACCTTTTTCTGCGTGTCGGCGTCGACGGCGAAGGCCGCACCGCTCCGCCCGAGAACGGCTCCTGCGATGGCAGCTCGAAATAGATTGCGTCGAGTCAGCTTCATGGCTTCGCTCCTTGGGCGGCGGGAACCTTCGTGCCCGGCAGGTCTGGCTGCTGCGTCCGGGAGATCTCGTCGAAGTATCTGCGGATCAGCTTGGCATAATCGCCGTCGGGTTTCTTGCGGGCCGCTTGCAGGATCTCGGTCTTGAGGGTTCCGGGCAGTTCGCCCCAGTTGCGAGTGGAGAGTCCCTTGAGGTGGTTCTCCATCTCCACAATTCGGGCTTCATCGGTGTTGCCGAAGTCACTCGTGTTCTCGCCCTCTTGAGTACTCTTGGCGTTCTGGGGTGAGTTGGGTTTGCCGTTCTTGTTGCCCGGTTTTCCCGGCTGACCCTGGGGCAGGCCAAATTGCTCCATCGCCTGCCGCAGGTTGGCGGCAGTCTGCTTCAGGTTTTGAGAAGCCTTCGGCTTTCCTCCCGGAGGCGGGTTCGACGACTCCGGACCTGCTTGAGGCGGCCCGTCCTGGGCCTGTTGTTCGCCTTCTCCGGATTCGCCCTCCTGGTTGCCTTCTCCGGGTTTCCCTTCCCCCGGTTTCTGGCCGGGTTCTCCGTTGGGATCGGGTTGGCCTTCGTCCTTCGCGAGCTGCTCGCCAATCTTGTTCAGTTGCTGAGCCGCTTGTGCCACAGAAAGGGCCCCATCCGGGGGGATCGGCGATTGACTCTGACCCGGCTGGCCTTCGCCCGGTTTTCCCTGGCCGTCCTGACCCGGCTGTCCAGTCGCCTGTGCCAGTTTGCCCGCATCACGCAGTGCCTGGGCGGCTTCCCCAGCTTGCTGAGCTGCTTTTTGTGGATTGCTCTGTTGCAGGTTCTGCTTTGCGGACTGCATCGCCTGCTGAGCCTGTTGGGCGGAGCTTTCGGACGCCTCGGCTTCTTGCGCTTTACTCTGCTGCTGCAGCGGTTGCATGCCGAACGAGTCTGCGACCTCACTCAGTTTCTGGGTGAGTTGTTCCGTCTCCTGTTGCAGCTGTTCTTGAGCCTGTTGCTGGGCTTCCCTGCGAGCTGCGGGGGTCTGCCCCAGTTCGGCCAAACGCTCGGACAGACGAGCCTGACGCTCGGCGAGTTTCTCGGAACTCTCCGCCATTTCTTCGTTGGCTCCCCCCTGACTCTGGGGCAGCTGTCGAAGCTCTTGGGCCGCTAGCTCACCCTGCTGGGCGGCAGTCTTGCCAGACTCAGCCGCCGAGTCGACCGCACCCACAGCCAGTTCTTGTGAAGCCGCTTGCGCTTGCTTGGCAAACTGGTCAGCGGCTTGTGTGGCTTGGGAGTCGGCTCCGGATTGGAACTGCGATGACAACGCCAAATCCTTGGCCGCCAAGGCAATCTTCTGCTGCTCCTTGAGTGCCTTAGCCACCGCTTCGGAGAGTTGTTGCTTGGACTGTTGGTTCTGCGGTGGTTGTCTTGGTTGGGGTTGTCCCGCCTTCGATTGGCCCGCCTTCGGTTGGCCCCCTTGAGGTTGCCCCTCCTGCGGTTGACTTGGTTGTGGCTGACCTGGTTGTGGTTGCCCTGGTTGTGGTTGTTCTTCATTCGGCTGCACCGACTGTGGCTGCCCCGGTTGAGGTTGCCCTTCCTGCGGTTGGCCCGGTTGAGCGTTGCCAGCCTCGTTCATCGCCAATTGCTTGGCGTTCGGGTCACCCGCAGCTGACGTTTCTTCGGCGAGGGCTCGTTGCTCAGCGGCCAATTCACGTGCCCGCTGGGCCAGGGCCTGCAGTGGCTCTCCTCCCTGTTTGGCTTGCCCCTCCGCGGCCTGCTCCTGGTCACTGGCCCCTTGTTCCTTGTCCCTTGTTTCCTTCTCCTGCGCCAACTGTTTGCCCGTCTGCTTCGCCAGAGCGTCCGCTTGCCGCTCAGCCTGCCGAGCGAGTTGGCGCAGGGCGTCCCCAGCATCCGACTGAGCCTGCGTCGCCTGCTCTCCTTGATTCAGTTCCATCGCTCGGTCCGCAGAGTCAGCGGCTTGCTCCGCTTCGGCCCGGGCCAGTGGGGCAGCACCCTTCGGCAGTTCTCGAACCGCTTGATTCAACTGCTGCTGCGGTCCCCGCAGTGCTTGCAGTGCTTGCTTCTGAGCTTCTGGATTCTCCGCGTTTTTGGCGAGTTCCTCAGCCGCCAGTTTCTGGAGTTCGTCTTGCTTCGCCGCCAGTTCCTCGGCCTTGTCGGCCAAGGCTCTCAGCTCAGCGATTCGTGGCTCGGTCGCTGCGACTGAGTTCTCCTGGTCCTGCCCCGCAGCGGCCTGCATTACCTGCTGCGCATCTGCGGGTTGGAGTTTCTCGGAGAGCTTGGCCAATGCGTCAGCTGCTGCCTGTTGCTGTTGCGCGGCTTGTTGCATCGCCTGTTGCAGTTCGGGTGTGGGAGCTGCGGGTTCGGTCGCTCCTTCGACGGGAGCAGGCTGCTGCTTCGCGAGCTGTTCTACTTGCTGCTGAGCTTTGGCGGCTTCGGCCAATGCTTTCTTGGCTCCTTGCTTTTCTGGTTGCGAGGCTTCCGTCCCGCGTAGATCGCCGAGCTCTTGCTGACGCTCTCGCAGGTCATCGAGTGCCTGGGCCGCCGCATGCGGAGTCGGTGCCTGGGGTGCGGCTGCCGCCTGTTGAGAGCTCTCAGCTGCGGCTTTCTGCTCTTGAGCGAGGGCTTGAGCTGCCTCGCCCGGTGATTGCATCTCTGGCTTGAGCGCATTCGACAGATCCTTCAACGCCTCCTCGCTGCGAGCCAGCGCGTCTTGGGCAGCGGGGAATTGCTTTTCGTCATTGGCTGCTCGATCCAAAGCATCTGCGGCCTGGTGAGCCGCCTGCTTGGCGGCTTCCTTGAGATCAGGAGCGACTGGCGTTTCGACCGGATCGAGCGACTGCGCCAGTTGCCGTTGCTGGTCCTTCTGCTGATGGAGTTGGGCTTGGCGTTGATCGCCCGCTTTGTTGGCCTGCTCGGAGGCTTGGCTCAACTCGGCCTGTTTCGCCGTCGCTTGAGCCAGTGCCTGCGCAGCAGTCGGCTGCGCTTCGAGTTGCTTTCGCAGATCGGCCAGAGCTTGCTCTGCTTGTGCCTGAGTCGCATCGGTATTGGCGAGATTCTGCTTCTGCAAATCTGTCGCCGCTGCGGCCATTTTCTCCAAGGCCAGCTGCTGTTGTGCTTCTTGAGCCGCTTGCTGGGCGGGGGCTGTGGCGAGTGCCTCCACGTCTGCCAGACGTTGAGCGAGTTCCATCTGCTTGGCGTCCTGTTGCTTCAGAGCTTCGGCGAACTGGTCGAGCGGCTTCCCTTCGGCTTGCTGGCGGCGGAGTTCCTCCGACTGCCGGGCGAGGTTCTTTTGTTCGTCATGGATTCCTCTGACCTCGTTGAGTGCCCGTTGCTGACGTTCCTCCGGTGAACCGATCTGCTGCGCGAGTCGCTCCAGATCGTTCGCCGCGCGGTCTGCGGCTTCGGTGGCCCGCTGGGCGGTGTCGGGTTTCTGCTGGGGCTCATCCTTTAAGAGTTGCTGCACGGCATCCTGACCATTGCGGACGGCGTCTTTCTGCGAATCCCTCGCCGGGCGCGGGACATCGAGTTGAGCTGCAGCTGTTTGCAGTGCGGCTTGCTCAAGTGCCAAGTCGCGACGTTGGTCGGCCAGTTGCTCCTCGCTCTGCTGCTGCTGAGCGGTGAGCGGCTTCTTCTGCTGTTCGGCTTGCTGTCGAGCTTGCCGAGACTCGTGTTCTTTCTGCGTCAACTGTTGCAGCTGGTCCTTCAGTTGGCGTTCGCGATTCGCCAATTCCTTCGCAGCTGCTTGAGGATCGGCGGGCAAATCGGCATTGCGTTCGAGGGCGTCCGCGAGTTTCTCTAAGTCCTCAGCGGCTTGTCGCTGGGCTTCCGCGGCCAGTTCGGCATCGCCGCTACGCATCTCGTCGAGGACCTTGTCGAACTCTTTCAAGTCGAGCGGCTTGGCGATTTTTTGGTCCTGCTGCAATTCCTGCTCAGCGGCGAGGGCTTCGGCCTTCTGTTGAAGTACCTGCTGCTTCTGCTGTTGCGGGCTCAGTTGCTCAGCGGCCTTTTGGGCTTCCTTTGCCAAGGCCGCGCCCAGCTTGTCTTCGCGGTTGGCCAATTCCGCTGCCTGATCAAACAGTTCCTGCAATTGTTTCAGTAAGGCTTCCTGCGCCGCCGTCAGCAGTTCTGGTCGCTTCTCCAGCAACTGGTTCAAGTCTTGCGACAGAGATTGGTGCCGATTGAGAAGCTGATCTTTCTGTTTTTGCCGCTCTTCGGGAGTCAGCGCTTGTGGCGAATCGGGAGTCCGCTCGGCCTCCGGAGTCTGGGCCGCGTCGCGCTGGTCCTCGTACGTCTCGGTGTCCTTGGCCAATTGCTCGGTCCGGTTGGCCAAGCGTTGGAGTTCGAACAGATCTCGTTCGAGTGCCGCTTGTTGGTCGAATTTTGCCTGGAGCCCCGTCAGCTTGGCCTCGGCTTCGTTGAGCTCGGTGGTCGCCTGTTTCAGGGCCTCATCCTTGGCGGCGAGGTCGGGCGTCTGCGGGACTTGCCCGGTCTTTTCAGCAGCCGGGAGCGCGTCGTCCATCGACACCTGCTTGAGTACAGGGGCGAGCTTTTCGAAGAGCGGATGATCCTCAAGGAGGGCCGCGAGTTGCATCGCTTTGTCGGCAATGTCGAGCTGGACTTCGGCCAGACGAGGCACTTGGGAATCGCGGTCGAACGGCTTGTTCTCGTTCTTTGCCTGCTCGACCGATCTCTGCATGTCTTGCACTTCGGTGCGGTTGGCGATGACTTCATTTCGCAGCTGTTCGAGCAGCGCCTTCCACTCTTCGCGTTCAGCGGCGATGGCTTCGAAGCCGTAGGGGAGCGAGTCTGACTTGATGCGGACCAGTCGCTCGTGCGTCCACGTCTCATTCGGTCCGGGCACCGCACGCTCATCGGCGGCTCGCGCTCGAAGCGAGATCACGTCTTCGGCCAGCAGACCGAACTCAGCCAAGTTCACCGCAAACCCTTCGGCCAGTTCTTTCGTTCCCAGCCGCTCGGCTGCGACGGAGATGACTTTAAGTGACTTCCCCTCGGGGAATGACTTGATGTGCAGTTCCAGCGCTGCAAGACCCACGTCATCGGTGGCATAAATCGGCACTTCGATGATCTCATCGGGCTTGGCTGTCCCCTGGTCGTTCACATCGGCAAAGTCGACGGCCGGTGGCTGATCTGTGCGGAGGTCAATGCTGCGGATCGGCTCTTTCGCATTGTCGAGACCGAATTCGTCAATTGCATGCAGCACGAACCGCCCTGGTCGATCAGCTGCGAAAGCAAACGCCGCCGACTTCTTGTCCGCACCCAAGACGCCCGACTCTATTGCCCGAATGACCCAGCCGGGAAACTTACCCGTCAGGTGGGCCGGAATGACGAGCGGAGCGCCGCCGGGGGCGAGGACCAACCCCTCCGGTGCATCGTCAGCGGCCTGGGCAGCACGCCCGACATCCGCTCGGTTGACCGACTCCAGGTCGAGCCACACGAGATCGAGATGCTGCACAGGCTTGTTGAGGGACAGCTGCATCGAGACTTGGCTATGTTCGAATGCCAGGATCTCCAGGACCGCAGCGGTGTATTGCTCCGCCGGAAGCCCGGTATAGGCGGGGGGCTGGACATCGATGTTCAGCGAGGTGATCGCTGGTCGGTCCTCGACGCGGATCTGGTACTCGCGGGACTTCGCCCCCGGAGACGAGACCGAGTAGCGGAACCCCTGCTGGACCGCAGAGAGTGACATGCTGTAGGCATTCGCCGCCTCGTCCCAAGCCATTCGGCGGTTTTCCGAACTCGCTCCGTCGAAGGCCCAGTTCAGCCGCACCTCTTGAATCGGTTCGGGCTGCTGGTTGCGCCAATTTGCGATCGCCAGCAGCTTGGCGTCCTCCCCGCGCGGAACCACGCGATCTCCGTTCGGGATCTCAAAGAACAAATTGCTGGGCCGGTCGAAGTTGTTCCATGGCGTCAGCAATCGCGCCCACAGCAGCCGATAGCTATCCTTCCATATCAAGAACGGAACCAGCAGCATCACCATCGCCACGCACGCTGCGATGGCCCGCCAACTGGCTCGCTGGTGATCGACGACATCAGTGAAGTCCGCCGGAGTCACCAGCTTGAGCGTCTCGCGCTCCAGCAGCGCCCGCATCATCACCGAACCCTTGTCCTTCTCCTCCACGCCCGCTTGCGAGAATTCCACCAGACTCAGCAATCGCTCCCCAAACTCCGGATGCTTCTCCTCGACCGCAGCTGCGAGTTCCGGCAGGGGGACGCGGAACAGCAGCCTCCGCAATCCGAACAGCCCGAGCCCGACTCCCGTGGCGATGAGCGTTCCAAGAGCCACCCACCGGCTGGCAGCCGAAAGATCAAGCCAGTAGTCGAGGGCGAAAGCCACACCTGCCACAATAACCATCGCGACGATGGCGATTGCCAGACCACTCAGCACTGATAACGACCGGATGCGCCCTTCGAGTCGGCGGAGTTCTTCTGTCACACGGGATGGCAATTGCGCCGCCTGCTGAGGGTGCAGGTGGACAGAAGGACGGGAACCGGGCAGAGACGCTTGAGCCATGAGTCGGGCCTTGCAGCAGTCATGAAGGGATCGCGGAGCCAACCGAAGTATAACCACTTGCGACACGGAAACTGTATGCGTAAATCTACAGAAACGGAAAAGTCTAAGTAGCAGAAAACGGATGGTCTGGGGAAACGGAGCGCGGAGTGTGCGAGATCCTGCCTTAAAAATATGGGGGATGTCTCGCCGTGCAAGGACTGTTGATTGCCAAGTCGCTCCCCCTTCGCTTTGAAGGGGCAGCCCGATGTCAGCCTGGAGCTCAGCATCGCGACGCCCCCGGAGGCGATCGCCGAGAGTTTCGGAGGGACAACATGAAGACCACCAATTGGCGACTGCATCGTCTTCGCGGGCTCTGCTCATTGGAGGCTCGTCACGCGGACCGATGACAGTTACGATGACCGCCCCATGCCTGCCATCGTCCTCGCCACTCTGAATGCGAAGTATCCGCACTGTGCGTTCGGGTTGCGGTACTTGCTGGCCAATCTGGGCGAGCTGCGGGACGAGACCGTGCTGCTGGAGTTTACGATTAACCAGCAGCCGCTCGACATGCTCGATGCGATCCTGGCTCAACAGCCGCGGATTGTCGGGCTGGGAGTCTACATCTGGAACGTGGAGGAGACGACGAAGCTGGTGGCCGATCTCAAGCGAGTGGCGCCCGAGGTGATCGTCGTCCTCGGCGGGCCAGAGGTCAGCTACGAGACCGATCAGACAGAGATTGTTGGGCTGGCCAATTATGTAATTACCGGCGAGGCGGATGTGGCCTTTGCGGCTTTGTGCCGCGAGTTGCTGTCGTCGGGGGCGACTGCCCCTGCAAGAATCATTCACGCCCCGGTCCCGCTGCTGACCGATTTGAAGCTGCCGTATGACCTCTACACCGACGAGGATATCCAGCATCGGGTGCTGTATGTCGAAGCGTCGCGCGGGTGTCCGTTCACCTGTGAGTTTTGCCTGTCCGCATTGGACATTCCGGTTCGCCAGTTTCCACTGGAGGAGTTCCTCGCAGCCATGGAACGCTTGCTCCTTCGTGGAGCCCGGCAGTTCAAGTTCGTCGACCGGACCTTTAACCTCAACCTTCGAGTCAGCCGAGCGATCCTCGAATTTTTTCTCCAGCGCTATCAGCCGGGAATGTTCCTCCATTTCGAGTTAATCCCCGACCGATTACCCGATTCGTTGAAGGAGTTGATCGTGCAGTTCCCTGCTGGGGCGTTGCAGTTCGAAGTGGGCATTCAGACGTTCAACGAGGACGTGTCGCACCTCATCAGCCGCCACCAGGACAACGCTCTCGTCGATCAAAACCTGTCATGGCTCAGGGACCACACGACAGTTCACGTCCACGCCGACTTGATCGTCGGCCTGCCTGGCGAGTCGCTCGACAGCTTTGCAGCCGGGTTCGATCGGTTGGTAAAACTCAAGCCGCAGGAAATCCAAGTCGGCATCCTCAAGCGACTGCGTGGCACACCCATCATCCGACATGATGCCGAGTGGCAGATGCTCTACAGCCCGCATCCGCCCTACGAAGTGCTTGAGACTCGGCTGCTCGACTTTCGCACGATTCACGAACTCCGCCGCTTTGCCAAGTACTGGGATATGATCGCGAACAGCGGAAATTTTGTGGAGACCCTGGAGCTGTTGTGGGCCGATCCAAGTGACCGACGAGCAGGGGGGCGATCTCCGTTCGCCGAGTTCCGGGGTCTCTCCGCATGGCTGTTTGAGCGGGACGGGCATGCGCACGGAATCTCGCTCGGTCGGTTAGTCGAACGGGTGTTTGAGTACCTGTCGACTCAACAAGACTGTGCCGTCGAACGCGTTGCAGCCACGATGTGGCGGGATTATCAGCGTGGCGGTCGCAGTGACAAGCCGTTGTGCCTACGTCCGTACATCGAGGAGTCCGTCGGCCCCAAGTCTCGCCCGCCGTTCAGGCCGGACTCCGTGCCCAAGCGGCAAGCTCGGCGTCAGAATGAAGTCGTGGGGGGAGACGCGACTGACTAGGGAGGGAGTCTCACTCGACACCTCGCTAAAATCTCAAGGGGAATCGTCGCCCGGCGAGTCGTCGCGGAGGAGATCCCCCCCTTCGACGCAGACGAAATGCCGATTCGTCGGAATGTCCGTGTGCCTGTCGATCCCTCCCTGGGGCCAGGCCACCTGCAACCAGTCGATCGTTTCGGCAGGCCCCAGTCCGAGCAGGACGCTGCGTTCATTACTGCACAAGTACCCATCGCCCCCGCACACTTCCGTCATCCGTTCCCGCCCCCCAATACTCCAGCGGATGACTGTATTCACAGCTGAACGATTGGATCGTGTGCCGACCATTCGCAGTACGAGAAATCGTCCCGCAGTCTGCGTTCGATTCATTAAGACCGCGACGGGCCGATCCTGGTGTCCAATGGCCAGGTCCGGGTGCCCGTTCCGGTCGGGGTCCCAGCGCGCCACGCCTCGGCCCAGACAAGCCTGTTGCAGGTATTCTCCCTCGCTATCTTTGACTTCCTCCCAGTGACTCCCCTCACGAGTGCGGAAGATTTGCGGGGGCATTTGCCAGGGGACGCCCCGTTCGGTGTAGTCGTGAATATGCCCATTACTCACAAACAATTCGTCCCATGTATTCAGGTCGAAATCGACAGCTTGCGTCCCAAAACCCAGCATTGTCAACGTTGGCTCTCGCAATCCTGATCGCGTAGTCACGTCCGTAAACTCTCCCGCTGCCTGTTGCTGATAAAGGGTGTTGGCCTCTTGGTGAAAATTCGTTACATACAGATCGATCAGGCCGTTGTGATCCAGATCGGAGCAGGCGATCCCCATCCCTGCCAGTACACTTCCCTCGGAGTTCACGGCCACTCCGGCGAGTTGGCCAGTCTCCTGAAATCTCAAAGTCCCCGGCTGGCTGTGGTTCTCGTAAAGAAAATTCGGTGTCGTGTCATTAGTGACGAAAATGTCTGGCTTGGAATCAGCATTCAGATTGGCGACCAGCACGCCAAGTCCCTTGCCTTGGGGAGCGGTGATACCCGCAAGTGTCGTGACATCGAGGAATGTTCCATCTCCTCGATTTTCAAACAACTGATCCTCAGCGGCGTCGTGAGCGGAAGGATTGCAGGTCGAGATTCGCCCCTTGTCATCTCGACAGATTTGGAGTCGATCCACGTAGTTGACCACATAAATGTCGAGGTCCGAGTCGCCGTCTAGATCGGAAAGTGCGACACTCGAACTCATGCCTGCTGTGTTGGAGAAACCTGCAACTTCAGTGGTATCCTCGAAGGTGCCGTCCCCCAGATTGGACATGATCGTATTCCGACCGACGTTGGCGATCACCAGATCGTCAAACCCGTCGTTGTCAAGATCACCAACCGCACAACCTAAGCTGTAGCCGGTCTCGCTCACCCCAGCGGAGTGTGTGCGATCGGTAAAACGGCCTTCTCCTCCATTGCGGAAAAGCTGGTCAGAGAGCGACGGGCGGGGGGGGCCAGCGCCGAGCGTCCCGCCTTGTGGGCAATACAGGTCCGGCCATTGATCCCGGTTATAGTCGATGACGGCGACAGCACCTCCCATCGCTTCGATGAGATACAGGTTTCCCGCGTGTCCATTCTCATATTGAAAACGCAAACCAATGGCGTCGGCCACATCGTCGAGCCGAATCTGGCTGATCTCTGCGGGCAGAGACGGTGGGGCATGGGCGGCGTTCTCCCATGGCCGGCTCGGGCTTGATCGGCGTGGGACTGCGTTCCACGCGGCGAGTGGAGGACTGAGGAGTGCCACTGGGGTTGAGGGGAGTGACGAGCGTGACAGGATTTCGGTCGCCTCTGATGCGGATGCGTCGAGCACAATGGCTTCTCTCGCCCAATCCCGAGCCTCGACTGGCTGTTCGAGTTTTTCCAAAAGGCGGGCGATCTTCAGCAGATCAATTGCGAGGAGTTGCTTTCGCGACAGCATGACCCCCGCAGTCTCCACCTCGGACACTAATTCGTTCAAGATTATCGTGCGGGTTCGCCAACGAGCGGCTTCTTTCGTCTCTCCTTGATGCTCGAGGCTCTGGGCATATTTATACGAAGAAGTCCGGTCGAAGGGCGTCAGAGCTGTCACATAACCGAAGGCGATTCGGGCTCGCTCCCAGTCTTCTTGAGCCACTGCCAGATCTCCCGCCACCCTCCAGTCATCGACCACCGACTGTTGATTCAGTGGGTAACTGTTCAGCAACTGGGAAGCAGAGGCAAGGTCTCCTGCGGTTTGGAGCAGGTCTGCCAGCATGAATGCACTACGAGTGTGATCGGGGTGGGACTTGAGATCCTCTTCCAGCACTTTGATTGCCGCATCACTTCGCCCTTCTTCCACTTCGTAGCGACACATGGCGGTCAGGGTGAAGACATCGTCAGGGTGTGTTTGAATACATCGCTGGAGCAGGGGCATCGCGGCTTCGAGATTCGTCAGACGACGGTCCGGCGAAATCCAGAGAGCCATTTCCGGAAGTGTAAGCGGTCGATACATCTGAATGCTTTGGAGTTCAGTTTTCATGTCGAAAGTCCGGCGTTGCAGCCCGTACAGCTGCATCAGCCGTTCTCGGAAGACCAGATTGTGGTCCTGCAGGGTGATCGCCGCTTTGATCCGTTGCTCGGCAGAGATCGCGTCCCCTTGGTCAAGAGCGATATTGCCTTCGAGAAATCGTGCCATGGCCACGTCTTCCGGCGGGCCTTCCTGGACACGGTCCAGACATTGGAGGGCGAAGGGAACGTCTCCTAGATCACGAGCAATCTGTCCGCGGATCAGAGCGGCCTTCGGGTGGCGGGGGTTAACCGCCAGTACGGCATTGAATCCGGGAATCGCTGCTTTCGGACCCCGGTCGTCGAGAGTCTGCAGGGCCTCGGATAAAAGGGATTGTTCATCTCTGAAGAGTCGTGGGACCCTCAAGAGGGCGATCCCCAACAGCACGACAGCGAGAAGACAGAGGGCACGTCGCATTCGCATGAGGAGTTCCAAGACGCGGGTTTGAATCCTGAGCGGATCAGGATAGCGATTCTTGTCGCCATTACCAAAAAAGGTCGATTCAGGAGTCGCTGAGCATCCGGTCAAAAACAATTTCCCGCAATCATGAGTTCTGCGGAATGGCACGGTAATTCCATTTTCGGAGGTGGTCGTCGAAGACGATTTTGAACAAGGTAGGCCAGTGTTTCGCCTGGTTGAAAACGGTGGCGCTTTCCGGGGGAACATCTGGGAGAAAATGGCAGCGCACATGCGTGCAGATCGGTGAAGCGACAGGAGGGGGCGTCAGACCCATCTTGGTGGACTTCACTGAGGTGCCCTGGAAGTGCGAAGTGAGATACAAGAGTGGAAAGAGATGCGCCAGGCGGTGCAGGTGAACGGGGTGAGCAAGCGCGCGGCCTGTGAGAAGTACGGGCTGGGTTGGCACACGTTGGCGAAGATTTTGGCGTATGCGGAGCCGCCGGGATATCGAAAGACAGAGGCTCGTCCGAAGCGAGTGTTGGCACCGGTGTAAGGACGACCGCCCGTGACCTCCATGCTCCCCCATCGGTCGGCGGCCTCGGTTGCTTTCATGAGATTCTGGAAGCCGACAAGCAGGCTCCGCGGGGTGGCCCAGGTTGCCAGCAACCTGGGGGACCCCGCGCCTGCGGAAAGACGACTTCGTCCCAGCGGTTTTCAGCCAGTGGCCCGTCCCGCGTCAATGGCGGTCCCACGTCAACCAACCGCAAGCCGAGTCCGAGGTCGCCGCCCTCCGCCGCAGCGCCAATCGCAGCACCCCCGCCTAGACCCAGCGCACCGTGAAATAGATGGGCTTAGAAGTCATCACCCGCCCACGAGGTCGCCCGAAACGGGGGAGTGAGGACGGGAATGGTGCCTGACACCTTTGATTCTCTGTTACTCTTGACCTGACGCTTTTGATTCTTCTTGCACGGGCATCTTCGGGACTTCGAGACCCGCTGATTGTAGAATCGCATCGAACCCCGGTGGATATTTCACATCGTTGTCCCGCACCATGATCGTAGCGGGGAGGTGAGCGGCTTCGGCATCAGCGAGAAAGCCCTCAGCTTGGCCAGTCACCCACGCAGCATCGGGCGGGCGAGTCGCCGGGGAGAGCCAGATTCGACGCGTGCCGATCTGGATGAAGACCAGCACATCAAGGTTGACCAGTCCTTTCGGCGTCCAGTTCGGTTTGGTGAGGAACTCGCATTGCCAGAGCGTGGCTGCGTGAACGCGGCTGAACTCGGCCCATGCCCCGCCTCCACGGTCCAGGGCCGGGGCGATGTGGTGTTCCTTCAGAATCGCCTTCACAGTCTGCCGCGAGATGTACGTGATGCCGAGCTTGCGAAGCTCGCCCAGGATACGGGGGTCGCCCCAAGAGTTCTCGCGAGCGAGCAGCACGACCAGTTCGCGAGTGGCAGGTGGGTGATGGCGTGGAGATAGAATCGATTTTGTCCGCATAATCGGCAGGGACGCCAGCGACCTCCTCTCCCGGTGTGATTCCCGCACGACGGAGGTCGATCCTCGCCGTATGCTCAAAGTGGAGTGCTGCCAAAACACCACAAGGGCAGGGCGGTTCGGTCGAATCGCGGGCGGCACGCTATCATTGCGAGTTCGTGGTCCATGAGTACGCTCACTCCCCCGCCCCGCGAGGCTGTTGTGCCCGAGTCGTTTTTTGAACGTCGTGATGCCGATGTTTCGGTCCTGCAGGACCGAATTCCTCCGGAGTACCAGCTCACTCGGCGAGCGGTCATGCTGATCGCGCTGCTTGGATTGCTGTTCACCATTTGCAGCTACCAACCGTTGTGGCACAGTGATTTGTGGGGACATCTCAGCTATGGTCGCTGGATTTGGGCGGCGAAAGCGGTCCCTCAAGTGGAACCGCTGATGCCGCTGGCCCAAGGAGTGCGCTTCGTCGACACGGCGTGGCTGAGCCAGCTCATCGGGTGGGGCATTGTCTCCAAGTGCGGAGTCGCCGGGGCGCAGTTCATGTACGCCGGGCTGATTACCTTCGCGTTTACTTGCGTGCTGGGAGTGGTCTATCGCCGCACCGGAAGTCTGATCGCCACGCTGGCGGCGTTTGTGACTTTCCTCTGGGGTGCGTATCAACAGCTACTTGTTGTGCGGCCTCAGTTGGCGGGCTTGGCATGCTTTTGCCTGGTGATCGTCGTGGCGACGGCCTCCGTCGGACGGCGCTGGCACTGGTGGGCGATTCCGGTGACGTTCGCACTTTGGGCGAATCTGCATGGATCGTTCCTGGTCGGGCTGGGGCTGCTCGGGGCGATGGCGATTGGGCGGGTGTTCGATGTGACCTGGAGAACCGGGCGTTTGGGTGCCGCCCTGCGAGATAGCGAAGCCCGCCGACTGGTGCTGCTGACTCAGCTTGCGGCAATTGCCGTGCTGCTCAATCCCTATGGGATTGGACTCTACGGCGAGGTCTTTGCCGTGACCGGGAACCCGAATCTCGAAGACCTGTTCGAGTGGGAACCGCTCTCGCTCCGCATGGGGCAGGGGCAAGCCGCAGCTACGATCACGATTGGACTGTTTCTGCTCTATCGGATGAGTCCCCGTCGCGTGACCTGCGGTGAGGTCTTGGCGATCATTGGCTTGGGCTTGGCAACGCTCTGGACCTCACGCATGATCAACTGGTGGGCTCCGCTGGCCGCGTATTACGTTGGAGTGCATCTCGCGGCGATTCGCTGGAAGAACTTCGGTCGCCCCATCGAAGAACGCAGCCGCTCGGGCCTCAACACGGTTGTGGCGGTGGGACTCTCGTGGATCTTTTTCGCCTTCACACCGTTCGGAGTCACGCTGCTGCATGGCCAGCCGCAGGATGCGAAGTTGCTGGCGAAGCGTTACGAGAAGTCGGTCTCCCCACTGACCCCGCTGGGCACGACGGCCCACCTGCTGGCCGAGCCCCCCGTGGGGCAGATATTCAACACCTATGAGTGGGGTGACTACCTGACGTGGGCGGGTCCTCCGGGGATGCAGGTCTTTGTGAACTCGCATGCCCATCTGGTTCCGCAAGAAGTCTGGAGGGACTACATGTCGATTAGTGCTGCGGGCGGGAACTGGGAGCAGAAGCTCGACCACTACAGCGTCAACACGGTCGTTGTCGATGTGGCCCAGCGAGCGGCATTGATTAAGGCTCTGAAGCTCAAGAAAGACGTGTGGGAGCTAAGCTATGAAGACGGTGTCGGAGCTGTCTTCCGCCGGCTCAAGCCGCTGTAGCCGGGTGTGTGGGCACGTTTCCTTCGTGCCCGTGCTACCCATCACCGTTCGCCGAGAAGAGCCGAGGGTTTGCGCCCTATCGCTCACGGAAGTTCGCCCGACATCGAGATCAATCATGGCCGCCTGTCGCCCATCCTGGCTTGCAATCCTGTTCGTCCAGTTCATCACGGTCGGAGCCTTTGCCGTCGCCTGGGCAGTCGGCCAGCCCGAGGCCAAAGCCCTCGTGGCGAAGCAGCTCTGGCAGCAGGACGCCTACCCGCATGTGGTCGTCCCCCGTGAAAGGCCACTCGTGATCGCGCCGCTCTACGACCGGCCCGACCTCATCAGCGATGCCGACCTCGCAGCTGTGCTGCAAAAGGTCCAACCGCGCTTCCCTCGTGAGTCACTGAAGCCGAACCACGTCGAGCACGCGCTGCGCACCTGGGGCGTCGGGGCCCAGTTTCAGGACCCCGCAGTTTTGTCCGGAAAGGAGCTGACCGAGTTCCTGACCGATCATGGCAAGTTTATTAACTCGTGGGGCAAGACGATTGCTCCGCTGCTGCAAGACCTACCGACAGGAGTCGCCATCCGTTTCGATCGCACCGACGGGGGGAGTATCCACCACGACCACTGGCTGGCGAGTCTGACCGAAGCGGGCGTCAGATTGAAGACCCCGGTCTACTCTCCGGGCCGACGCAATGCGACGATTCATACGGTACTCGACCAAGCCCTGCGCGACTTCCGCCTTGACGAAAAGGAGACGGAATGGACCGCCTTGGCCTTCGGTCTTTGGATCGCTCCGCAGCATCAATGGACCGGTGGCGACGGACGGCAGTACTCGTTTGATTTGCTCTCGCAGCGGCTGCGGCGCGGGCAGAAGGAATTGGGTGTATGTAGTGGGACACACCGCGTGTACTCGTTGATGGCGTTGATCCGTCTCGATGATGAATTCAAAGAGACGCTCTCTGATGCCGAGCGGAAAAACGTGTGGGCCTACCTCGAATCGGTCCGCGACCGGATCACCGAGTCGCAGTTTCCGGATGGACACTGGCCGAGTAATTGGCCAGAAGGGAAGTCCGCCGTCGAGAAGCCGATCGTCGATGAATTCAAGGCGGTCGTCATCGCCACCGGACACCATCTCGAATGGCTTTCAATCGCCCCGAAGGAACTCCATCCCCCCGAGGAGACGATCCGACGTGCCATGCAGTGGATCATTAAGACCACCAAAGACAATTCGCAACAAACGATCCTCGACAACTACACCTTCTT
>Ga0105047_10007357_pt1 | contig 18570 bp, 6 predicted proteins | sample MAT04_FD_78384 | JGI IMG/M metagenome (GOLD analysis project Ga0105047, IMG submission 78384) | Freshwater microbial communities from Lake Fryxell liftoff mats and glacier meltwater in Antarctica - MAT-04 (megahit assembly) | ecosystem: Environmental > Aquatic > Freshwater > Ice > Liftoff... | reverse complement strand
AGCGACGACGATCGCCTCGTTCGCCTGCTTACCAACCGCCCCGGTCAGTCAACCCTGCGACGACGCCAAAAATCGACCCCGCAGGCGTCGTGAACAGACACAATCCCTGACATGCACCGGTTGCAGTGCCTGCCGAACCAGCCACAGTCGCGCTGGGGCGTATCCGTTGGTTTGGTCGGGGGCGAGCGAACTGATCGTACCGAGCCCTTCTTTTGTCCGCCCCTGTTTGAGTTGGAACAGCCCAAGTTGAAACCGATACTCGGAGTCGCGACTGCGAAAGCTGCAAAGCGCCTTCAGATACATTTCTTCACGAATCAGATCAATGTCTTGCTGCGCCTGAACTAACCCTTCCCGATAACTTCTGATCACTGAATCTTCCGATCCATGACGAAGCCAGAGCGTCAAACATGTCCCGCAGATCGCGGCAACGATAAATGGAACCCCGGAAATCAACTTTCTGTAGTTTCGCGTGTGAAACCAGGCGTCGATAAAGCCGATCAGAAAACTGAACCAGTAGTGCGGTTTCAGGAGATTCACGCCGGTGGGCAGTGTTCGAGCTTCCTCAGCGTCGCCGTCATGCTCTGGAATGTTGGTGACCGTAGTGGTCCCTGGTCCGAATAGACGATTCCACAATACGATCAACGGATTGCGGAAGAGTAGTGTCACTCCAAACCGCTCCACATCAGGCATTGGATCCAGCAGGAATCTGAGACACACATCGGCACTCATCAAAAGGGCCGCCGCGATTCCAAGACAGCAATATCCAAGCACTTCGTGGACAAGCCCGGTAGACAGATCATGTGAATATGTCTGCCACGCGACGGCAATTGTCATGACGCGTGCAACGTTCATCAAACCCGCAAATGCAAATCCAGAAAATAACAACAGCATTCCGTGCACGAACGAACGTCGTCTCAGACAGATGACCAGCGCGGCGAGGAACAGAATTGTGAAAAGTGACTGGACGCCACTGCAGGCTTCTGCAACAAGAAATGACTTGCCTGGAAACTGAATGACGTTTCCTTCGCGAACATGCAGGATCTTCAATTGATTCAGAAACTGACTGGAAACTGCAGTTGTCATTCGCTGCAGCCAGTGAATGGCCTGTTGATCCATGTTCAGCGGAAGCCGAATCGTCATCAATGGCAACAGGATCAGATATCCCAGACTTCGACCACTGGCTTCATCCTCGGAATTCAGACACCATGCCAATAGCCAGGCGATCGTGCCCACGGCAACAATCCACGGGGAATTTAACCAGATACCGACCGCCAGGCACACGACATCGAGTCCGAACAGGACTAATGATGCGACAGACCATGGACGTACGTTCTTGCTTCGACGGGAAAAGAACAGCCAGGCGAATGCGGCAAATGCGAACGGAAAGAATTGATAATGCGGCTGCCTCCAGACACTGAGGCAATAGAGCAAAAGATACGGAATATGCGACGCGAACAGGAGCATCAGCAGGATTCGACTCGCCGACGCACTCGGTCCGTTTGACTCTTTTTCCACGCCGTTATGAACCATGGATACAACTCACCTGCAAAAACTCCTGGCTTTTACTCGACGCAGTGTCGTTGAACGTCACCGTCGCCTCAAAGGCCACCTGCAAATCATTAGTTTCTGAGACAAAGTAAAAGTCGCTGCCAACAGTTCTCGGTCGTCTGGAGAAAACGTTAATTGCGTCGTGATCGGGGCATTGTCTGGTCCACGTTCTCTCAGGGAACAGAGTGTCCCGATTTCTTCCATTGAGTCAGCGAACCAAAGCGAGACATTCGAATCCTCGTCGGAGCTGACACCCAGTCGACCATCATGACTCAGGCAAATTGATCGAACCTTCGATCGATGAGCGTGCAGGCACGACACCGACTCATCACGTAAGTTCAGAGATCGAATAGCTCCATCGTTATGGCCTGAGTATACAGTTTGTCCGGCAGCATCGATCACGATCGTATCCGTTGCTACGCCGACATCGGGATAAGTCCGCAGGATTCCGGAATCTGCTTCGATCCGACTGATGGAATCAGAGTTCCCGCCAACAAAGATTGTCGCCCCATCCGGCGACCAGACCAGACAACTCCCGAGCCCAGGCAACTGCACGTTCCGGACCGACGAGGAATGATCGAGCAGATCAGTCCAGCAGAGATAACGATTGACGGTCCAGGCGAGGCAATTGGTTTTCGGTGAAAACATCAGGGCCATCACATCGTGATCGTTGCCAGGTGCTATGCTAAGGTCATCGAATGGCAGAAGGCGCTCGGTGCCATTCTGCCGCAGGATGACAGCGTTTACACCCTTTCTCGCCCATGCCATCATGCGACGATCATCTGATGCAACCACGGCTGTCACGGCTCCTGCCTGCGCCGGTGAAATCTCAATCCGCGTGGAGACGGCTTCACCGCGACTGGCAATTGGCGTATCCATACCCTGCGGCGCGGTGGTCGTAACGGAAGACTCGTCTTTGTCCGTGCTGTAAACCGTACCATCCTCGCAGCCGATGAGCAGCTTCTGACGGTCGGAACTCCACGCAATTGCCGTTGTTCGTGATTCATTCTGGGGCAACCGATCTTCGTTACCGGGTAGCCGCAATTGCACGAGATTGCCGTCATACGAGACCACAAGAATTGAGCCGTCTGCAATATCCACAGATGTGATTGGCGAGTTTGACAGTTTCCAGCGACCGAATTCTTCGATGCCTCGTTCCGTTTCGTGTGCTGCGTCTTTCGCCTCCGCTAACGTCGGATCCGCAATCACCAGCGAAGGAATCCTCCAGCACACTGCTCCGCCACTCTCCAACCCTCCGACGATTAAGCTGGCATCGTGGTTGAACGCAAAGCAAGTAGCGTTCGCTATTCCGTCGAGTCTGTAAAGCATCCGACCGGCAGTCAGATCGAATACGTACACATTGTAAGGGTCTTTCAGAAAGCCGATCAACCTGTTGGACTGTCCTGCCCACAGTGCCTGGATCAATTGTTTCGGAACCGATAACGACGTCCCCGTAAACGGTGGCTGAAAGTCAGACAGCCAGACGGACATGGAAGACTCCTCGGTCGCAAGCTGACTTCCAACTGGCGAACGTGCGAGCCACAAATTCCTCCGACTTGCGGGAAGCAGGACGGCTGGCCGATCGCCAGCAGTTGCGACGACCTGGACGTCCTTGTATCGACTGCCGCTCGCCAGCCATTTGCCGTCAGTTGAAAACTCGAGAGACTCGATCGTTGTTTCCTGCTCAAGGAGTTCCTGAATCAGCGTCATCGTCGAGATATCAAACACCAGAGCCCGAGCCCTGTCTGTCACAACGTCGGTCGATCCACCAACTGCTAACTGCGTCCCGTCAGGACTGACCGCCAGGGCATGCACCGATCGAATTCCGGTTTGAATGATATGCTGAGTCTTGCCGGAATCCGCAGCGACAATGTAAACATTCCCGTCGCCGCCTGCAGTCGCGACGAGCCGGGCATTGGGAATGCAACGCACTTCATGAAGCGGTTGCCCAACCTTAAGCAATCTGCGGTACAATCCCGAAATCTGTTGATCGAGAAGTTGCCATTCCGGAAAGTGTTCTGCGTTCGGGTCAGATGTTCGGAGCTTTTCAAGCAGACCGCTTGCGGTGGCCAGACGTTGATTCTCCCATTCAGAATAGGCCTCGCGAATCGTGGATTCCCACGCCAGCTTCCGATAGCGAGCTTGCTCACTCCGGGATTGGTCCAGATATTCATTTGCCTGGTTGCGAGCTTCTCCGGCGATTCGCGCCAGATACAGACTTACTCCTGTTCCGAGTAACATTGCAAAAGAAAGCATCAAAACGAATAAAACCGCCCAGCGGTTTCTGCGAATCGCTTTGGAAAGACGATACAGTTCAGACGGTGGCCCGGCGACGACAGCTTCGTTGTTCAAAAACCGCTGCAAATCGAGCGCCAGTACGTTTGGGGACTGGTAACGGCGGGCTGGATCTTTCTCCATGGCCTTCATCGTGATCCAGTCCAGTTCTCCCTGCAGCAGGTTTCGCAGTCGACCAACTGCAACTTGGCGCGCAGCGCAGATCGCCATCAGAGTTGTGTTGTTCGGCAAACTGTCAGACACAACACTTCGACTGGGAATTCGCGGCTGCTGCTCAATGATGGTTCGGCGAATGTTTTCGAAACTTGCCTGCTGAATTGTCTCTTTGTCGAATGGCGTGTGCCCAGACAACAACTCATACAGGGTGGCACCGAGTGAATAGACATCGGTTCTGGTATCAATTTGCTCACGAATCCCTGCCGCCTGTTCGGGACTCATGTACAACGGTGTTCCGACGGGCTGGAACCGACCCGTCGTGGACAAGTCGCTCGGCTGACGCTGATCGATGGACTTTTGAATCCCAAAGTCGATCACCTTGATGATGGGCTTCGTATCACGGAACTGCACCAGAATATTGGTGGGCTTCAGGTCACGGTGGACGATTCCTTTCTGATGGGCATGCTGGATCGCATCGCAGACGGTACACATCAGTTCCAGTCGCTCTCGAATCGTCAAGTGATGCGTGTCACAGAATTCTGTAATCGGCTGGCCATCAACATATTCCATCACAAAGTACGGCCGACCGGTTTCTGTGGCTCCCGCATCCAGAACACTGGCGATGTTGGGATGATTCATTGTGGCCAAGGCCTGACGTTCGGCCTGAAATCTGGCCAGGACGTCCCGAGTGTCCATTCCGGCTTTCACAACTTTGATCGCCACCTGCCGCTCAACGGGTTCCAACTGCCGTGCTCGATAGACGGTACCCATACCGCCGGAACCAATTTCCCCCAATAACAGATATCTGCCGATTGTGGTTCCTTCAAGCTGATCGCAGGCCGCTGCCGCTTCGTCGTCGAGAAAAAGCCCGATACATTCGGGTGCCGGTTTCTGCATGAACGACGACTGCGGCTGGTAAGCATGGAGCAGCCGTTGCACCTGCTCACGCATTCCGCGATCCTGACCGCAGGCTGCTGCGACGAAACGAAGCCGCTCCTTCGGCGACTCATATTCAATGGCCTCCAGAAAAATTTCTTGCTTTGTTTTTGAAACCGTGCCAGCCAGGAGAATTTGCCTTAGAAGTGTTTGGTCAATATCTGTCCGATTTGATCGTAGCTGCCGTCGCCAGACGGTGGAAAATACGCTCGACAGGGTTCTGTGTGCAGTCAATTAGAAGCCAACGACGAACGCAGCAGTAGATTTCCACCTGCTCAATTGGCGAATTCTGCCCCAATCCTGTCTCAATAATTCCGGGTTTCGTCACTAAAATCAGGAGTTGTCTTGAAATAACGGTTCTGCTCGAAATGAAGCACCGTAGTCCGACCTGTCCTCAGGTCGGATTCCTTCATCGTGGCTCAGTGTCCGGCTCCCGATCTTAGGACAGATCGGGCTACTTTTTAGCGGTAAGCCAACCTGAGGCGGCGTTCATCCGAATGCGAACGCAGGCACACCAATCCGGGGATTTCCTAATCTCACGGAATATATTTTCAGACTGTTCTCACTCGCTCATCGTCGCTCGCAGGAATGTCCGGGCGTACGTCCATGTTCGATAGGCCGTGGCCCGCGACATGCCGAGCAGTTCGCCAGCTTCCTCCAGAGACATGCCCGCGAAATAGTGCAGCCTGACCAACTCGGCCGCCAAACGATCGTCCTGTTCCAGAACTTCCATCGCGTCATTCACGGCGATGATTTCCTGTGATGGACAGGGTTCAGAAAGCTGCGAATCGTGCAGAGCCTTGCGAGAAAATTCCCCGCCATGCCTGGCCGCCGATTTTCGCCGAGCCGCATCCACAAGAATGCGTCGCATCGTTTCTGCTGCGGCCGCAAAGAAACTCTCGCGACTTTCCCACAGCGAGGCTTGGTGAGACTCCATGATTCGAAGCCATGCTTCGTGGACCAGCGCCGTGGCCTGCAGCGTGTTGCCCGGCTTTTCGCGATTCATGCGACCTATCGCAATACGACGCAGTTCGTCGTAAATCAGCGGGAACAGTTTAGACGCAGCATCTCTGTCACCAGCATGCATTCGGTCAAGTGCAATCAAAACGTCTGTCATGTCTCGAACGCCCTTCTGACCGTTCAGAATTTTCAAACAATTCAGGAACCATACGTCGTGTTTTCCCTGCTCGCAGTTTTGCACATGCAGAATCTAAAAGACAGCAATTTCGAACGTTGACTGTTGGATTTTGCCTTCTGGGTGGGCGAAGTGTCTGGGAACCGAACCGCAAGCGCTGATCCAGTGTGCGGATTTGGCACTTTTCTGATGTGCAAGTCGGGTTTTTGAAAATCCGTCAGGATTTGAGACATTTGGAATCGCTCTTACGCCAGTGACTTCGGCAGCACTGCGTTCGAGTTGTTAAGAAACACGAAAACGCGGCCAAGCAGTTCAAAATGCAGTTTGAGCGGACCACGGAATCGTCCTGACATCAGTTTTTCACAAATGCAACAAACCGGGGTGTGAAGCGGAGCGAAACACACCGTGGCACATTCTCTGTGGTGCGTCGCGTGATTGTTCTCACACCTTTCGGCATGGCCCGCGAAATTCTGGATCACACAAATGACCACCGGCGACACGATGATGGCGGATTCAGAACTCAGTGAGCGGGAGGATTACCGACGCCTCAAAGTCCCGTTTCAGTATTCGCCAACGCTACCGGAAATCCTGACGCATCTGAATGCGTCACTGGTCGTCTCCACCTACCAGGCTGGCAAGGTACTGGTGATTGGAGTTTACGACAACCAGTTGCAGATTTCCTTTCTGGACTTCGAGCAGCCGATGGGAATTGCCGTCGGTGCCGACCGAATTGCCGTTGTGGCGAAGTCCGAGATTCAGTTTCTTAAAGCCAATCATCAGGCTGCTTCAACCGTCGTTCCTCAAGGCATCTTTGACAGCTGCTTTGTGGCCCACACCAGTCGCCATACCGGTCGAATCATGGGACATGATCTCGGATGGGGACGCGACGGATTGTGGGTCGTCAACACCTTGTTTTCGTGTTTGTGTACGCTGGATGACGCCCACAGCTTTGTGCCGCGATGGAAGCCGACGTTTATCAGCCGGCTGGCCGATGAAGACCGCTGTCATCTGAACGGCATGGCGATCGAAAACGGGATGCCGCGTTATGTGTCAGCCCTTGCGGAAACAGACACTGCTGCCGGCTGGCGACCGAACAAAGCCACAAGCGGATGCCTGATTGACGTGCAGTCTGGCGAAGTTCTGACTCGCGGCCTGGCAATGCCGCATTCGCCCAGGATCAGAAACGGACGACTGTGGGTGCTGGATTCTGGCAACGGATGTCTGGCCACCGTCGATCGCAATAGCGGCCAATTGGAACGCATTGAACATATTCCCGGCTACACGCGCGGCTTGGCCTTTCACGGTCAGTTTGCGTTTGTGGGGCTGTCTCGGATTCGTGAGACCAATGTATTTGGTGGGCTGCCGATCGCCGAACGGCGTGACGAGTTGTGTTGCGGCGTCGCGGTAGTGGACCTGAACAGCGGGAAATCCGTGGCCAAGTTTCAGTTCCTCGGCGGTGTGGAAGAGATTTTTGCTGTGGACGTGATTCCAAATCACTGCAACCCGGTATTTGGCGGTGCGTCCAGTGACCGCGACCAGCAGGAAATCTGGGTCGTCCCGGCAGCAGCCGCCAACGTACCGACAAGGTTGAATTCAAATGAGTAAAACACAGAGAGCCAACGAACACAAGCATTTCATTTTGAATTTCCGCGAGCGGAGTGGCGTCAGCCCTCCGAGTGCTGCGGATTAAACTCGGTGGGCTAACACCCACCGCTCACCAGGACAGGGCATTGTCGTCTGCGTTTCGTGTATTTCGACAGCGTTTGATAATTTCAGTTCCGTCTCTTTTTCATAATCAGTTTCCGCATTTTTTCCGGCTCAGCAATTCAGAAAGTTCCTCAAATGCCAGGTTTCCTTCGCCAAATTCGCCGTGAACTGCAGCAGATACTTGCCCCGAATCGCCGTCGTCAATTTGTCCGCCGCCGCACGAACGGCGTTACCACTGAGACGTTGGAACCTCGCACATTGCTGGCGGCAGACCTCGTGCTGGACATCAATACCGTCCCCAGCACTGCTGGATCCAATCCGACCAATTTGGTAGAAATGAGTGGAACAGTTTTCTTTACTGCAACCGCAGATGGCTACGGACAAGAACTCTGGAAGTCTGACGGGACGGCGGCGGGCACCGTACTGGTCAAAGACATCGCCAGCGGAAGTAGTTTTTCATCTCCTCGTTATCTAACTAACGTGAACGGCACGCTGTATTTCGCTGCGAATGACGGCGTCAATGGTAGAGAGCTGTGGAAGAGCGATGGAACGTCGGCTGGGACCGTGATGATCAAAGACATCTGGACGGGAAGCAGTAGTGGGTATCCAAGAACCCTGACGAATGTGAATGGTACGCTGTATTTCACAGCAAATGATGGCATCAATGGTGCTGAGCTGTGGAAGAGCGACGGGACGGTGACTGGGACTGTGATGGTCAAGGACATCCACAGTGGAAACAACTCTAGCTTTGGTTATCCCACCCACCTGACGAACGTCAACGGCACCCTGTATTTCCAAGCCAATGATGGTGTCACTGGAAATGAGTTGTGGAAGAGCGACGGAACGACGGCTGGGACCGTGATGGTCAAAGACATCTACGCAGTAGGAAACTCTAGCTCAACACCGATATACCTAACTAACGTGAACGGCACGCTGTATTTCACTGCGACTGACGGCGTGAATGGTGGTGAGCTGTGGAGGAGCGACGGGACTGTGGCGGGCACCGTGATGGTCAAAGACATCGCCAGCGGAAGTAACACTGGGAATCCTCGATACTTAACTAACGTGAACGGTACGCTGTATTTCAGCGCGAATGATTATGTGAGTGGTGTTGAGCTGTGGAAAAGCGATGGAACGGTGGCGGGCACCGCGATGGTCAAGGACATCCGCAGCGGAACCAGCAGCGGAAGACCTCAGGTGCTGACGAACGTGAACGGCACACTGTTTTTCCGTGCGGATGATGGCGTGAATGGTATTGAGCTGTGGAAGAGTGACGGAACATCTACCGGAACTAAACTTGTCAAGGATCTCATTACGGGGCCCGCCGGAGGGATGCAATCCAACTTCATGGCGAAATATAACGGATGGGCAATCTTCATGGCAAACGACAATATTTCCGGCGAAGAATTGTGGATTTCTGATGGCTCACCGCAGGGCACCAGACTGCTGGCCGATGTATCCCCGGGCGGAGCTTCCAGTACACCGCAGATGCCGGTCAGTATCAACTCATCTTTGATTTTCGCTGCTTATCGAAGCGACGTTGGCCAAGAATTGTGGCGAATAAAGCTTCCATCGGAAGCTTCTTTGTCAAACAGCGTGCTCACACTGGACCTCTCCCAAGCAGTAGCCAATCGGAATCTCAGCCTGCGACTGAGCAACGGCATGGTCAACATCATCGACCTGGACACCGACTCTGTTCTTTTTGGGCCAGAATCAGACTTGCCAATTGGCGACCTGCAGGGTCTGAGAATTATCGGCTCGCCAGCGTACTCTGAAAGCATCACGATCGACCACTCTGCCGGAGTAGTCAATATACCTCAGGGCATCGTTTTTGATGGAGGAAGCGGCGGAAATGACAGCGTATCGGTAATTGGAGCCACCGGCGTCGATGCTGTGTATTCGCAGTCAGGTGTTGATTCCATGATCTTGTCAACCTCTGGAACATCAGGTGTTTCACTGACCTATCGCAACGTCGAAACGGTAAACCTCTCAGGTCTGCGACGTATTTCCACAACGGGAAATGTCAATATCGACACCAACATTACTGCGTCACACCAGCTTCCTTTCGACCTTGGACCAATCACTTCACTGACCGGAGGCTCGCTCTCCTCAAATGGAACTATCAGTTTGGGTTCGGGCGAATCGATTTTAGGTGCCGGAGTAATACAGGGTCGAATATCGGCAGAAGCAGGATCGCTGATCCACGCTGATGGTAATATGACACTTGGCGTTTCAACGTCTGTCGCGGGGTTCTTGACCCGTGGCGAGTTGGAAACGAGTTCGTCCACTGTGACGCTACTCGATGCCAATCAAGCCGTGCTGGGATCACTCACCACCCTTGGCACGACTGTGGCTACCGGATCGGTTGTCGCCGCGAACGGAGCCTTGATCGATTTTGGCAATAACGTAGTTGGTTTTGGTACGCTGCAAACACCGAATTCGGCAGCCAAGCTGACATTCATCAATGGTGCTGTTCAAGGAGATTCGCTTGCTCACCCGGTGACTCTTACAGGCTACATCAAAGGTGTCGGCACTCTGGACAATGTCGCCATCACAGGAACCTATAGTCCCGGATTCAGCCCGGCTGCGGTCACTCTGGGGAACATGATCTATGCGAGTTCATCGACGACAGTGATCGAACTTGCCGGGACCACCGCTGGCTCGCAATACGATCAACTGAACCATGTGGGCCAAGCCTTGCTTGGCGGCACATTACATGTCGATTTGCTCAATGGCTATCTGCCTGCGCTGGGCGATACTTTTACGTTCCTGACTGCAACCAATGGTGTGACTGGTACGTTTGACAACGTGGAATTACCAAGCCTCTCAGGCAATTTGAAGTGGCAACTTGATTACAATGCAAATTCGATTGTGCTGGCGATCGTTCCGAACAACTCGGCACCGACCGACCTGACACTGTCACCGACGAGTATCAGCGAGAACTTACCTGGTGGATCAGCGGTGGGATTATTTTCATCCATCGATCCAGATGCCCTCAACACGTTTACGTACACACTCGTAACGGGCACAGGCAGCGACGACAACGGCAGCTTCACCATCGCCGGCAATTCGCTGAAGACGGCCGCGTCCTTTGATTTTGAAACGAAGTCCAGCTACACGATTCGCGTTCGCACCACCGATCAAGGCGGTCTCTGGTTCGAAAAGGCGTTCTTAATCAACGTCACCGATGTCGATGAAATTCCGCCTGTTGTGACGAGTACATCACTGCTCGCGAGTGGTAGCCTTGCTGCGGGAACAACTTCCCTGACAGTCACATTCAGCGAGACGGTGGTCGGAGCGAACGCGGTCGGCAACTACGAACTGCGTCGGTCAGGTGCGGACGGGTTTCTCGGCACAGCAGACGATGTGATTGTCGGACTGACCTCAGCGATCGTGAGTGGCACAACGGCGACACTCAACTTCGCGGGGCAGCCCACAGACATTTATCGACTGACGGTCAAAGATACGATCGTGGATACGATTGGCCTGTCGCTCGATGGTGATCAAAACGGTGTCGCTGGTGGGAACTTCGTTGTGCAGGCGGCCCAGGTGAACTCATGGGACGGCGGTGGCACGACGAACAACTGGAGCGAACCTGCAAACTGGTTTTATGATGTGGTGCCATTTGCGAACGACCATTTGATTTTCCCGGCTGGTGCGCCTCGTGCGACGAACGTGAATGACTTCCCTGTCGGCACGGCATTTGGTGCGATTCTGATCAGCGGCAACAATTACAGCCTCAGCGGCAACACGATTACTCTGAAGGGCATCGTCACTTCCATTGGTGCCGGGAACACATTTGGCTTGAGCGCTTTGTTGAGTCCCAACGGTGGATTTGCCTATTCCGGAACGGATGTCTTCACGGTCTCCAGTGCCATCAATACGAACGGTTATTCGCTGAGTTTGAACACGGGTTCCGGCACGATACTGTTAAACAATGTGATTTCCGGTTCTGGCAGCTTGATCACCAGCGGTGGCGGCACCACGGCGTTGTCGGGAACAAACACTTACACAGGAACAACCACTGCGTTAGCAGGCACGTTGGCTGTACGGAGCAACACGGCACTTGGATCTGCCGACGGGACGACTGGTACGGGAACTGTTCTGCAAGGAGGACAACTTCAACTGGAAAACGGTGTGACGGTCAGTAATGAATTGCTCAGCTCACCAGTCAACAACAGCATCTCCATCGTTAGTGCCGGAGTCGGCCGAACTAACATCTGGACTGGAAATATTCACAGCGGAGCCGGCCTATGGCTACTTCCTTCGTCTGGCAACACGTTACAGGTTGACGGCGACATTTCCACGGTTGCAGCCTACGTAAGCATTTTTACTTCTGGCTACTACGGTGACGAACTTGTTAGATTGAACGGCAGCGTTGCAGGTTCGGACCTGTACGCGAGTTGTTCGGTCGAAGTAAACTCCAGTGTAACTCTGACTGGAGATTCGGCGAATGTTAAAAATTTATCAGGCATTGGCAGCATAACCGGGCCCGCGTGGGCGCAAGTGGGTGCGTATGTATCTGGAACGCTACGTCCCGGCTCGCCGAATGCCACAGGAATCCTGACCGTTGGCGGTGTTCAATTCTCTGCGAACCCTGCAGCTTTATTCTCGGTCCGACTCAACGGCATCACTGCGGGAAGTCAATACGATCGTCTGAATGTCAACGGGGCTGCTTACATCGCTGGAAACCTGAACGTATCGCTCGGCCCCGGTTTTACGCCCGCCATTGGTGATGTGTTTACAATTATCACGAAGGATGGAACGGATCCCGTTGTTGGCACGTTTAGCGGATTGAAAGAAGGTGCATTGTTTGCGACAGGCAGTACTGCGTTTCGATTCAGTTATACTGGTGGAACTGGTAATGACGTGACATTGACACGCATCGCCGCTCGTATCTGGGATGGTGGCGGCGCGAATGACAACTGGTCAACAGCCGCCAACTGGGCAGGTGGTGTGGCACCGACAGCAGGTGACGCCCTGGTGTTTCCTGCGGGCGCATCGCGATTAACGAGCGTGAATGATTTCACTTCTGGCACGGCATTTGGATCGATCCTGATCAGCGGCAGCAACTACAGCGTCAGTGGCAACGCAATTGCGATGAACGGCACAGTCACTTCCTTTGGTGTCGGCAACACATTTAGCTTGAACGCTTTGTTGAGTCCGAACGGTGGATTTGCCTATTCCGGAACGGATGTCTTCACGGTCTCCAGTGCCATCGACACGAACGGTAATTCGCTGAGTTTGAACACGGGTTCGGGCACGATGCTGTTAAACAATGTGATTTCCGGTTCTGGCAACTTGATCACCAGCGGTGCCGGTACTACGGCGTTGTCGGGAACAAACACTTACACAGGAACAACCACCGCGCTAGCAGGCACGTTGGCTGTACGGAGCAACAAGGCACTTGGATCTGCCGACGGGACGACCGGTACCGGAACGATTCTGCAGGGCGGACAGCTTCAACTGGAAAACGGAGTCACGGTCAGCAGTGAATTGCTTAGCTCACCGGCTGGCAGCGGGGTCACTTTGTATAGTCTCGGCGGCGGTCAGACAAATACATGGACGGGCGATATCCAAAGCAGTGGGGCATTCTACGTTGCTTTGAACTCAAACAATAACCTTCTGCAGCTTGACGGGGATGTTGTGGCATCCGGAAGGGTGAACGCCTACGGAGCTTCTGGCACTCTGCTCCGGTTCAATCAGAGGCTGCAAAGCAGCGATTACCTTTATTGCGGTGGATATGTGGACGTTGAAGTGAATTCGAATGCAACGTTTGGCTCTGGAATAGAAAGCACATGGGAGACGACACTCTCTGGCACGGGGCAAATTTCGTGGAACGCCTATTCCGATCTTGAGGGTGTTATTGCGCCAGGCACCAGATCTGCCACAGGAATTCTGACATTGAATGGGCCGACCACCCTCTATAACGGCAGCATGAACTTCCGCATCAACGGAATAACGGCTGGAACTCAATACGATCGACTTAACGTCAACGGCGGGCTAGCCATTTCGGGAGCTTTCGCTTTGAATGTGTCTCTGGGTGCCAGTTTTATACCGGCCGTGGGGGACGTATTCACAATCATCGATAATGACGGAGTTGATGCTATCGCGGGAACGTTTAACCGAATCTCGGAAGGAGCAATCTATGTCATTGGAAACAGTGTATTCCGATTCAGTTATGCTGGTGGAACAGGCAATGACGTCACATTAACATGCATCGCCGCTCGTGTATGGAATGGTGGCGGCCCGAATGCCAACTGGTCAACAGCGGCTAACTGGGCGGGCGGCGTGGCACCGACGGCAGGTGACGTCCTGGTGTTTCCTTCGGGCGCATCGCGATCAGCGAACCTGAATGATTTCACTCCTGGTACCAGCTTTGGATCCATCCTGATCAGTGGCAACAACTACAGCCTCAGCGGCAACTCTGTGGCACTGAACGACACTGTCGCATCCACAGGTTCCGGAAATACCTTCGGCCTGAATGTTCAATTGAATCCCAACGGTGGATTTACCTACACAGGGAATGATGTCTTCATAGTCGCAAGCGCCATCGACACGAACGGAAATCCGCTGAATTTGACCACGAGTTCGGGCGCAATGCTGCTGAGTAACGTGATTTCCGGTGCTGGAAGCGTCATCACGAGTGGTGGCGGCACGACGGCGTTGTCAGGAACAAACACTTACACAGGAACAACGACTGCGTTAGCAGGCACGTTGGCTGTACGCAGCAACAAAGCCCTGGGATCAGCCGACGGGACGACCGGTACGGGAACTGTTCTGCAGGGCGGACAACTTCAGCTGGAAAACGGTGTGACGGTCAGCAATGAATTATTGCGTTCATCGGCAGGTAACGGAGTCTACATTGGCAGTGCCGGTGTCGGTCAGACGAATATCTGGACGGGCAATATTCAGAGTAGTGGCGCATTCTCCGCTTGGACAAGTAGTAACGACAACACGCTGCAAGTGGATGGGAGTATTGTCGCTGCGGAACGAGTGACTGGAGGTTCTAATGGTTCAGGGGGGCTGCTCCGACTCAACAATAGTTTGCAGGGGCAGGATTTCGCTGCTACTTCCCCTAGTCTTGTCATCGAAGTGAACTCAACAGCAGTATTTACGGGCTCGTTCGAGCTTGGCTGGGGCAGTACGCTAAGTGGAACAGGAAGCCTTTCCTGGAGCAGCTATTCCGATATCTGGGTATCGCGCTTCATTCAGCCAGGCACTAGATCCAGCACTGGTATTCTGACCCTGAGCGGTCCCTCAGCCGATTCCAGCGGCAGCATGGCATTCCGCATCAATGGCACGACGGCCGGGACTCAGTACGATCGACTTAACTTCAACGGTACGCTTGGCATTTCGGGAGCCCTGAACGTGTCTTTGGGTGCCGGTTTCACACCGGCGGTTGGTGACGTATTTACGATTATCGACAATGACGGAGTTGATGCTATCGGGGGAACGTTCAACGGAATCGCCGAGAACGGAGTGCTGAATTATTATGGCACTATTTTCCGAGTCAGCTACGTTGGCGGAACTGGCAATGATGTCACGCTGACAGTGGTAGCGGCAAATCACGCTCCAATCAACCTGATGCTTTCGAATTCGAGCATTGCGGAGAATCAGGCATCCGGCACGACAGTGGGAACATTCAGCACCTCCGATCCCGATGTCGGCAACACGTTCACGTACACGCTGGTGACGGGTACCGGCAGCACCGATAACAGCAGCTTCACCATCGCTGGCAATTCGCTGAAGACGGCAGCTTCCTTCGACTTTGAAACGAAGTCCAGTTATTCAATCCGTGTCCGCTCGACGGATCAGGATGGTTTATTCACCGAGAGAACCCTCGTGATCAGCGTGACCGACGTAGTCGAAGATGTGACCGCTCCAACAAGTGCCGTGAATTCACTGCCTTCGAACGCAACATCGCTTGCGATTCCGATTACCGTAACAGGCAATGATCCGAATGGGCCAGAAGGACCGGCGTCCGGAGTACACCACTATGACTTGTATGTGTCAGTCGGTGGAGCGGCCTATGTGAAATTCGCGACAGTTCCGGCGGCAAATCCGACCACAACGTACACGGCGTCCAGTAATCAGATTTACTGGTTCCGCAGTGTGGCTGTGGACAACACTGGCAATATCGAATCGAAACCGCTGGCGGCCGAAGCCGTCATCCGAACGGGTGACTTCGATAAGCCAGTCACGGCTGTCACGTCGGCTTCCCCGAACGCCCAGGGATTGTTCCAGATTGCGATGTCCGGAAGTGATGTCGGTGGTGGAAAAGTGAGTCGATTTGACGTCTATGTCTCGCGGGATGGTGGAGCGGCAACGCTGATCAGTTCCGTAGCCGCGAGCGTTCCAAATGGTGCCGGAGTTTCCACTGCGGCGGTCACGTACCAGGGGCTCGCCGATGGAAACTCACATACTTATCGTTTCTACAGCGTCGGAGTCGATACGTCAGGGAATGCTGAAGACGCACCTGCCAGCGGCGATGTCGTCGTAACGCAGACGTTCGCTGTGATCACTCAGTTGACGGCAACCGGGATTGACGTGCAACTGGGAGCGACCGAGCGGTCATTTGTGGAATATGTGGACGTGCTGTTCAGCGATGCTGCACAGTTAGCGACATGGCTGAATGCCGGTGGTGCATCCAAAGTTCAGGTCGAAAAATTCGCTATCGATGCGACCGCCGTCACGCCCGGCACAGGGGCAATTGTCGCAGGTTATTCGATGGCGGCGGTGGGCAATCATCTGCGAATTGATTTCGGTGCGAACGGTCTTGGGGGATCACGCACAACAGCGGCCGGAGACGGTTTCTATCGCGTTCGTCTTGATCAAAATGGGAACAGCTCGTTTGCTGATGCCTCAGACGCGGCGTTTGAATTCCATCGATTGTTTGGTGATGCCAATGGCAATGGAGTTGTTGATAGTGCCGATACCGCATTGGTCAACAGCATGCTTGGCCGAACAGGCTCGAATCTGGACGGTGATCTGGACGGCAACGGAGTTGTCAACACGCTGGACAAGTTGTACGCCACACGACAGCAGGGACGAAAACTCAGGGACTGGATGCTGGCACTGCTGGATGACTAAACGCTTCGGGATGAATTCAGTCTTAAGTCTTGTTTTCTGTACATCTCACATTACGAAAGAAATTAAAATGTTTCGGCCTCTTCTGGTCATTGCAGTCACTGCTGTCTGCTGCGTCCAGGCAAACGCAGCAATCATCGTCAGCGTAGGGAGTGCCACAATCGCCGCAGGAGGCACAGGTTATGTCGATGTGCGAATCAGCAGCAACAACAACGATGTGCTGTCACTGGTTGGATACCAGTTCCAGATCACCGGTTCGAATCTGAACGGCGACCTGACATTTCGTCCGGACTGGAATTCCGGCGAACCGATCAATCCCGCCAATCAGTCAAATTCCGAGCAGAACCAGCCGGACTATGTGCTAGGTACGGATACCGATCCCGGGCCAGGATACTTTACTGCAACCCTGTTGTCACCCACGTCACTGATCGGTGGCGACTCCACGTTTTCAGGCGCGGACACTAGTCCCCTGACGCCTGGAGACTTTCTCCTGGCTCGTCTTGAGTTGATGCACACCACTCCCAACGCAGCTCTGGCGGTCGGTTCGACATTCCAGGTCAGCCTCGTGAACGATCCGTTTTTTACAGGCTTCTACAACAACGCGGGGCTCGCCGCATTTCCGGATCCAATTCCGTTGAGCCTCGCGTCATTCTCCCCCGGCAATATCACCGTAACCTCTGCCGCCGTGCCGGAACCATCATCGTTTGCGATCCTTGGACTTGTCGCCGCAGGCGGTATCTTTCGATCGCGATGGAAAAGCAGAAAACGCCGAGGATCTGAAACCCCGACGGCAGACTTCTGCTGAGAGGCATCGACAGGAAACTGAAGAATGGTTTGCTCGCAGATGATTCAGATTCATCCTTCATAACAATCTCGCAATCTGCGCACATTTTTTTGTTGGGAGGTCGATCGCTCGACAGAGTAGGCCGCAACTTTTCGGGCTACTATTCGTTGCAAAGTGGCGCTGTCCAACTAAATGACTCTGCAATTCTCCAAATACCATCGGGCTCATCGTATCGCATCACTCAGAATCCGCGCCACAGCCGTATCGAACGTTAAACCAGCTTGTGCCACTGCGGCGGCGAAACCAGCGTCAGGAGAAAGGCAGGGATTCGCATTGATTTCCAGAATCCACGGCTGGCCGTCTTCGTCGATGCGAAAATCGACGCGAGCATATCCCCGAAGGCCGAAAACTTCCCATGAACGACGCGCAAGCGATTCCAGTTCATCCAGTAGCGGTCGATCGCTTTGATCAAACGAAAATCGACGCGGCGTGTTCAGGTACTCGTCAGTGTTTTCGTTCCATTTCGCATCATGGCCAACGATCTTTGGTTTATTCGCCGGAAAATCTGTGAACTCGATTTCCGCAGGTGGCAAAACTTCCGGGCCAGAAGACGTTGCCAGGACACTCAAATTGAATTCTCGGCCGTCAATAAACTCTTCGGCAAAATGCGGAGTTCCATGCTCGGCTGATTTTCGGGCGATCATTTGCGCCAGAGGCGAAACGTCTGCATCGCCTGGAACATGCAGGTCAGTGAGCCGCACGACGCTTTCATCCGTCATGCCGAGTGACGAATGCTCGCTCACGGCTTTGACGATTGCCATCTCAGGCATTTCGTCCGATCCTCGAAGGCCTTGCCATTCGGTTCGATTCACTGTCATCCAGGCGGGTGTAGGAAGTTCGAACATCAAAAGGTGGTTCT
>Ga0105047_10007355_pt1 | contig 18571 bp, 16 predicted proteins | sample MAT04_FD_78384 | JGI IMG/M metagenome (GOLD analysis project Ga0105047, IMG submission 78384) | Freshwater microbial communities from Lake Fryxell liftoff mats and glacier meltwater in Antarctica - MAT-04 (megahit assembly) | ecosystem: Environmental > Aquatic > Freshwater > Ice > Liftoff... | reverse complement strand
GCGCTACCCCGCGCCGCTTGACCGCTGGAACGGGCTCGGTGGACCATGGCTCGGGTGCATGGAGCAAGGGCAGAGGTGCGGGCGGAGACAGCGACAGGGCCATTGGAAGGACTACACGCCGACCAGCCGCCGCGTTACGCTCGGCCACGATGAAGGAAGAGATCTCTGACGAGATGACGCGGCTCTCCGGCGCGCTCGTCGCGGAGCACGGCCGTCTCGATCATACGATCGCATCGCTGCCGAAGCTCGACGCGATCGCGGGTGAGGCGCTGCTCGAGCCGGCTGCGCTTCGCGCGATCGGCGCCTACCTCGGCGAGGTCATGCGCCGCGCCGCGCCGGATGCGCTCACGTGGGCAGACGACGGCGGCACACCCGTCCTCGTCACGGGGAGCGCGCGGTGGCATCCGATCGAGAAGGTGGAGAAGCGACGCCGCAACGGCACGCGCGACGACCTCACGTCGTTCGCCGGCGTCGTGCTCGCGATGACGCCCGGCGCCGGCGCGATCATCGACGATGCGGCGAAGAGCGCTCGTCGCGAGGCTGCAAGCGTGAACGTCGTGCAAGCGCTGGGTGCGTTCCGCGCCATTCCCGCGGCCGAGCAGTTCTTGCAGTTCGGGAGGCTCCTGTTCGGCCTCGCGCCGTCGCACGTCGCAGCGCTCCTGCGCTCGCTCGATCTCCGTACCGAGGAGATCCTTCCGCTCCTCGCCGCGCCGGCGTTCGGTCGTGGCTACGAGCGCCGTGATCCAGGGCGCCTCGCGGCGAGGATGTTGACGTCGATGGTGGCGTTCGGTGCCGCGGACCGACAGGCCGTCGACGCGTCGATGCGTCCGTCGCTGAAGGACCGCAACAAGACGGTGCGCGCGAACGTCGCGGAGGTGCTCGCGACGATCGACCTGTGTGCGGGCAGCGCGCGCGTCGCGCTCGAGCTCGGGTCGAGCGAGGACCGCGCGATCGTCGGCGGCGTCGTGTGCGCCATCCGTCGAGTGGCCGTCGACGTTCGGAGGGAGGAGAGCGAGCCACCGGTTCCGCTCTCGACCCTGACGCCCGTCCTGCTCCCCGCGCTCCGCCCCGGCTCGGCGGATCTGATGATGGCGCTCGATGCCGTGAACGACTGGAGCTTCCCCACGGCGCTCGCGGCTGAAGCACAGTGCGTCGGCGATGCGCTCGACCAGACGGCGAAATCCGGGAAGCCGCAGGCCGCGCGGTTCGCGCGCGACATCCGTTCGCGCACGCGCAACGCGCGGCCCAGACCACGAGGCGAGCCCTCCGCGCGTTGGTCTCCGCGGTCTGTGGCGTCGCTCGAAGCCGTGAATGGCGGTGCTTCGTTGGCGATGGCGTTGCCGCGGCTCTCGATCTTGCGTGAGCTGCTCCGCGAGATCGGTGCCGCCGCCGAGCAAGGCCAGACGCGAGCGATGCAGGACGGGCCGCCCGTCGACGCGGCCGCCGTGCCGATCGACAAGCTGCTAGCCACCTCGCTCGGCGTCGTGACCCCGACGGAGTGCCGCGTGATCGCCGAGCGGCTACGTGCGCACGTCGAGCTGGCGTGCGAGGTCGCGACGTTGTTCGACGACGCGCCGTCGGGGCACGAGCTCCGAGCGTGGCTGGCCGCGCTCGGTGACTTCCACGAGCAGGCCGCCGATCGCGGCGGCTACCGCTTCGCGTGAGGCGTGAGGCGTGAGGCGTGAGGCGCGACGCGGTCAGTCGCCGATGCTGCCCATGGTCAGGTTGATCGTGGTGTCCGTCAGGCTGCTCGCTTCGCCGGTAAGGCCCGGAGGTGCGAGCTCGCGAAATCCGCGAAGTGACCTTCGCTCGCGTCGCACGCTTCGCGCTGCGCCACGCCTGCCCTCTCCCGGTGGAGAGGCCTCGAGATCGTCACCCGCGTGGGTGGTGCCGTCGGTGCACCTCGGCGAGGCGATCCTTGGACAGATGCGTGTAGACCTGCGTCGTCGTCGATGTCGGCGTGGCCGAGCAGCGTCTGCACCACGCGTAGCCGCATGGCCTCTCACGAGAGGCCCAAGAGCGCTGACCGGCACCTCTCGACTGGTGGAACGGGCTCGGTAGACCATGGCTCGCGTGCATGGAGCAAGGGCAGAGGTGCGGGCGTAGATGGCGACAACAGGGCCTTTGGAAGGACTACACGCCAGGCGCTCTACCCATGCAGCCCGATCGCGAAAGCCTCGGCGCCGGCAGACGTCCTGCCCGTGTCGCCGTAGGCATGGAGACACTCGAGCCCCCGAGGGCGGCGAGCGCGTCACCGTCGTCGGCGATACGCGCTGGGCGGTCAGTCGAACGCGACGGGCCCGGCACCGCCCCCTTGATGCTCACGCGTCACCCACTCCGCTTCGATCTTCCAATCCCCCGCCTCCCATGGCATTCATGCACGCACCATGTTCGCCATCATCGCTGCAATCGTGACCACCCTCTATGGCCTCGCAAACGTCGTCTTTGCGTTCGTCCCCGCGCCGTCGTGGCTCGAGCCGCGCCTCGGGCCCGATCGTCGCACCCGACGGCTGCTCTCCTTCTTGCCCGCCGATGCGCTCGAGAAGACGGGCCGCGTGATCTACGGCGTCGCCTGTCTCGCGTTGGCCGCGCTGCTCTTCGGCTTGAGTTTCTTCTACCGCTGAGCGCGTGCTCCTGTAGGACACGCGGGTGGCCGAGCCTCGCTGTTGGTGCAGGCCGTCTGGAGACGTTCTCCAGCACGGCGCCGCGTCGAAGCATCGGATCGCACCTATCTGGAAGCGAAAGGCCAGGGTAGACGGCTTCGATCTCGAGGCCACCACCGAGGTGGGCGCCGAAGACCGCGAGCGCGTGTTCGCCCCACACTGAGCGTGCGGTGGAGCGCCAGCGTGGGGATCGTCGGCGGTACCGCTACGGCCGGGGTGGTGACGGACTCTTGCAGTGCCCTCGGTCTGTTCAGCATCGTACAGGCCGTCGTTCGCACGGCGGGAGACGCTCGCAGCCAGTGGGCGCGTGCCGACCAGCAGAGATCGGTGCCGCTTGTGCGCGAGGTTCGAGCCAAGACACGGATCCTGCGAACCATCAGGAGGCGAACATCATCGGGATGCTCTCTTCTGCCGCATCAGGGGCAGTAGTCGCAGGAGACCGGGGCGAAGGGGTTGGCTCCTCCCGCCGAGCCACGCTGGTACACGAGGTCGCTGTAGCCGGGGACGAGCGCCCCGAGGCAGGTCTCCTCTGCCGACATCTCGCGCTGGGTGCTCGGGCACGCAGGTGTGCTCGTCGTGAACACGTTGAGCCGGAAGGGCATCGAGCTCGTCGCGCCCGTGTTCTCGACACAGAGGCCCGCCCGTCCGTTGTTCATCGACGGCGTCCCAGGAACCGCGAAGACGTTGCAGCTGATGCTGATGCTGGTGGCCGGCGAGGTGGAGCGGATGAACGCGAGCCCGGCGCTTCCGTTCGCGAGCACGGTGCATCCGGTGATCGAGGCCGATGCGCCGAGACCCACGTGGATCCCCGCAGCAACGCCCGAGGAACCGCTGCTGGAGAGCCCATTCGAGTTCGCCGTGCAGCTGGTGATCGAGTGCGACAAAAGCCCACCGTCTCCGCTGGCGAGGAGCGCTATCCCCACTTCACCGTTGTTCGACGCAGTGCAGCCGCGCAGGGTCGCGATGCCAGCGTTCACTCGCACGCCGTGGCTGCGATTGAGGTTGAAGACCGAGGACGTGCTGCCCAGGGAGTCCACGGTGAGCGAGCTGGTCCCGGCGTCGGCGACGAGCCCATTGAGGGAGCCGTTTGCGGTGACGCCGCGGAGCGTGGCTCCTGCCGCGAGATGGAAGCCGTTGCCGCCGTGGCCGCTGCTGTCGACATCCTCGACGAGCGGCGGGCTCACCGAGGCCATCGTCAGCGCCACGCCATCCGCCGTTCCGGGCAAGCCACCGGGCACCGGCAGAACCGACACCCCGCGCAGCACGCCGCCGCCCCGCACCTCGACCATGCAGCGGGACGAAAGGATGCAGTTGGCGGGCGTGGTCGCAGCGATCCTCACCAGCGCGCGGCCATCTCCTTCGAGGACGATGCTCGCGGGCACGATGACCGTCGTGGACTCTGCATAGAACAAGCCGCCCGCCGCGCCGCGAACGTGCACGGTGCGGGTCACCGCCACCGGAGCGGGAAGGCCCAGTGCCCCGAGGATGGTGTGGAACGGGCAAGCCATCGTCCCGACCTCTGCACCCGCCGCCAGCCCATCGACATACACATCCGTGGGATTGGTGGGCAAGGTTCCGCAGCCAGGTCCCGCATCGGTCGGTACCGATGGCGCGTCGGGCGTGCCTCCGTCGAAGTCGGGTGCTGCGTCCAAGCCTGCACCCGCATCGAGCGCGCCCCCATCGAGCACTTCTCCCGCATCGAAGTCCGGCCCGCCGTCGAATGGGGCATCGGCGCGCGGCGGCGCATCACCCGCGTCGCTGGATCCCGCATCGAGCCCTCCATCGCCGTCGAGGACGGGGGCCGTGCAGCTGCATCCCGAACCCAGCGCCCATACCAGGGGGAGAACGGAGAAGGAAAGGAGCGCGCCGCGGCACGCGAAGAAAGTCGAGTCGATCATGAGGCCTCCAACCTGCCCAGTGCCGGGCGCCTGGGGTCTCGTCTCAATTTATTTCTCCGAACGTCATCATGAGACGAAAGCGGAACTCCGGCACACTAGGCAGTCGTGGTGACCCGTTCCCAGCTCTCGCTCGTTCGCTCCCTCGCCGAGCGGCCTGTGACTACGTTTGGACGCGAGACCCTACACGGTCCCGTCGATGCGGGTGACCTCGACGCGGTGTTTCGTCGCTTCGCGCCCTACGTCGAGCGAGTGGCGCTGCGGGTGCTCGGTCCCCAGGGCGATATCGACGACCTCGTGCAGGACGTGTTTCTGGATGCCCACCGCGGCCTGCGCAGCTTGCGTGACGCGCAAGCCGTGAAGGGTTGGCTGGCGACGGTCACCATTCGCAAGGCACGCCGACGTCTGCGTCGGCAGCGTCTGCTGGCGCTCATCGGCCTCGACACGCCCGTCGATCCGGAGCTCGTCATCGATGCCGGTCGAGACCCGGAGGAACGCGCGGTCATCACCAGCGCCTACCGGGTGCTCGACGACATTTCGCCCGACGCGCGGATAGCTTGGGTCCTTCGCTGCATCGAGGGCGAGCCGCTGGAGCGAGTAGCCGAGATCTGCGGGATCTCGCGGGCCACTGCGCATCGCCGCGTTCGGCAAGCGCAAGAAGCATTGCAAGGAGCGTTCGGCGATGCGTGACGCGAACGCGAGCGAGCGCCTGGCCGCGACCCTCTCGGGCCTCGAGCGCCAATGGGATTCGGTGCGCACCGAGCATGCTCTGGCGGGGCTCCATCAGCGGCGCCGGCACCGGCGACGGCGGGCCGCGCTGGCCGCAGGCGTGATCACAGCGGCGCTTGCGGCCTTGGCGATGCTCGTAGTTTCGAGCCCTGAAGGCGAGCCGGTAGCGGTGCGCGAAGGGGGCGCGGTGGCCATCGCGTTGCCGACGCCCGAGGGCTCGCTTTCGCCGCGCTTCGCTGACGGATCGCCACGCCCTACTGACGGCCCGCGCTCTACTGACCGGGCCGTGCGGTTTGCTGACGGGTCGCTGGTCACGCCCGACGCGAATGCCGAGGTCATTCTCGAGGCGGTCTCGAGCGAGCGCATCGCGCTCGAACTGCGAGCCGGCTCCATCGCCGTCGAGGTCACGCCGCGCCCCGAGCGCGTATTCGAGATCGACTGCGGGCTGGTGCGGGTGACGGTGCTCGGCACGGGCTTCTCGGTGGAGCGGCGCTTGGATATGACCTTCGTCCGCGTGCTGCACGGTCGGGTTCGGGTCTCGTGGGACGGCGGCGAACGGGTGCTCGGAGCCGACGAGGAAGGTCTGTTTCCCGAGGGCCTCGGGAGCGCCGCCACGCCGCCACCTGAGCCCCCTGCCGCTCGAGGCACGCCCAGAGCGCCGCGCGAGGTCGAGCCTGAGGCTTCGCCGGTCCCCCTCGAGCGGCATTCCGCCGCCGACTGGCGGCCGCTCGCGGAGCGGGGGGACTACGAGTCCGCGTACCAAGCGCTCGCGGCGGGCGAGGTCGACGACGAAGTGGAGACCCTGCTGCTCGCCGCCGATGCGGCGCGACTCTCGGGACATGGGGCCGCCGCGCTCCCCTACCTCGCGCGCGCCGCTTCGCATGAGGATGATCCCCGCGCCCTGCTCGCTTCCTTCACTCGCGGTCGGATATTGGTCAGCTTGGGGCGACCGAGCGAAGGCGCGGCGGAGCTGGAGCGGGTGATCGCCAGGTCCCCCACCAGTGCCCTGGCCGAGGACGCGCTGGCCCGCGCGATCGATGCCCACCAGCGCGCGGGCGACCACGAGCGAGCGCGGGCGCTTTCGCGACGGTACCTGCGCGAGCACCCAGGTGGGCGCTGGGCCGAGCGCGCCGAGGCGGCCCTCGACTCCGAGCCTCGATGAGCTGGCGTCAAGCGCTCACCCACCTGCTTACGCTCGCAGTCACCTGGACGCTCTCGATCGCGACGTGCGGCGCGCAGAGCGCGTTGCTCGATCCCAGCTGCGAAGGGATCGTCGGCTTCGATGCGGCGCTGTCCGTGGAGCTGGTAGATAGGGACAGCGAACTCGGGGCGATTCGAACGCGCGAGCAGCTCGTGGTGAGCCTCGAGTGCGACGAGACGTCGGTGACGGTCCGGGTTTCGGACGCGACGAGCGAGCGCTTCGTCGGTCAGCGCGTGGAGCGGGCGGAGCGCGGCCTGGTCCGGCAGCTCGCGATCGTGACGGCAGAACTCTTGGCGGCGCTTGCGAGCCAGCTCGAGCAGCCGAGTTCCGCTGTCGAGGAGACGCTCCCCGTCGAGCGCAGGCTTCCTATCGCGCTGCGCTTGACGGGAAGCGTGGTCGGCTCGGGCACGCCCCTCACTGTGTTCGGCGGTGGCGCACTCGGCGTCGAGCTGGAGCCGCTCGAGGTCCTGCGCCTCGTGGTCGAGCTGGGCGCGGCTCACACGAGCACGAGCACTGCACTCGGCAACATCGAGACGACCACGTTCGCGCTGGCTCTGTCGGTCCGCTTCGGGGCGCAACTGGGCGCGGTGTGGCTCGGGCTCGGGCCCCTGGTGCGCGGCGGCGCAGTGTTCTTCGCCGGCGAGCCGTCGAGCGGCGGGATCACCGCCCGGCAGGCGGTCTTGCCGTGGTTGGCGGTCGGCGCGGTAGCGGTCATGGCCGTGGCGATCGAGGGCTCGCCGCTGTCCATCGAGCTCGACCTGGAGGGCGGTGGTCTGCCGCTCACCGCGATAGCCCTGGTGGACGGCTCATCCGGCTTCGATCTCGGTCCCGCGTACTTCGGCGCGCAGCTCGGTATCCTGCTCCGCCTCACCTGACGCTCGCCGCTCCGAACGACCGAGAGCTTCTTTACCATGCGATGGATTTGGGGCCCAACCGGCGGTGCATGCAGTGCTCGTCGCGACACCTGTTCGAGGATCTCTATCCCCATGTTCGGCCTAAACCACAGCTACCCGATGACGAGCGCCGCCGCGATGGCGCTGAGCGAGTGGGCCGAGGCGGAGATACGCAGGCGAGGGCCGAGTCATCCAGACCAAGCGCTGAGCCCCAGCGTTGCGTCGATCCGACAGTACACGGAGGTTCGCGCCGGCATCGAGGCGCAGCAAGAGGTCCTCGCCTATCCCGCGTCTTCGCTTGTACCCCCATCGAACGCGGTCCCGCTGTCCGGCGGGCACAGGCAGCTGCACGGACCTCGATCGGACAGCATGAGCGCTACGGCTGCTCTGGCTCCTGCGGCCCGTCTGGCTTGGTCCGCTTGCCGCGTCTCCCCTTGTTCGTGTTCATCGCGGGGAGCCACTCATCCGCGTCTCCGAACGGCCAGCGCAGCCAGGACACGTCGCGGCGCAGGAGATCATAGGTGCTCGACACCAGCGTGAACGCGCGCACGCGAATCTCCTGCGCGGGCGTCGGCCGTCCCCGATGCATTCGCTCGTAGCCCTGGGCCACGATGAGCTCCGTCGCGATCCGGTCGGCCTCGTTCAGGTCCTCGTCGGTGAACGGTAGTGGAGCTGAGCTTCGCGCACGGGCCTGGGTCAGCAAGGTTCTCAGCAGCATCACCCCGTTGGTCTGGTTCGCGTAGCCCAGCGGGCTCGGCACCCGCTCGAGGCGCTCGGGATCGATGTGACCCCAGTTCGCCAGTGACCGTGCCGCCAGCAGCAGCCGCTCGCGATGAAAGAGCACCTGCTTGGACAGCGCTCGCAGATCTGGCTTCTTCTCTTGTTGGCACCCGATCTCGGCGTGGAGCAGCGCCCACGCCTGTTGCTCCAGCTCGACGATTCGCTGGCGCGGCGCGTCCCCGAACTGCGCGACGAGGTCCGGCTCGAGTTCACGAAGGCGCGGCAGTCGCCCGACACAGCGGTGCACCACCCGGGAAGCGCTGATGTTCATCGGCAGGAGCTGCTTCTCCTCCAGCGCACTCATGGCGGGCCGCCACCGCTCGTATTCTTCCTTCAGGTTCCCCTGGGCTTGGTCCGACATGGTTTTCGCCTCGTTTTGAAGGCCCGGCCTTCGAAAGTGCTCTCTTCGGCACGGGCGAACGCGGGTTGCGCGCCCTCGCGAGCCCGTTGGCGCGTCCGAAGAGCGGTCGACCCGCCAACGCCGGTCATGGACAGTCGCAATCTAGCGGATGAACCGCTCGGCGAGAAGAAGGTGAGGCTCGCGGCGAATGCGCTGTCTTCGCCGATCCGAGCGAAGGTCGACCCTGGACGCGCGAACTGTTCCGCGGAGACCAAGGGAGTCGGAAGCAAGCGGGTCATCCGCTCTTCAGCGAGAAGGCCATTGCCACCACGTGGGTGAACCGCTCGGCGCAGAGCGCCGAAGTCCCCGCGGGCAAGCACCGGCTTCCGGACGCGGCGCCGATCGATGCCTCGTGAACGTGGGTGTCGAGCGCGCGCCCGAAGCGGACCATGTCCAAACCCAACGCGCTCGTAAAGCGCTCCAGCGCGGGCCGGCTCAGATCGGTTTGGTTCTCGAACAGAAGATCGTGCATCGCGAAGTAGCCCGAATCTCCGCGCTGGGCTCTCGCCTCGAGCGCGGCCTCGGCGGCAGCGCGCGCGTTCACGTGGAAGGGAAGCGGGTAGTCGCGGAACACGAAGCGCACCCGATCGCCGTAGCGCTCGATCAGCGAATCGACGGTCGGCATCACCGCCCCGAGCACGGACACTGGTAGTCGGCGAACACTTGTACGACGAGCGCCGCGCGCGGTGCTACGGGGCCAGGGGGACCCGTCTCCGCGACTACTGCGAAGCAGCGAACGAGGAGCTGTGGAAGCACCACGCGGGAAGGAATGGGTCATCTCGGACTTGAACCGAGAGCCAACGGATTAAGAGTCCGCTGCTCTACCAATTGAGCTAATGACCCGAAGAAACTGATTCGTTCGCGCCCGGAGAGATTCGAACTCCCGACCGTCGGATCCGAAGTCCGATGCTCTATCCAGCTGAGCTACAGGCGCTGATCGAGAGCAGAACTTCGTTCCTGAGACCTGGGGCCGGCGGAGCGAAGCGGCGCGCGATGTAGCGCACGAACGAAGACACGCAATGAAGTGAGCTACCAAAGAACAAACGAGGTGGGTGACCGACGGGGCTCGAACCCGCAACCCCCGGAACCACAATCCAGTGCTCTGCCAATTGAGCTACGGCCACCATCTACTTCCAGCAAACATCTTCGTGCAGACACCTTCCTGCGGGCGAGGTGTGGTCCTCGGTGCAGCCCTTCCTGAAAAGGGCGGCAATAATAGCCGCGACGCGCATCGAGGCAAGGCTGAGTTTCGCGTCGCTCGAACGCGAGCCGTCAACGCTCCTCACGCGCGCTGCAAGCGCCCAGTTCCACGACCCGTGTCGACGCCTGGCGCGCCGCACGCGACCCCCGAGCCGCCGGCGAGTCGAACGCCTGCTCGTAGGGCGTCGCGCGCGGAGGGGTACTCGACGCCGTCGCAGCCGCACGTCGGTCCCGACGTCGCCAGCGCTGTGCCGCTCGTGTTGCTGCAGCGCCCGGCCCCTGCGCACGATTCGGCCCGGCACACTTCGTCGTCCGGGCAGTCGGCAGCGCTTCCGCAGAGCACCCACTCCGGGGAGACGGGCAACGGGGGTGCCGGAATGCTCGCCGAGCACGCGGCCGCGTCGCGACGGGTCAAGCTCACCAAGCAGCACACGTCGGGGGCTCAGCAGATCTCCGCACCACACCGAAGCTCGGTCGCCGCATCGAGCGGCGCGCCGTGAGCGAGCGCGCAGCCTTGCAGCACGGCCCACGCCATCGACAGCATCCACGCGGGAACACGCATACCGGTCCATCTGCCAGGATCTCTCGGGGCACGCCAACGCCAGCGACGACAGGCCCCCGACGCGGGTGATAGAGATGCGCGATGGCCCCGCCTCAGCGGAGAGATCTCGGCGGGGTGCTCGAGCACCTGGTGCCGGGGAGCACCCAGGGCACCACGCACCTGCGCTGGCCGCCCGACGTGTTCGCGGTCTCTGCGTACCTGCTCAAGAGCACCGGCGCGTACGTGGACGTGCTGCGCGAGTGGCCGCCGACCGGCGCCCGCGCGCTGCATCCGCCCGAGGTGCCGTGGACCGACTGGGCCCGAGAGCAAGGCAAGGCGTGGCGCGCGGTCGCGACGGCGAGGACTGCGCTGCCCACGAGCGTCACCGCGCTCTGGGAGCGGGTGCTCGCCACAAAAGAAGAGCCCCTGGATGTCGCCGCGCGCGATCTCGATGTGGTCGATGCGCTGCTCCAGCTGGTGGCGCTGGCGGACGAGGCCTCGGCGAGCATCGGGATCCCCCAGCCGGGATCGAAGGCCCTACCCGCGAGTGGTGGGAGCACATCGCGATCGATAGGCGCGAGGTGCATTTCGTCGCGCTGAACGAGCAGCTCTCGATCTGCTGCTTGGTCTGTGAGGATCTCGCGCGTCAGGATCCGGTCGCCGAGCTGGTGCGCAGCGTGGGACCCAACCTCGTCGTCGCGCTCTTGATGGACGCGCCGCAGCTCGGGGTGCGTTGGCCCGCGCGCTACGCGACGGTCTTGGCGGACGACCCCGGCTCGTCGGTGCTCACCGTGACCAGCGCGGGCATCGTCGATCTCACCCGCCCTCCCCGCTCGGCCAAGCCCTCGCGATCGGTGGGTCTCTGGAAAGACGCGCGCTCGGACTTCGTGGAGCTCGAGCTGCCTCAGGGCGCGATGGGGCTCTTGCTCAACCTCTGCATCGAGGAGGTCGAAGAGTGGACCGCCGATGGGCGCTCCGATCGCGGGGTGACGGGCTATCCGCGTCTCGGTGGGGTGCACGTTGTGTGGCCCGAGAAGGTGTGGCCGAAGAAGAGCGCTTGGCCGAAGAAGAGCGCGCCTCCTCGAGCCCGCGCCAAGCGCGCGCCCAAGATTGAGCCTCCAGATGCGTCGTAAATCTCGGACCCATGAAGCCGCTTTCGGGACGTGAAGCCTCCATCCTCGCGCTGCTCGCGCAGAGTCGACAGATGCGCGCGACCGACCGAAAGCAGATCCTCGAGACGCTCGCGGGCCTCGATGACCGAGCGCTGACGATCGCGCGGGTGATGATGGGTGAGGCGAAGGGCCCGGCATGGGCCAAGAACTCAGCCGATGCGCTCTTTGCGTGGGCCGACGGCCTGGCGCCTCGCGTCGCCTGAGGCCATCCGCCCGGCGAGCGTGAACGGGTCCCGCAGGGCGGTCCGTTGGTCTATCTTCGCGCGGCATGTCGACTGAACCGAGGGACCCCGCGCCGTCCGAAGGGGCGTCCGAGTACGAGCCCGTGTCCCCACCGAGCGAAGCGCCGAGCGCTGCCTCGGCGGGTGAGAGCGAGCCCGCGCCGATCGCCACCGAAGCTATCCCGATCGGGTACGAGTCCGCCCCGCTCGCCGCGGAAGAGGTCTCGCCGCCTTCGCTCGAGCAAGTCGTCCCGCATCCGTCGGCCTCTGCGCGCGAGCCTGCGCCGGCCATCTTGGAGATCCGGGGGCTCACCAAGAAGTACGGCTCGGTTGCGGCGCTCGGCGGCCTCGATCTCACGGTGCGGCGCGGCGAGGTCTACGGGTTTTTGGGCCGCAACGGCGCGGGCAAGTCGACCACCATCCGGATCTTGATGGGGATAACGCAGAAGACCTCGGGCAGCGTCACCCTGTTTGGCGAGACCGAGCGCAACCTGGTGAAGGCCCGCCAGCGCATCGGCTACGTCGCGCAGGAGCAGACCTTCTACGGGTGGATGAGCCCGCTCGCGCTCGCCCGGTTCGTACGCGGCTTCTATCCGACCTGGGACGATCAGGAGTTTCGTCGCCTCACGACGAAGCTCGAAGTGCCGATCGATCGTGCCATCGGGACCTTCTCGGGCGGTATGAGGGTGAAGGTCGCGCTGGCCGTCGCGCTCTCGCATCGCCCGCCGCTCTTGCTGCTCGATGAGCCGACCGCAGGGCTCGATCCGGTGGCGCGCCGCGAGTTCCTGGAGATCGTGCGCGACGAGGCGCGATCGAGCGGGCGCACCACGTTCTTCTCCAGTCACCTCGTCGACGAGGTCGAGCTCGTCGCGCACCGCGTCGGCATCGTCGATGGCGGCAAGGCCCGCTACGAGGGCGGGATCCGCGAGCTCGCGGCCCGCGTTCGCCTGCTGAGCCGCCCGCTGGCTTTCGACACGCCGCTCCCGATGCTCAGCGCGGCGCTCACCTCGCGGGGCCTGAAGGTCCTGCACCACGACGAGCACGAGGGGATGCTGCGGCTCTATGTGGAGGCCGACGACGCGGCGCGTTTCGATCACCTCGATGTGGACACGCTCGGCGTCACCGTCTCGCTGCTGCCGCTCGAAGAGATCTTCGTGGCGATGGTCCGCCGAAGGCTCGCGTGATCGTGCTCCGTCGGATCCGCGCGCTGGTCTTCAAGGAGCTGCGAGAGCACATCCTGGTGCTGCTCTTCGTGGGGTTGATGCTCGCGCTGATGTGGCTGCTCTTCGTGGCCGCGGTCTTCGGCTCGCCCACCACCATCACGTACTTGGAGGCCCACGGAAACTTCGTCCGCTTCGCGCTCCCCATGACCGCGATGGCGCTCGGGAACCGGCTGGTGGTCGCGGAGCTCTCGGGGCGCACCCAAAAATTCCTCGAGAGCCTGCCGATGCGGCCGTGGGAGCCGCTGGTGGTGAAGTGGTGCTTCGGGTTGAGCGTCCTCCTCGGCTTCGCTTTCGCGTCCCTGTTCGGCAACGTCGCGTTCGCGTCGATGCGTGAGCCTATCGATCCCTCGTTCCTCGGCCTCCTCACGATCCGCACCGTCGTGGGCATGATCACGCTGTGGTCCTTCTTCTTCGCGATGGGCCTGTTCGGCAAGCTGCGGGTGCCGCTCTATCTGCTCTTGGGCCTCGGCCTCCTGATCATCACCAACAGCACCTCGCTCGAGCTGATGCACTTCGGTCCGTTCTCACTCTTGGGGCAGCAGCTCACCCTAGACCGCTCCGGCGTGCCGTGGCTCGACGTCGGGGTGTGTCTCGCCCTGAGCGCGGCGTTCCTCGGCGTGGGGGCGTTGGTGACCACGGTCGCCGAGGGCTCGGTCGAGGAGCGCTTGGCCAAGCCGATGTCGCAACGCGAGCTGGTGTTCGGCGGCATCGCGACCGTCGCTCTCTTGGTGATCTGGGGCGAGCTCACCCCTTCGCCCGAGCCCGCCCCCTACGTGATGCCCAGCGATCACGTGGCGTATGCGTCGAGCCTACCGATCGCCGTGGGCTACTTGGAAGACGACGCCGAGCCGCCGGCGCGTGCGCTCTTGGTGAGGCTCGAAGCCGACATGGGGTCGTTCGCGCAGCTGGTCGGCTGGGCCCGCTTGCCGCAGGTGCGGGTGGTGCTCCGGCGCTCCCTCGATGGGCGCACGTTCGAGCCCGTGGGCCTGGCCCAGGATGATGGGGTGTTGGTGCGAGCCAACTTCCTGCCTACCGCCAATCTGGATCTCAGCGGTCTCTCCGCGCAGCTCCTCGGCGACATGATCGAGGCGCGCACCCGCGGTCGCAGCGGCCTGCCGCCGCGCGCTTGGCTGCGCGATGGCGTCTCGATGCACTGGGCCCTGCGCAACGAGCGCACGGGCTCGGCGGCGGCGGCGCGCACCGCGCAAGCGCGCTGGCTGGCCCACGCCGAGCCGCTCACCGCCGACACCCTGCGCGACTACCAGCGACTTCGAGAGACGTATGGACACGAGGTCATCGCGTCGTTCTTCGGCGCGGCGGTGGACGCGATTCACGCGCAGGTGGGCGACGACGCGTTCGCGGCGCTGCTCGACCGCGCGTTCCCGCCGGGTGCGCCCAATGATGTGCGGGTGGTCTTCACCGAGCTCTTCGATCGGCTGCCCTCGCAGATCGAAGACACCACTGGCTTGGACGCCGCCGCGCTCGCGACGCTGCTCACTGGTCATTTTCGAGCGCTCGAGAGCGACGCTGCATCGAACGCGCTGCTGACGGCGTTGGGTAGCCCGACAGCGGAGCTCGAGATCACGAATGAGGGCACTCCGACACTCGTGGTTCGCGCCGCGCTCGGCGCCGCCGATGGCCGCGTGCTCACGGTGCGGCACCTCGAGCTCGGCCCATTCGATCGGCCCGTCGAAGATCACGAGATGGTGAGCGAGACCGCGACCCCCGACGAGCACGGCGCCGCCGAGGTGCGCATCGTCGGTCGCTACGCCGCCGGCAGCCGGGTGCTGGTGGTGGTCGACGTCGAGAGCTCGCCGCTCGAGGTCCCCATCCGCTTGCTCGCCCGCCGCCTGGAGATCCCGTGATCGCGCTCTACCGCAAGGAGCTCCGGGTGCTCTTCCCCGTCTTTCTCTTGGGCGCATGCCTGGTGAGCGGAGACCTCCTCTCGCGTCCCTTCAGCGAGCGCCTGGATGAGGCGACGTACTCGAGCGTCGCCTCGATCGATCCCGGCGAGGGCGCGTTCATCGGGTTCTTCCAGTTCTTGATCGCGTTCATGGTCGCGTACGCGGCCTTCGGTCGGGAGCACGACGAGCGCACCATCGAGCTGCTCTACGCGCTGCCCATCTCGCGGCCCCAGATCTTCTTCGCGAAGGTCCTCGCGGGACTCACCACCATCTGGGGCGTCGCGGTGCTCGGCCAAATCACCAACTGGCTCTTGGTGGCGAGCAACCCCTCTCCTTTCGCCCAAGAACAGCTCGCGTTCGGGCTGATGGCGCGGGTCGCGTTCCTTCACGGCGTGACTGGCATGGTGGGCTACGGCCACGGGCTCTTTGCGTCGTTCTTTCGGCGCTTCGGGATCCTGCCGTATGTGTTCCTGGGTTTTGGCGTCGCGCTGCTCGTCGAGCTCTATCCGCCCGTGGACTGGCTCGATCCGCTGCGCCTGGCGCGGACCGAGTATGCGGGTCGTACCCTGTTGATTCCCTGGCTTCCGATCGCAGGACATCTCGCGGTGGCCGGGCTCCTCGGCGCGCTCGCCTATCCGATGTGGATGGGGAACATGGAGCGGGCCCGCACAGCCATGGTCCAGCGGAGCCTGGCGGCGACGCTGCTCTTCGGCAGCGGCGTGGCCGGCGCAATAGTGACCGCGCTGGCGGTCTTGACGGTGATCGCAGTGCGCGAGTTCGGCGACAGCCCCCCGCCCGATCCGGAAGCGGCGCCCGCGCCCGCCGAGATGACGTTCGGCACGGCCGAGGCCACCTCGGAGCACTACGCGTTCGTGTACCCGGAGAACCTGCGGAACGAAGCGTTGGTGTTGGTGGGCCGAAGCGACCGGATCCTCGAGGGCGTGAGCGGCGTCATCGGCGCTTCGCATATCCCGTCGATCACGGTCGATCTTGCCGAGGTGAGCGGCCACCACGAGGGCATCGCCGCGGGTGCGCGTATTCGAATGGGCCTGGTCGATCAGGATCGCTGGCGCTTGGCGCACATCTTGGCGCACGAGAGCACCCACGTGCTTCAAAACCAGGAGAGCGAGCTGCATCTCGGTGAGTACGGCGGGACGACGCGTTTCTTCGTCGAGGGCGGCGCGGAGTGGGTGGCATTCGAAGCGTGCTCGTCCGAGATTCTGAATCTCACGAGCGCCGAAGAGCGGGTGACCGAGCTCGAGCTCCGCGCGCTCTCACGTCAGCTGGCGGCGGTGAGCGCTGAGCGGCTCGCGATTCGCTTCGAGGATCTGCTCGACGACGCTTCGTTCCGCGCCCGCTTCGACACGGCGCTCGCCTATCCCCTGGGCGAGACCCTGACAGAAGGCATCGCACGCGGCTGCGGCGACGCGGCGGTAGGCAATGTCATGCGGTCCTTCGCGCGCCCTGACGTGCCCCAGAACGCCAGCGGCGAGGTGCTCTTCCGCGACGCCTTGCAGAGCTTCGGCTGCGATCTCGAGCGGGTCATCGACGGCTGGGATGCGGTGCTCGCCGAGACCCGCATGACGGACCGCGCGGCCCTGGACGCGATTCCCCGCATCGTGCTGCGCGAGGTGCGGAACGATCAGGGGGTGTTGGTGTTGGTCGCCGAGCTGGATCGCCCACACCTGAGCTTCGAGCGCTACTTCGTGCGGATCCGGCGGAACAGCGGATCGAGCGATGAAGAGGTGATCGCCGCGCAGGGGATTCGCGTCGAGGGGACCGAACGCATCGAGTTTCGGAGTGGGTCTGCGATGTTGCTCGGGGACCGCTTCGAGGTGCTGTTCTCGCTGGAGATCGATCCGCGGGCGTTCCCGTATTCGGAGCGGTGGCAGTCGATCACCCAGCCGTAGGTGACCGCCTCGCGGTGTGTGGTACCGTGGCAGCCATGAAGCGATAGGTGCGGCCATGGGCCTGGGCGGTGATGTGCGGAGCGCTGATGTCTTGCGAGGGGGGCGCCTCGCCTGACGGGAGCATTGCGGACGGGGCCGTCCCGCTCGGAGAAGTCTGCGACGGCGGGAGCGACGAGGACCTCGACGCCCTGGTCGACTGCGACGACCCAGACTGCCAGGTACCGCCGACGCCTGGAGGGACGTTCGCCGACGACATCTCGGGTTCCTTTGGCGCGGCGGCGGCGGTGCATGCGCGGGCGGCACGCCCCAGCAGACCGGCGTCTCCCCGGGGGAGCTCGAGGACACGTTCGTCGCTGCCGTGTTCGGCCGCGTCATCGCCCGGGACGGCGCCCCTATCGCGGGCGCCAGCGTGAGCGTCCTGGGCCAGTCCGCGTGGGGACGGGTGCGCACCGACGCGCGCAGCGAATTCATGATGGCGGTTCGCGCCGGGACGCGAACGCTCGACGTCAGCGCGGCGGGCTACCTACCAAGTCAGCGCACGGTTTCGATCGCCCCTGAGTCGTGGGAGTCCGTGGGCGACTTCGTGATCATTCCCCGCGATGGGGCGAGCACGTCGATCACGCTGCGCGCAGACATGGCGCAGGTTCATCGCGCCAACGAGGTGACCGACGAGAGCGGATCCCGCACGCCGACCCTGATCTTCCCTCCTGGCGTGCGCGCACGGATGACGCCGCCCGACCGATCCGTCCGCGACCTCACGTCGCTGACCGTTCGCGCCACCGAGTACACCGTTGGGCCCCGCGGGCCCGGGTCGATGCCCGGCACCCTCCCGCCGCTCAGCGGGTATGGGCCGCGGACCCAGCCGACATCGCCGTCTACGCAGAGCGTACGTTCGTCGACCCGGTTGCGGATCCGTTTGGAGCTGCGTTTCAAGTCGTCTAGACCGCAGCGACGCGACGTTGGGTGACGCTCACGCCGTCCGGCCTTCGCACCACGATCACCCTCGATGAGCACGGTCTGCCGTCGCTGATCGAGCCGCCGGGGCTGCTCCCAACCAGCATCGTCTATGACGACGCGGGTCGTCCGAGGACCGTCTCACAGGGTGCGCGCGCCGTCACGATGACCTACTCGGCGGACGGAGCGTTGGAGACCGTCACCGACGCGACTGGCCGCACTACACGCGTGACGAGCAGGGACGCCGCGTCGCGCTGGCTTCGTGCCGATGTCCCCGGGCCCCGCACGATCGAGTCCACCCGCGACGCACTGGGGCGCCTCACGTCAGCCACGGGTGATGGCGACGACGGCAGGTTCACGATCGACTACACCATCTCCGGTGCCATCGACAGCGTCGGTGTGCCGGGCGCGGCGCGTACGAGCTTCACCTACGATCCCGAGAGCTTCCCCGCCACGCTGACGTCGCCAGCAGGCACCGTGGAGTGGCGTCGTGACACCATCGGACGCCCCGAGCGAGTCCACCTCGCCCGCGGTGACTTCCAGCTGTTCCGCGACACCACGGGACGGGTGGTACGTACGACGGGCCCCGACGGCGCGAGCTACTCCGTCGACTACGACGGGCCGATCGCCACCGGCTATCACGTGAGAGGCCCCGCAAGCGCGCAACGTTCCGCTATGACGACGCGGGTCGGCGCGTATCGCGCGTGGAAGGGAGCCTCACGACCACCTACTCGCACGACGAGGTCGGCACGCTGCTCGGCGCTGATCTGCCTGACGGGCGCCGGATCCGCTACCGCACCGATCCGATGGGAAGGCGCGCCGATCGATCCGTCGATGGCACAGTGAGTGATCGCTGGATCTACCTGGACGGCGAGGTGCCCGTGG
>Ga0105047_10007353_pt1 | contig 18571 bp, 10 predicted proteins | sample MAT04_FD_78384 | JGI IMG/M metagenome (GOLD analysis project Ga0105047, IMG submission 78384) | Freshwater microbial communities from Lake Fryxell liftoff mats and glacier meltwater in Antarctica - MAT-04 (megahit assembly) | ecosystem: Environmental > Aquatic > Freshwater > Ice > Liftoff... | reverse complement strand
TTGTGGCCATTCCATACCTGGGCACCCACGGGCCACGTCGCCGCGCCCACCGCCGCTTCGATGTTGCTGGCCGGTGTGGTGATGAAACTCGGTGCCTACGGCTGCCTCCGTGTCGCGATGACGTTGTTCCCTGAGGGCTGCGTCGCGTGGCGGCAATTCTTCGCCATCCTCGGCGTCATCGGCATCGTCTATGGCGCGCTGGTGGCCCTGGTGCAAAAGGATTTCAAGTTCGTCATTGGTTACTCCAGCGTGAGCCACATGGGCTTTGTCATTCTGGGTCTCATGACGCTGAACATCGTCGGGCTGCAAGGCGCGGTGCTGCAAATGTTCTCCCACGGCATCATCGCCGGGCTGCTGTTCGCGGTGGTCGGGCGCATGGTTTATGACCGCACGCACACGCGAGAGTTCGCCGAGCTCGAAGCGATGGGCTTGAGCAAGGCGCTGCCCTTCGCCGCGGTGACGTTCGTCCTCGCCGGCATGGCCTCGATGGGCCTGCCCGGCTTCAGCGGTTTTGTGGCTGAACTCCAGGTGCTGATGGGCGCATGGAAAGCCTTCCCGACGCTGGCGGTCATCAGCGGCGTGGGCGTGATCATCGGGGTCGCCTACACGATGCGCGCCGTGCAAAAAGGCTTCTTCTCCGACACCCCTGCCGCCGCCGCTGGACACGGACACGACCATCCGCTGCCCGCCATCACGGTGCCGGAGCGGCTCGCGGCGGTGTTGCTGATCGGTGTGAGCCTGCTCATCGGCTTGTTTCCCAGCCTGCTGCTGAACTGGATTCGCCCGGCGTTCGAGTCGCCGCTGTTTGACCGCCTGCTGAGAGGAGGGCTGCTGTGAACAGTTTCAACTACCTCGAACTCCTCCGCCTCGCTGCGCCGGAAGCCATCCTCACCGTCACCGCGCTGTTGGTGCTTGCCGCGGACCTGCTGGTGATGCGCGAGCAACCGCTCCGCAGCCGTCAACTCATCGGCTCGCTCCTCGCGGCGCTGGGCTGCCTCGCGGCGATCATTGTGCTGGCGGCCACGGACGGCGCGTTCAACGTCCCGGACGGCCTCGGCATGTTGGTCTCCTCGCCGCTCACCCGGCTGGCCAAGGAAATCATTCTCGCGCTCGCCATCTTCACCGTGGCGTTCGCTTTGGAGCAACGCTTCACGGAGCACATCGGCGAGTTCCTTGCCCTCGTCCTGCTCTCGACGCTCGGCATGATGTTCCTCGTCAGCAGCGAGGATTTGCTGATGCTCTTCGTCGCGCTGGAACTTACCAGCCTACCGCTCTACGCCTTGACCGCCTTCAACAAGCGCGCCCCGCGCCCGGCGGAGGCGGCTATGAAATACTTCCTCTTCGGCGGCATGGCGGCGGCGTTTCTGCTGTTCGGCTTCAGCCTGCTCTACGGCATGTCCGGCTCGACGAATCTTCCGCAACTCGCCGGCGCGTTGCAGGGGCGGCCGCTCGATCCGCTGGTCGTACTCGCACTGGTGATGGTCGTGGCTGGCTTCGGCTTCAAGATTGCCGCCGTGCCGTTCCATCTCTGGGCGCCGGATGTCTATCAAGGCGCGCCGGCGCCGGTCGCCGCCTACATCGCCTCTGGCTCGAAGGTCGCCAGCTTTGTCATCCTCGCGAAGGTGCTGATGATCGGCTTCGTCGGCGTCGAAGGCAGCGCCGCCGCGCGGCATTTCGTTCCAGGCTGGATGCCACTGGTGGCCGTTGTGGCCACGCTCTCGATGGTGCTGGGCAACTTCACCGCCATCGCCCAGTCGAGCGTCCGCCGGTTGCTCGCCTACTCCGCCATTGCCCACGCCGGCAATATGTTGCTGGCGATTCTGGCCAACGACCGTGCCGGCGGCGCCTCGCTGATTTTCTACGTGACCACCTACGCCATCGCGACGATTGGCGCGTTTGCCGTTGCCAGCGCGGTGGAGGACGCCACGGGCAGCGACTCGCTGGAGTCCTTCGCCGGATTGCATCGGCGTGCGCCCGTGCTGGCGCTGAGCCTGGCGGTGTTTCTCCTGTCGCTGGCGGGAATCCCGCCGCTGGCCGGTTTCTTCGGCAAGTTCTACGTGTTCGCCGCCGCGCTCGGCACGAAGCAGGGCAACCTCGGCCTGCTCTGGCTGGTCATCCTGGCCATCGCCCTCAGCGCCGTCTCGCTCTACTACTACTTGAAAGTGCTCAAGCAAGCCTTCGTGGTGCCCACCGCCGAGGACGATCCGCCGCTGGCCGCGCCGCTCTCCACGCAATGCCTCGCCGCCTTCCTCGCGCTCGTGATCGTCCTGCTGGGCTGCTTCCCGTCGCTGCTGCTGGACCGCATCCTGGCGGCGCTCACGGCCAGCGGGTTCTGATCGGTCAAGGATGGCCCCACTGCGGGCGCGGCGGTCGAACGTGCCCGTCGCGCTCGGTCGCAGGCTTGCGCGGGTAGTGCGGGAAGCATTCGAACCGTTGGGAAACGCTTTCAAGACTGCGGCAGCCGACGGGGGAAGAACCTCACCCGTCGCTGAAGGGACCGGGCGGCTGGAGTTCCGCACGAACCGCAACCGCTCCCGCTTCGCTCAGCAAGTGGTGAGGTGGCGCATGGGACCGGTAGGCGGGGTAACTCCTTTTGCAATTCGCGCCTCGCGAAGAGCAGTGGGCTTCGTAGCTCTCGGCCGTCAGTCAAACCGCTGGCTCCACTTCGCAGCAGGGCAGGCGTCTGGCTGAACTGTACGCCCCGATGGCGCGGCGTCGGCCACCGCCTCGGCATTGCGGACTTCGGACTTCGGATTCGCCGGCCCGCCTTTTCCCTTTGGCCGGCCGGGCCTTTCCCGTAGCGTGGCGGGCGTGAATTCCTCCAGCAAATGTGCCGCCGTCATCCCCTGCTGGGACGAGGCCGCCTCCATCGGGCCGCTGGTCGAGCGCGTGCGGGCGCACTTGCCGAGCGTCCTTGTGGTGGACGACGGTTCGACGGATGGAACCGCCGCGGTCGCCCGCGCCGCCGGGGCCTGGGTCGAGCGACATCCGCGCAACCGCGGCAAGGGCGCTGCCCTCCGCACGGGACTCGATCACGCCCGCGCACAGGGCTTCGACTGGGCGATCACGCTGGACGGCGATGGCCAACATGCAGCGGCCGACATCCCGGCGTTTCTTGCGCGCGCTGATGCCACTGGCGCGGCGCTGGTGGTGGGCAACCGCATGGCCAGCGCCGCGCAAATGCCGCCGGTGCGCCGCGCCGTGAATCGCTGGCTGAGCCGGCAACTTTCCCGCCAGGCCGGCCAGGCCTTGCCCGATTCCCAATGCGGCTTCCGTCTGCTGCGCCTGGAGGCCTGGGCTAAACTGCGGATTGCGAGCGATCACTTCGAGGTGGAATCCGAGACGCTCCTCGCCTTCGTGCGGGCCGGATTCCGCGTCGAGTTCGTGCCCGTGCCGGTGCTGCCTTCGCCGCGGCCCAGCCGCATCCGCACGGTGCCCGACACCCTCCGCTGGCTGCGCTGGTGGCGGCAATCGGGCCAGCAGACGCCACCGCTGGTTGACCAACCCGTCGCCAGCACCGCCTGAGATGTCGCTGTCGAAGCTCATTCAGTTCCTGCCCCGCCCGCTGCGGCGTCCGTGGCTCTTTGCCGCGCTGCGGCTGTTTGTCATCGGCCTGTTGCTCGGCTGGCTGTACGGCTGGGCCGGCCCGCGACTCTATCCCGCGCAGATCCGCTGCGGCTTCCCCTGGGGGATGGCCCACGGCGCGTGCATGCCGATGGCGCTGCCGGCGCTCCTCATGGGCAAGGAGGTGAGCATCTACGCGGAGCTGAACACGGGGCGCGGCTACAAGCTGGGATACATCACCGGCATCAACCTCTGCGGGCTGTTGTTCTTCGGCGGCGCCTTTTGGAAGCCGCGGCCACGCGCGCGCGCCGTTGACGCCCTCGCGCCGCCTTAACGATTCACTGCGGTGTAGCCGCCGACGTGAGTCGGCGCTGATTTGACAAGCGGCCCGACGCTAGTTGAGGGGGAAGTCTCAAGGTCTGCGCGGGCGACCCGTCCGCGTTCGTCACCGGCCACGTTTGCGGCCGATGAAATTGGCGCCGACTGACGTCGGCGGCTACGACCGTCCGAAGCGCGACGGCTCAGAACCACCAGTGGCGGTAAATCTCGATCACCTCGAGCCGACCGCCGGGCCAGTAGCGGTTGGCCGGCAATCCGAAGGTGCGCGCCGCGCGGTCGAAGGTGAGCGTGACGGCATGCGCCGGCTCGTTGGGATCGTAGGCGGCGAACCGGGTGGTCCCGCCGCCTTGCTCCGCGCCAAACAGCACCATCCCGTGGTTGATCGTGAGTTGCGGAAAGCGCACCAGATGCACGATGGGCGGCACGCCTTGCGCCACTCGTTCCCGCAACCGCGCGGCCGTGCGTTCCTGGTGCCGGCGGGTGAGGGGCAGCACCATCCGCCAGTGGCTGCGCAGCACGTAGGAACGCCAGGCTCCCCCGCAAGCGTCCTTGAGCAACCGCTCCCAGGCCTGGCTGAAGGCCCGCAATCCAGCAAAGCCGGGAAACGCCACGCGTCGCTCCGGCGCGCTGGGCACGCGCGGATTGCGCCAGATCACCTGGCGGATGCGCCGACGATACTCGGCTGCGGACAACGCGGCTTGGTCAGGCTGAAAGCGCGCGTGGTAGAGGAACTGCCGGGCCGCGCGGGCGAGCACAAAACACCGCAGCGCGTAGTCGGGCCGCGGCTGGCGCGGGACCATTTTCAGACGTCCGTCGGGGGCGTCGAAGCGATACTCGCACACCAGTTCATTGGGGAAGGCGAAAGTATCCCGCTCGAATTCAAAGCGGCGCAGGGGCGGTATGATCGGCGCTTGCGGCATCCGTAGGTGGTCGGCAGGCTAAGGGCCGGTGCCACAGGTGACAACGCTTTACGAATCCTGGCTCACGGTCGCGCGCGAACGCCGCACGGAGTTTGCGCTGCACGACCTTGCCGTGCGACGCCGCTGGTCTTTCGGCGAACTCGCCGACGAGGCGGCCGCCGGTGCCAACGGAGCCGGCCCGGTGGCTTTTCCCCAAGGCGCGGGCGCTGGTTTTGTCCTCACCGTGCTGCGCGCCTGGCGGGCGGGCCAGCTTGTCTGCCCGCTGGAGCCGTCACAGCCGCGCCCCGACGTTGCCTGGCCCGCCGCCCCGATCGTGCATCTCAAGACGACCTCGGCCACGACCAGCGAGCCACGCCTGATCGCCTTCACCGCCGACCAACTCGCCGCCGACGCCAGGAACCTCGTGAGCACGATGGGCTTGCGCTCCGACTGGCCGAACCTCGGGGTCATTTCGCTGGCGCACTCGTATGGCTTTTCCAACCTGGTCACGCCGCTGCTGCTCCACGGCATTCCGCTGATTCTCGGCGCGTCTGCCTTGCCGGAAGCCGTCCGCCGCGCTGCCCAGGGCGAGGCGGCGCTGACGTTGCCCGCCGTGCCCGCCCTGTGGCGCGTGTGGCACGAGACGCACGCGATTCCGCCGAACCTGCGCCTCGCCATTTCCGCCGGCGCGCCGCTCCCCACCACGCTGGAGCGGGCCGTCTTCGAGGCCACCGGCGTAAAGCTCCACAACTTCTACGGCGCCAGCGAGTGCGGTGGCATCGCCTACGACCGCACCGCCACGCCGCGTGCGGATGGCTCCCTCGCCGGCACGCCCGTGGACCACGTCGCACTGAGCCCCTGCGACGACGGTTGCCTCGACATCCGCGGCCCCAATGTCGCCAGCGGCTATTGGCCGGACGCAACTTCGTCACTGACGGGCGGCGTCTTTCACGCGAGCGACCTGGCGGAGCTTCGCGGCGACCAGATTTTCCTGCTCGGGCGCGCGGGCGATGTCATTCACGTGGCAGGCCGCAAGGTGGCGCCGGAGACCATCGAGCGTGCGTTGCTGGAGAATCACCTCGTGCGCGAGGCACTGGTGCTGGGCCTGCCCGTCGAGGGCGGGCGCGAAGAAGTCATCGCTGCTGTGCTCGTTTGCCGTGCGCCTGTGAAGGTGAGCGAACTGCGGGAATTCCTGCTTGCCCGGCTGCCGGCCTGGCAGGTGCCGCGGCACTGGCGGGTCGAGGAAGAGCCGCTGGCCAATGCCCGCGGCAAAGTCGCCCGCGCGCACTGGCGCCGCGTTCTCCAGCGCTCTCCCGGTCCCTGAGCCGTAACTATTCAATCGCAGCAATGGTTGACGGCGCGGGCAACCGCGTGGGACAGGCGCCGCGCCTGTCTCCAAATTCATTCCCTGCTGTCACTAAAAGGTGACTGCCGCTCAAGCCCGGGAACGCGGAGCAAGCACCGCTTCAGACGATGCGCGAGACAGGCGCGACGCCTGGCCCACTGAATAGTTACCGCTAAGCGCGGCCTATTCCTCTTCGTCCTTGAGGCCCTGCATCCGCTTCAGCGGGCAGCCGGCGCGGAGCCAGCCGTGGACGAAGGGATCCAGGTCGCCGTCAAGCACGCCGTCGGTGTTGCTCGTCTCGACGCCGGTGCGGAGATCCTTCACCATGCGGTAGGGTTGCAGGACGTAGCTGCGAATCTGATGCCCCCAGCCGATGGTGCCTTTCTCGCCGTAGAAGCGCTCCATGTCGGCCTTCGCCTCGTCGAGGCGCTGGGCAAAGATGCGCGAGAGCAGGAGCTTCATGGCGGTGGCGCGATTCTGATGCTGCGAGCGCTGCGTCTGGGAAGCCACCACGAGGCCGGTCGGAATGTGGGTGATGCGGACGGCGGTCTCGACCTTGTTCACGTTTTGCCCGCCTTTGCCGCCGGAGCGGAAGGTATCAATCTTGAGCTCGCTGACCGGGACGGCGAAATCCGTGTCGTCGGCCTCCTCGATCTCGGCGATGACGTCCACGCTCGTGAAGCTGGTGTGGCGGCGCTTGTTGGAGTCGAAAGGCGAGATGCGCACCAAGCGGTGAACGCCGCGCTCGGCCTTGGCAAAACCGTAGGCGTTCTCTCCTTTGAGCGTCATGGTCACGCTCTTCATGCCGGCGACTTCGCCCTGCAAGACATCCACCAGTTCGACCTCCCAGCCGCGCTTTTCGCCCCAGCGCTGGTACATGCGCATGAGCATGCTGGCCCAGTCGCACGACTCCGTGCCGCCGGCGCCGGCGTTGATGCTCAGGATGCAGTTCTTTTTGTCGTGCGGCCCACTGAGAAACACGCGCAGTTCCAGCGCGTCCATATCCTTCACGAACTTGTCGAGATCCGCCTGGATCTCAGCTTCCAGCTTGAGCTGGACGGCCGGCGGTTCGGCCTCGCCGAGTTCAAGCATGACCCGGAGATCGTCGAACCGGCGTTCGGCCAGGCCGAGCGGTTCCAGGCGCTCGCGGATGCCGTTCACTTCCTCGATCGTCTTCTGGGCCTTCTCGCGGTTGTTCCAGAAGGTCTCCAGCGTCATCGCGTGGTTCAGTTCCGCGAGCCGTTTTTGCAATCTGGGGACGTCAAAGAAACCTCCGCAGGTGGGCAAGTTTGTCACCAGCAGCGGCCAAAGCGGGCTTGATCATTTCGAACATGGGACGCGGAAAGTAGGAAAGCGGCAGCGCCAAAGCCAGCACGGGATCGCCGCCACGCAGGGAAGATCCGCACCTGACAAGTGGTTCACGGGCCGAACCGTTGGCGTTGAGTCATGCCGCGTGCGGCCTGCTTTCCCGCTGGCTCAGGGGAGCTTTGGCGGAGCGTCCTCAACGATGCCTGCGTCAATGCACTGGCCGCCGTAGGTCTGGCTGGCTCGCACCGCCAGGACGTTTTTGCCGGGACGCAGCGCGGCCAGCGCAGCGGGGGCGATGTCGGCTTCCTCGTAGTCGGTGCTCCAACCGGTGGGTTTCGAGGCCAGCACGCCGTTGAGATAGACTTGCGGGTCTTCGTCGTAGATGAGGGAGAGGCGCGCGTGCTGGAGCGGTCGGTCGGGCAACTGGAACTCCCGGCGCAACCAAATCTGTTTGGTGTTCCATTCAGTGCCGATGATCGCGCCGGGCGTGCCTTTGGTGCCAAAGCCGCCCACTGCTTCCTTCCAAGCAGAGTCGTCATAGCCGGGCTTGGTCCAGTCGTCTGTCGGTTGCTCCAACGTGTAACGCCACTTCACCTGGGCTGTCTGTGCGGTGGGGATGACCTCCTTCGCCGGGAGACCAATCGGAATCGGTGCCCACGGGCCTTGGGTGTCGGTGCCGCGCTCGGCCCACTTGGCCCACCTCGCCGGATCGGCGAGCAGCTTGATGAAGAGGCCGCCCACAACGGGACGCGCCTGCATGGCTTTCATTTTCGCGTCGGTGGTGGTGAACCAATCCGAGAGCGGCACTCGGGACGGCGTTTCGTTGGCGTAGCGGTAAATCGGAGCGAACAAGGTCTGGAAGTCTGGGTCGTTCCGAGCCAGGGCGATGCTCCAGAGCGCCCAGTCAATCAGGCAAGTGTCCGTGCGGCTGTCCACTGGCAGGCCGAACGGTTTCTGCACCTTGAGATACCAGGCCACTTCGGCGTCGCCGAGGGAATCGGGGAAGAGTTGTTCGTAGCCGCCGACGTGAGTCGGCGCACTCTTCTCGGCCCCAGGAGACAGCGCCAACTCACGTCGGCGGCTACCCGCAAGGATACGATCCCAGATCAGGTTGTGCTTCATGCTCCAGGTGCCGGGCTGGCCGTAAGCAAGCACCGTGCGGCCGTCGCCCCGGGCGAATTCCTGCCACTTCGCGGCGAAGTCGCGGGCGACGGCGAGATACTTCTTCGCCTCGTCCGGCTTGCCCGCCAGTTCACTCAACTGTGCGAAGGCGCCGATGCCGATGATCGCCTTGAGCGCGAGATTCGCATTGCGCGGTAGGTGGCCGAACATATCCGCCGAGCATAGCTGGTTGGTAGGATCAAGTCCCTCCTTCACGAGATAGTCGGCCCACTTAGTCAGCATCGGCCAATAGGGCTTGGCGAAGTCGGCGTTGCCCTGCTGCCTGGCGAGCGCGGCCAGCATGATGAGCATGTTGCCGCTCTCCTCGACGGGCATCCGGTCGCCGTCGCTGCCGTGCATCCCATAGACCTGGCCAGTGGCGTGTGGGTAAGTGCCGAGGTCGTGCGGCGCATAGCCGTAAGGCCAGCACGGCGACGCGGCGTAATCGAGGATCGGTACCAGCATCGCCTTGGTGAGCGCGGGGCTGAGGACGAGGAAGAACGGTGCCTGCGGGAAGAGCACGTCCACGGTGCCGATGCAGCCGTTGGAGAAATTCTCCTTGGGGAACATGAGCGGCTGGCCGTTGGCGTCGGCGACGATCTTGTTGCCGGCGAAAGTCTGGCGATAGGCGAGCGCGCAGAGTTGGGCATACTTCTCGCCGCCGACCTTGCGCAGATCGGCCATCAATTCGGCGTCGAATTTTTCGCAGCTCAGCTTGAGCGCCTCGTAATCCGCCGCGGCTTTTTTCAACAATGCTGCCGCGTCATCGCCGTTGCGGCGCCAATAGGGACGGAGGTTCTGCTTGAAATACCTGATCGAGAACTCGTCGTCATAGGCGAGCAGGAGCCAGCGGGAGACGGGCGTTTTCGAAACCACCAGCGGAGAAAACCCGCGGCTGATCCAGTGGCCTCGCACAGCACTGGGCATATTGGTCCCGGCCAAGTAATATGCTGACTGGCTCCAGGAGGCTGAGAGAGCCATCAGGTATAGGTGGCCCCAGTCTATCCGAAGATCGTCCCCTTTCTTTCCCAAAACAGCCTGCTGTTTCGAGCTTACCTTCAAGCCTCCAAGCGGTCCGACAAACAGATCCTCTTGCACGACGACGTCCTCGGACGCTTGATTGACTGCCAATTCGGCTGAGACAAGCAACTCGGCGGAAACCCTGTGTGTGCGACCGTCGGTCGAATCAATTGTGTAGGTTACGTAGCTCAGCGGTCGAGAGCACACATCCAACTCGCCAGGCAGCGCAGGTGTCATGAAGGTGAGCTTCACCCGCACCCCCTGGCCCTCGAACGAGCAGATCGTCCGCGTCGGCGTCACTTCCAGTCCGGTTTGCGGCAAGGCGGGCGTGCTCGTCGGGCTTGCGCCAATAAGGCGGTATTCCTCTCCATCAATCCGCACCAGGCTGGTCAGCCGATGCGGCTTGCCAGTCCAGTGGACGGTGTCCGCGTCGGTCAGCTTGTCCGCCGGCGACCAGATGCTGAAATACGGATCGTGCGTCACCAGTGGCACCGCGGGCGGGCGCAACTGTGCCGCTCGAACAACCGGCTCTCTGCCAGCCGGCTCAGGGGATTGGTTCTCTGCGAAAACTGAGGCCGCCAGCATCACGCCCGCTATGCAGCCGAACGCGACGGCCCGGGAACGACGCTTCAGGAGACGGTGGCGCACCGCCGCCGCGCATGGTGCTTGATGGATTGGATCAGGCATAGATTTGGAGAGTCACGACGTGGCCGGCCAAACTACGAAGCCAGCCTGCTTGAAATGGTGATCCGTGGTCAGCGCCTCACGCAGCTTCAGCTCGCGCATGACGACGAAGCTCGTGCAGTCGGTGAACGAGTAATCCTTGTCGCGGAACCGGAAGAACAAGTCCCGGGCCTTGTCGGCGTGAGTCGGGGAAACGTGTTCCCAGCGCAGGCGGGCGCTGCCGTCCACCTGACGCCACCAAGCTTCCGCTACGGCGAGTCCAAGCCTCATACGCAGCAAGGTCAGGGTCTCGTCTGCCACGTAGTCAGTGGTTAATAACAAGCCACCCGTCTCGAGCCAACTGTCGCGGCTGGACTTGGACGCGGTATGGGCCGGATCGGCTTCGTCCGCACAGGCCATCCAGCCGGTGGTGTCCACGAAGACCGCTTTCCTCACCGGTAGAGCAGCGCGTCGTGATCAGCGGCGGCGCGGCCATCCTGGGATCGGCCAAGGGCCGCGGCGCGATAGAGCGGATCATCTGCCAAGTCACCAGCAGATGCAGGGGCAGCATCCATCGGCACCACCTGAAAAGCGGGCCGGCTGCGGTACAGCACGGTGAAGCGGGCGCCGTGTCGGACCCTCTCCACCACTGCCGGCAGCGAGGCGCGCAGTTCTTTGGCGTTGATAAGCGTGTTCATTGCGCGTTCATCTTAAGTTGAACCCTGGTTCAGGGCCATGTGCGCAGGCTGAGCTTCCGGGTGACCGAAGAAGCCCCGGCAGTGCCACGGAGATGCAACAGCTAGGCGGACGTTCTGGCGGGAAAACCGTCGGCGGTTTCTAAACCGGATAATCCAGTGCCTCTCGCGTCATCACCCCGGTCAGCGCCTCGGCGGCGCGGTCCTTCGCGAGGCGGCAGCCGGTGAGGCAACCGTCGAGCTTGGAGCGCAGGCGGGTGTAGCCTTCGAGCCCGGTGAACTTCACGCAGGGGCCGGCTTTGCAGGGATGGTCTTCGCCGGTTTCGGTCACGTCGGCGTAGGCCCGCGCGGAGCCGTCTATGCCGGGGATCATGCCTTCGAGGGATTCCAATTCCTCGGCGCAATAACAGGCGTGGCAGCTTGTCTCGTCCCAGGCGGGATGGCGGTTGTAGCCGAAGACAAGCTCGGCGGTGATGCGGCTGACTTCGCCGGCGGCACGCGCACTTTGGACGTGGCAGAGGTCGTTGAAGAAACTCACGAAGCCCGGCAAGCCATCGGCCAGCGCGGCGTTGGCGGCGCCCTTGGTTTCGAGTTCGGCGACGTCGAAGATGAATTGCCGCGCGGCCAGCAGCCAGCAGAGCGCGTCGGCCAGCGGGAAGGTCACTCCCTGGCGCGTCTTGTGGTAGAGCTTCGCGCCGTCGGCGTCGGTGGCGGTTTGGACGTGCTGGAGGGTCCAGAGCCAGAGTTGCATGGCGGTGCCGAGCGTGCAGGCGCCGGTGCCGGGACGTTCCGAGGCGAGGCGCTTCATCTCGGCAATCCACTGTTTGAACTGCGCGAGAAAAACCTCGTTCGTCATGGTGACGGAAAGCTGCAGGCGCTGAACGGCTTCCGGTCCCTCGTAAGTCGCCTCGAGTTGGGCGTCCATCCACTTCTGGCCGAGGAAACCGGGACAATCCTCCGTCACGCCGTAGCCGCCCATGAGGCTGACGGCCTCGCGCATCATGTTCGCGCCGTAACCGGTGTTCCAGAGCTTGCAGGCGGGGCAAAGCACGTTGGCGAGTGAGTCGAGCAGGGCGAACTGCACCATCGGATCGGATTCCAGATTCTCCTGCCGCTTGAGATCACGAGCGCCGACGGGTTTGCCGGTGATTTGCAGCAACTCCAAAGCATCCTTCTGTTTCGTGGCGAGTTCCTTCAAGGCGGCCCGGCCGGCGAGTTTTTTCTCCGCGAGCCAGGCGTCCTTCTGTTTCTCCAAAGGATCCAGCACATCGAATAACCGCGCCGCCTCGAAGCCCAGCGATGCGCTGGCCTCGCCGGTCGCCCAGATGTCCACGAGCCGGTGGAGCACGTCCTCCTTCTGCTGGAGGCCGAGTTCATAGCGTGGCGTGCCGGGTGCGCCTTCGCCACCGCGGAAACGGCGTCGCTGGTAAAGAATCACCGGCTCGACGGCGGAAAGAAGTTTGGCCGCAGTCATCAAGCCGACGGTCACGCGCGTGCGGCGGAAGACGGCTTCGATGATGTCGCTGTGCGAGTAATTCGGGACGATGACCCCATCCTTGACCGTGTAGCCGCCGACGATGCGGTGGGCGGGGACGGTGAGATTGAAGACGGGATCGTTCGTGGAGGAAAGCTGGTGAACGAGCTTCTTCGTTGCGGTGCCGCGGTCCCAAATGCCGGGATCACCTTCCTCCAGGATGATCATGCAACTGCCCTTGATACGTTTGTCGTCCGAGTCCACCGCGGCGGTGACGACGTTGGCGAAGGCCATGTTCGTGATGAAACGGCCGCGCTTGTCCACTTGCAGCAGCGGTTCGGCGCCGTCCTTCCACTCGGCGACGCGGACCTTGCCGCCCATCATGCCGGTCTCGACCCCGACAAAGGGAATCGGCTCGGTGAGGGCAAACGCGGCGCGGACCTGGGTGCGGGTTTCGCCCGGCTTCAGCGGGGCGGCGGCGGCGACGTATTTGGCGCGCTGCTCCGGCGTGCCACGCTCGTGGATGGGCGCGAGGCCGAGGTTGCCCGCGAGGCTGCACGTCGCGGCGCCGGCGTCCACCCAGGACAACTCGAAGGCGGCGAGGGCGAGCGCAAGGTTCTTCGGACCGGCGATGAAGCCGCCATCCTCCGGATCCAGCGCCGCGGCGGTGATGCCGCTCTCGTCGAACTGCTGGAGCAGCGCTGCCTTTCCCGGCGTCCAGTCGTGCGAATTGCGGCCGCCATCGGCCACCAGGCGCGCGACGGGGCCGCGCGCGACGGTGCGCGCGGCCTGCACGAGCAGCTGGAGTTCGAAGCGATCGGCGAAGCGCCACATGAGCTGGCGGACGTCGTCGGTGGGCAGGGTTTGGAGGCCGTGAACGGCGGGGGCAGGGGAAGGATTTGCCATGGCGAAATAAGTGGATGCGTCTTGCGAACCAGGCCCGCGACCGTCACGGGCACACAGCGCCGGAGTCGCGCGACGGCCTCAGTCTTCTATGCCGGGGCAAAGCGCCGCAAGCTTTACCTGCAAAGTTCAAGTGCCGGCCACGCCACCGCGCGGGTCCACGGCGGAGCCGCTCCCGCATGCGGGAGGGCACTCCGCGGACAGTGTGGCCACTTCATGCCACAAGACGTCGCCCCGGCGCCTGAGTAGCTTCCGCTTCGATGGTGCCCGCCACTGCCAACCTTCAGCCACAGCCCTCCCGTCCCGGCGCTTCCCCGGCCGGTCCCGTGAGGTTTGCGTTTGGATTCGGTCACGGCGGGGTTTATAAAGACCCTTAACCAAGTGCGGGGACGTTCCTCGTGCTCGGCCTAGCAACACAATCCAACATGATCATGAAAACCAAGTCCCTATCCCGCTGCCTGCTGGCAGCCTCTCTAACCTGCGCCTTCGCCGCCGCCGTCACCCCGGCCTGGGCGAATGACTGGGTCAACCCCGGTACCGGCTACTGGAACGACCCCGCCAATTGGAACGGCGGCGTTCCCGACAACGCGGGGGGCTGGGCCATCGGCAACATCGGCAACGGTGGCACCGCCATCATCAGCAACACCGTCCCCAACGTCAGCGAAGCGTGGGCCGGCAACAGCGGCGTGGCCGGCAACATCACGGTGGCCAGCGGCGGCACGCTCACGGTCAACAACTGGCTGGTCGTGGGGCGCACGGGCGGGGGCGGCAACACGCCCTTGTCCACGCTCGTCGTCGGCAGCGGCGGCGTCGTGAACAAGAACGGGGACGGATTCATCGTCGGCGATGGCACCCTCTGCAAGGGGCAGGTGTTGGTGACCGGCAACGGCATCGTGAATGTCACCGGCGGCTGGAATGGGATCGGCAACGGCGATGGCGAAGGCTGGCTCACGCTCCAGGACAACGCTGTGTATAACATCGCCGGGATTGATTGGAATATCGGCGATTACGGCAGTGCCCACGGCCACGCCTACATCAAGGATAACGCCACGCTCAATGTCTCCCGCTTCTTCGTGGGCAAGACGGGCACCACGGCTGGCGCGCTCTGGCAGACGGGCGGGGCGGTGGTCGGCGCAGCGGGTGGCAATGAATGGTGTCTCGGCGGCGATAACAACACCTCCCCCGACTCGTTCGGCTACTACGGCCTCGCGGGCGGGACGCTACTCAACCCCAACAATTTCCATATCGGACGCTTTGGCAAGGGCGTCATTTACCAAACCGGCGGCTCGGCCAGCCTGAGTGGTTGGACGGCGATTGGCCGGTTCAGCGGCGCCAACGGCGTGGTCTGGGTCTCCAGCGGCACGTTCGCGCACACCGGCCTGGGCACCCATTTGATCGTCGGCGAACAGGGCCGGGGCGAGTTCACCTTGAGCGGCGCAGGCGTGCTGGACTGCGCCAGCACCCTGGTGGTCGGCCACGGTTACACCGGCGGCGACGGCACGGGGTTCTGTAATTTCAACGGCGGCACTGCGAGTCTCCCCGGGTTAGAGCGCTGGGGCACCGGCACGGGCTACGTCAATTTCAACGGTGGCACCGTCAAGGCCAAGCTCAATGCCCCGAACTTCCTCGTGGGAATGACGGAAGCGCGCATTTACCCCGGCAACGCCATCTTCGACACGGACGGCAAAGACATCACCATCGCGCAGCCTTTGCTGGGCACGATGGGCAGCGGGGTGCTAAGCATCCCGGTCGTGGACGGCGGCGCGGGTTACATGGCTCCGCCTATCGTCCAGCTTGGCGGTGACGGCCAAAACGCCACCGCCGTGGCCCAATTGGATCCCGTGACCGGCCAGGTGACGAGCATCGTCGTCACTTGCCCGGGCATTAATTACTCCTTTGCCACCGTGACGCTCCTCGGTGGTGGCCCCGCCACGGTCGCCACGGCGGGCGCTCCGGTCATCGGCGCGGTCGCCTCTGGCGGCGTGGTGAAGAACGGCGCGGGCACGCTCACGCTCACCGGAGGCAATAGCTACACCGGTGCGAACGCGGTGAACGCCGGCAAGCTCATCATCACCTCCGACTCCTACAATGTTGGCGCTTGCGTGGTCGGCAACGGCGCGGGTTTCGGCGTGCGCCCGACTTTTGGTGGCGCCCAATTGAGCGTCGCCAGCCTCGCTTTGGCCACTTCCACTGCGGCCTCGCTCGACTTTGATCTGGGTGCGTTTGGCAACCCGTCCTTCGCCCCGCTCGACGTCACGGGCACCCTCGCGCTCAACGGCACAATCAGCGTGAACGTTGCCTCCACCATCCCGACGGTTGGGCCGGCCCTGTTGCTGCATTACGGTGCGCGCACCGGCACGGGTAGCTTTGTGTTGGGCACCCTGCCTCCGGGCGTGCAGGGCACTCTCGTGCATGACACAGCGGCGCACACCCTCACTCTGAATATCACCTCCGTCGGTCTGCCCCGCTGGGCGGGCGAAGCGGGCGGACAGTGGGACATCAACGTCACCACCAACTGGATCGAACAGAGCACCGGCCTGCCCACCTACTTCAAGGACGGCGCGCCGGCCCTGTTCAACGACGAAGCCTTGGGCACCACCACCGTGAACCTGGTGGCCAGCGTCAACCCGGCGGGTGTGACGGTCAACAATTCCACCCTCAGCTATACCTTCGGCGGCACCGGCAAGATCACCGGCACCAACGGCCTGACCAAGCAGGGCACCGCGAGTCTCACAGTTGCGAACGCGAATGACTACACTGGCGCCACGGTCGTGTCAGGCGGCACGCTCGCCGTCACCAGCCTCGCCAACGGCGGCGTGGCCAGCCCCATTGGCAAGTCCACCGCGGCAGCCGCGAACCTCATCCTCTCCGGTGGCACCCTGGCCTACTCCGGCCCGGCGGTCGCCATTGACCGCGGCTACTTCGTGCAGTCCGGCCTCGGCGCCATTGACGCGCAGAACGACCTCACCCTCAGCGGCAACCTCGCCGCTTCGGCAGGCGGCGGCTTCCAGAAGAAGGGTCCGGCACGTTTGAAATACAGTGCCCCTGGCACCAACGAGCTTTCCGGCGGCGGCTTCCCCGGCTACAATGTCCTCGAGGGCACCGCGCTGTTCGACGGCTCCGCGGGCACACAGGTAAATCACGCCGCAGGCGAATTCTGGGTCGGCGGCAGCCCGCTGACCAGCGCCGCGCTGGTCCTCAGCAACACCACGCTCAAAGTGGATAGCTGGTTTGCTGTGGGCCGGGGCAATGGTGCCCTGGGCAATGTGGCCAGCGTCACGCTCTACAACTCGGCCCTCAGCTCGGTGAATTCCTCCCTGGGTTACGATGCCGGCATTGGGGGCAACCTCCAAAGTCCGGTGATCACCCTCAACGGCACTTCCACCTTCACTAACATCGGCGACATGAACCTGGGTGAGAGCGGCGGTTCCTCGGCCACCATTTATCTCAAAGATAACTCGAAGTGGTATAACAGTTGGCGCGTGCTGGTGGGCTACGGATCGAGTACTTCGACCGGCGCGGTTACCATCGCTGACTCGGCCTCACTGACCGTGAACGCTTGGATGTCACTGACTGATCAAGGTGGTGTCGGCAGCCTCACCATGAAGAACAACAGCAGCCTCTGGGTGCTGTGGGATTTGAACGTGACGGATCGTGGCTTGGGTGACGGCACCTTGAACCTTCAAGACAACGCCCAGATTTCGCTCGGCAGTTACTTCGTCGGCAAGGGTGTCGGCAGCTCGGGCGTAGTGAACCAATCCGGCGGCACCGTCCTCGGCCGTGCTTCCGGCAACGAAACCCACATCGGCTTCCACGGCGCGGGCACCTATAACCTGAGCGGGGGCAGCCTCCAGATGGAAAATCATTGGTTTATCGTCGGTCGGTGGGCCGATGGCCCCGGCGTCCTGAACGTCACCGGCGGCACCGTGAACCACAACACTCCCGGCAAACTCTTCATCGTCGGGGAAGACGGCACTGGCACACTCAACCTTAGTGGCACCGGCGCGGTCACGACTGTCGGCGACCGGCTCATTGTCGGATCCAACGCTGGCGCGAACGGCACGGTCAACTTGGATGGTGGCTCGTTGCAGGTGCGGCGGGTCGTGGGTGGCGCCGGCAGCAGCACGTTCAACTTCAACGGCGGCGTGCTGCGCGCCGCCCCCAACGCGCAGGCGGACTTCATGTCAAACCTCGGCATGGCCAACGTCCTTGCCGGCGGCGCAATAATTGACACCGGCGCGCAGAACGTCGGCATTGCCCAAGCCCTGCAAGGCGCGGGTGGCCTGACCAAGCTCGGCGCGGGCACGCTCGCGCTCCTGGGCGCGAACACCTACACCGGCCCAACACTGGTCAACGCTGGCACCCTCGCTGGCACGGGCAGCATTGCTGGTTCCGTGACGGTTGGCTCGACGGCCACCTTGGCCCCGGGCACCTCCATCGGCACGCTGACCATCAGCGGCGCGCTCACGCTCGCCGCGGGCAGCACGACTTACATCGAGCTGGCCAAGACCAACCTCACCAGCGACCAGGTCGCTGGCACCAGCGCCGTGACTTACGGCGGCACCTTGGTGCTCAAGAACCTCGGCGGCCAACTCGCCGCCGGCGATACCTTCACGGTCTTCCCGTCGGGCACCCGCACCGGTTCCTTCGCCTCGGTTCTCTCCGACACTCCCGGCCAGACCCTCACTTGGGACATCAGCCGGCTGACCGTGGATGGCACCGTCAAAGTGGCCACCGCCACGACCCTCCCGGTGAGTCTCGTCCCGCTCGTCAGTGGCGGGAATCTCAACCTGTCATGGCCGCTCAATCAGCTTGGCTGGGAACTGCAAACTCAGACCAACCCGCTCACCATCGGCGTCAGCAACAACTGGGTGACCGTGCCTGGTTCGACGCTCACCAACTCGGTCAGCTTCCCGATTGACAGCACCAAGGGCGCTGTGTTCTACCGCCTGGTCTTTCCCTGATCGCCTTAGTGGCACAGGCTTTCAGCCTGTGCGCTGACCCCGGCTCAAGACCGTGGGCCAGGCGTTCGGTGCGTCGGCTGGAGTTACTTCGGGTTGGCGGCGGGTGGCACCCGGCCCGCCGCCAACCTTCAGTTCGGATGCGGGTGCCTGGTTTGGTTAGTTGGTGTGGTTAGTTGGTGTGGTTAGTTGGTTGGTTTGGTGGGAGCGCGGGGTTGCGCCCGCGCTCCTTTTTTGCC
>Ga0105047_10007352_pt1 | contig 18571 bp, 9 predicted proteins | sample MAT04_FD_78384 | JGI IMG/M metagenome (GOLD analysis project Ga0105047, IMG submission 78384) | Freshwater microbial communities from Lake Fryxell liftoff mats and glacier meltwater in Antarctica - MAT-04 (megahit assembly) | ecosystem: Environmental > Aquatic > Freshwater > Ice > Liftoff... | reverse complement strand
CGCAGCTTCACGGCCCCGTGCTTCGCCACGGCCCGCTGGTAGAGCGTGCGCTGGTGCGCGCAATAGTCCGTCTCGCCGAGCGCGGCACGCAGCTGCGCCTGGCGGGCGATGCCGCCGGCCCGCGCTAACGCCTGCTGGTAGCGCCGGTAGCCGCTTTCCCCCAGGACAGCGCGGATCTGCGCCTGACGGGCCACGCCACCGGCGCGCTGCGGGGCGCTCACAGCGCCACCTCGTCAGTGAGGCGACCAACGGCGGCAAGGAAGCGCCGGATGTCGTCAGGGTCGCGCAGGCGGAAGCGCTCGCCGTTGAGGGCGGTCACGCGGATGACGACCACGTGGTCCAGGTCAGCGGTGTCGTTGCTGTTAGCGTCGAGCAGTGCGTAGGTGCAATGAAGCAGCGGGAAGCCGCCGCAGCGGCTGTGGAAGAGGGTGGCGCTGATCGCGGGCGCCTCGACGAACGTGTGCATGCAGGAGCCCTTCTACTGAAGGTGGATACCTGCGCGCCGCCCCACCACCGCACTGCGGTGGTATATCAGGTGTAAAATAAGGGTTGCAATTTGATCACTGTAGTGTAAAATGAACGAGGTTTGTGTGAGTCTGTGGACTCGCCGTGAGGTTCGCCATGCTCGAGGCACTCGATGAATACCCTGACTTCCTGACTGTTGCTGAGGTTGCACAGATTCTGCGTGTAGATCGCTCCTACGTCTATCGCATCATTCGTGAAGGGCGCTTACCGGCGCTGCGGCCAACTCCGTCAAAGACACGAGTAGTCAAAGCGGAACTAAGCGCATTCCTCAATGCGACGCGGACTTCGAAAGCGCCTGAATCGGCCCATTCTGCTTCCCCGCCTGAAGCGTAGCTGTTATGGCATGCGGGCCCTGTTGCTCGTATTTTGTCCATGACTGAGGAGAGTTTCCCGATGTCCACTATGCGAAAAATTATTAACCCATCAACAGGGGACGATTTTGAGCAAACAGGTCTATTCTCCGAGGATGAGAATGCCAGTGGGCAGGCGAGCGGGGCTTCGCCGACGGCGATGCCTGAGGGGTTCATCCTAGATGTGATCAGCGGCGAGAAGCGTAAGGAAACGGCGAAAGAAGCCGTACGCCAGCGCATTGCATGGGCACTGTTCCGAGAGGATGGTATCTCTTTCGATGATATGGAGGCTGACCGCCCAATTGCAATTGATGGCCGACGCCGTAAGATCGATATCGCAATCTTCCATGAAGGTAAGCCGCACATCGAGAAAAACATCAGCCGTGTTGTAGTCTGTCGCCCCGAGCCAGCCCTTGGCCGGACGGTCGTTCGTATTCGTGATCACAACCAGGCGGAAAAAGACCTCAAAGATCTGAAAGAATTCATGACCGAGATCGAAGATTGCCGCTATGGGCTGTGGACAAACGGTCTTGATTTCTTTTACCTTGAGAAGCGCGCCACTCGCTTCGAGATCAACTTCGAGCCGATTAGTTACTGGCCCACTGCTGGCGAGTCACAGGGCACGCCAGAGACAGCCTCACGGGCAGTTATGCGACGTGCCGATGAGGCTATGTTACGCACTGCTTTCCGCCGCTGCCATAACTTCATTCACGGCAACGAGGGAATGCCAAAGGACGCTGCCTTCTGGCAATTTCTATATCTAATCTTCTGCAAAATCCATGACGAGCGCTCGCCCCGCGATGCCCGGCAGTTCTGGATTGGCGCAAAGGAGCAGTTTGAACCTCAGGGGCAGAAAGCGGTACGGCGACGTATTCTGTCTCTGTTTGAGGAGGTCAAGCAGCGCTACAAAGGTGGGGTCTTTCGTGGCAACGAGGAAATTACACTCTCCGACCGCGCCCTGGCATTCATGGTCTCAGAACTGTCTCGCTATGATCTCTTGCGCACCGAAGTCGACGTAAAGGGCGCAGCATATCAGGAGATTGTTGGTACTAACCTGCGTGGAGACAGGGGGCAGTATTTCACACCGAGGGGTGTTACGAAACTGGCCGTCGAGATACTGGCTCCGAAAGAAAACGAACGAGTGTTCGATCCAGCATGTGGTACCGGTGGTTTTCTTACTGCTACCCTGGCTTATATGCTACGGGCGTTCCGCGAAGAGCAAGAAGGCGATGACTCGACTGAGGAGTTCATGGAGGTGAGCCAACGACTGAGCGCCTATGCCCAGAAGTATGTCTTCGGTGCCGACTTCGATCCGTTCTTGATCAAAGCCTGCCAGATGAACATGGTCATGTCGGGCGATGGGCGTGGCCATCTGTATAACATTAACTCTCTGGAATTTCCTGAGGGATACCTAGATGACGTCAAGCGCGCGGTTCAAGAGTGCAATTTTGAGACAGTGGATGTGCTGATCACTAATCCGCCGTTCGGCTCCGATATTCCGATTGACGATCCTGTTATCCTACGCCAGTATGACTTGGCGCAGCGCTGGGAGCGTCTGGAGGACGGTAGCTTTCGCAAGACTGGCGACTTTCGGTCACGCGTAGCGCCGGAGGTGCTGTTCATCGAGCGCTGCGTCAAATGGCTCAGGCCGGGCGGGCGCATGGGAATTGTGCTTCCTAACGGTATCCTTGGCAACCCTGCGGCTGAGTACATTCGGGCCTGGATTCTGCGTAACACCTGGGTGCTCGCCAGCATCGATCTTCCGGTAGAGGTGTTTATCGTCGACGCGAATGTCAACATTCTGACCAGCCTGCTCTTCCTTAAGCGGAAAACGAGCGAAGAGATGATGGCCGAGGCCCGTGGCGGCCAGGTCGAGTACCCAATCTTCATGGCTGTAGCCGAGAAGGTTGGCTTCGACCGTCGCGGTAACCCGCTCTACAAGCGTCATCCTGACGGCACCGATATCGTCACGATGACGACCATTACTCGGCCGGTGGTGCGTCAGGGCAAGGAAGTTTCACATCACTTTACTCGGCCTGAGCGTAAGTTAGACAATGACCTGCCAATAATCGCCGAGGAGTTCCGCGCCTTCGTTGATCGTGAGGCGCAAAACTATGTTCACATCCGCGGGCTCTGACGAAAGGCAATTTCTGTGCTAAAACAGATCCGCGTACAGAACTTTAAGGTCATTGAGGATACCGGTCTACTGCCAGTTCAACCATTGCTAGCAATCATTGGCCGCAATGGCTCAGGTAAAAGCTCGCTGGTCGAGGCGCTCGATTGGTTAGGTAGAGCCATGTCCGAAGGGATTGAAGCGGCGGGTGAACCATTTCATCGTATTCGGGATGTTATCCATGGATGGAGTGAAGATCCAAATCAAACTTTTAAAATAACTCTAGTGTTCGATCCACAGGATACTAGCATCGGTACCGATGTCACTTACCGAATTGAAATTGGCACCGACGAGAAGGGGGAAAGCTCTCGGATCGTTCTCGAAGAGTTAACTGCCCGTGTCCGCGATCCGCGCGATGTATTTTTCATTCAAACAAGCGACGGTAATCGACAAGTAAGAGTGCCGGCGGGAGCCGCCGTTAGGGATCAACTTACTAGCCAGGAGCAGGCAAGTACTGGTTTGTCCAAGCCTCGTCGTTCAAGTCAAGTAAAGTATGTATGGCGTACCTTCGCTGATTCTGATCGTCTAGCACTTTCAGTGATCAATCCCCTTGATAACCCTGTGGGAGAGCCATTACGCGAGTTTCTCAACTGCGCTGTCTTTCTGCGCTTGAATCCACGTACAATCGCTGGCTTCTCACCACAACGGGTAAAGCCCTCACCGCGCTTGCTTGATGAGGAGGGTTCCCGCCTAGCTCACCTACTCAGTACCTTTGATGAAGAGTTGCTTGCTACCCTCATTGAGAAACTGGCGAATATCCTTCAGCGCGCTGATCGATTAGAGACGCATCGTCCGAGTGGTCCGGCTGATCGCCGCTTTTTCTCGCTGACTGAGCAGCGCGGCCCGGATGTAGCTCCACTCCAAGTTCCGGCGTGGACGCTCTCCGAGGGAACACGCCGTATTACAGCGATTCTAGCGACGCTTCTGGCTGATAATCCGCCGCCACTACTATGTATTGAGGAAGTTGAGAACGGGCTAGACCCCTGGACGATCAAGTACCTGCTAGATGAGCTTGCCGCTGCTGTGGTACGAGGCACACAGGTGCTTTTGACCAGTCATAGTCCATATCTGTTAAACATGCTGCCAATTTCGGCAATCATGTTCTGCTATCGACAGAGTCACTCTGTGGAGTTCGCCGCTGGCGATCAGTTGCCCGACCTGGATATTATTCAGCAGCGGATGGGTCCCGGTGATCTGTATGCCAATCGCTACTTCCACCGCAGTCTTGAGGAGAGCTCGAATGAGGATCGGGATCCTGTGCGAGGGTGAAAAGACTGACGAGCCAGTACTGCGATTGCTACTGGAGCATGTATTCCCCGCACATGAGTTTGTGATCAGGGGTGTGAGCAAGGCCGTCATCTTCAGCGGTGGCGATCTTGAGTTGGCACGCATGTTTGACCAGGGTGCTGAGCGTGTACTGATACTTTGGGATCTACTACCAACGGGCTACCAGATGCCGGTAACTGCTCAGTGGAATGAGCGTCCCAGCAGGCGCGAGCAGCGCCAGAAACTTCTTGAGTTGCTGTGCAAGTCCGATCATCTACCCGAGCATCTCCGCCGGCAGGCTTATTTCCATGCACATCGCTATGGTTTCCCACCCTTCCACGAGATGCCTGTCGAGCACCCCAATAGTGGCAGTCACTACTTCCGCTTGGTTTGCGTTTGCTACACTGCTGATGGCTGGTTGCTTGCCGACGAAGGCTTACTGACAAACCTTGCTAGCCAGGGTGGGCCTGCGCCGCGTTGTGCCGCTCCGTACCCCGACGAGTGCCCAAATCCCGTGGCTTTCTTGACCAAATACTATAAGCAGGGCCGCCACCGCAGGCTCAAATTCTATAACAAGGCCGACCACAATATCGTCATTGCGACAGCGTACCGTGACCAGGATAAGATCAAGGTCATTAAGCGCCGCTCAAACAGCTTCCGCTACCTTGTTGAGGCGATAGAAGGCTGGGGACAAGTATGACAAGTGACACTATTGGCAAAGTGATCCAGCGCTCCTGGATGAACTTGAATGGCCTACGACTCGATAGCGGTCCCTATCTCTCCGGCGCCTTTGAGGCTCGGGTGGCACTAGAGCGGCTTCAGGCGCAGAAAGAGCCGCTGCACAAGCTCACAAAAGGCTATAATGGCGGTATATATAATGGCCCGCAGTTTGTTCGCAACTATGTAGATGACTTGGAAAATGGTGTGCCTTTCTTGACTAGTGGGTCAATGTTAGCAGCCGATTTTTCGCGAGTCTCGTTACTTAGTAAAAAAGATGCTGATTCTCCCAAATTGCGTCATCTGCGACTTGCCGAAGGAATGACGCTCATTACCTGCTCGGGAACTATTGGTCGTATGGCATACACTCGACCTGACACGGAAGGTTTTTGGTCATCACAAGATGTTTTGAAAGTTGTTCCTAACCCAGAGCGCATCCCGCCCGGCTACCTCTATGCTTACCTAAGCAGTCGTTATGGTGTACCGCTAATCATCTCAGGCACATATGGCGCGATTATCCAGCATATTGAGCCCCAACATATCGCTGATCTGCCGGTACCGCGCCTGGGCGAGGCAATCGAGCGCCAAGCTCATGCTCTTGTAAGTGAGGCAGCACTACTGCGGGCTGCTTATCAACAGCAGGTCGATCAGGCAACAATACTGTTCTTCCGCGCGGTGGGGCTAAAAGATATTACTGCTTCTGAGTGGCACGCCCAAGGCTCAGATCTCGGTTTCTCAATTAAGCAAAGCCCGGTCAAGTCCTTGCAAAGCCCCGTCAAGTCCTTACGTGCGCTCAACTATAATCCTCGCTTCCTAAAACTTTGTGAGAGTATTACATCCACGCCCTGGAAGCCATTGGGGGAACTGTGTGTTCCTGGGACTTTGCAACGTGCTGGGCGTTACAAGCGGATCGACGCAGACCGTGAACACGGCTGCCAACTCATTGGGCAACGTCAGTTGTTCTGGCAGCGTCCTGAGGGGCGCTGGGTAGCTGGTTTTGCTCTCGGAGAAGATGTCTTTGTTAATGCAGGTACGAGCCTAGTGGCGGCACGGGGGACACTAGGTGAGGGTGAGTTGTATTGTCGCTCGGAATTTGTTTGGGGTTCTGGCACCAAATACGCATACTCCGAGGACATGTTGCGAGTAGTGGCTGATGAGAACATTATACTGCGCGGATGTCTATTCGCGTTTCTGCGGTCTGAAACCGCCTTTAGGATGCTTAGATCTGTCTCTTCTGGCAGCAAGATGCAAGAGAACCACTATTCTTTACTACCAAACCTGCCTATTCCCTGGCCAGAACGTAGTGAGCAACAAGAAATACACACTCTTATTGTAGACGCCTATGAGAAGCGTCACCGCTCGAATACACTGGAAGATCAGGCGGTCGAGCTGATCCAGGATGCTATCGAGAGAGGTACCTGATGGCTCAGGTAATCCGCCTTGGCGAGCCGGCCAACGACGCGGAGCGGCGAGCGATTGCCTTTCTGCGGGACAACCTGCCGGCTGACTACACATTGCTGCACAATTTCGAGCTTGTGCGCGGGCGTGAGGTCTTTGAGGTGGATCTGGCCATCCTTGCCCCACACTGTGTCTTCCTAGTGGATATCAAGGGCACACAGGGGCAGGTAGACGTGCATGGCTCTCGCTGGTACCCTGATGGTCGCCAGCCTTTCCACTCCCCCTTGGCCAAGCTGCGTGACCATGCGCGCGTATTTAAGAGTATGATCACCGATGCGCACCCGGCCCGCCTTGAGTTGCGCCGCATCTACGTGCGCGCGGTGGTGCTGATGACCGCGCCAAATGCGCAGGTCATCGACCATACTCCCGATCGGCGCGATGAGCGTGATGTGGCCTATCTCGCCCGCTCGGTAGCGCTGTTTCAGAGCCGATCCGGTGTGCCAAACACCTTTGACACATCGATCACGCCACTGCTTCGCCTGATCCAGGGCGTGCTCACGGGTCGGGCCCGCCCACGTAACGGGCCGCTCTGCTTCCGTGAGTATCAGGTTGAGCAGCGCCTCGGCAGTGATGCTCGCTCCACCGAGTATCGGGCCCGTCATCTCTATGACCGTCGTGGCCCACCACGGCTGCTCCGAGTCTACCGCATCGACCCACTGCTTGAACGTGAGTCACAAGCCTACACACTTGAGCGCAACCGGATCAGCAACGCCTTTCAAGCTCTCTCGCGCATGCCTCCTCACCGCAATATCGTTGCTGTGCAAAGCTTCTTTCCGACAGACGACGAAGATGGCTTTGTGCTAGTGACCGAGGAAACCTCAGGCAATGCGTTGCGCCAGATCATCAACAGGCCCGAGTTGGCAAGAACCTTCGAGCAAAAGGTCGCCATCCTACGCGACCTGCTCGCGGCCTTGGTCCATGCTCACACAAATGGTGTCGTGCATCGTAATCTTACTTCCGACTCTCTTTTGGTCGGTGCTGACGGTGTCAACCGCTTGATTGGTTTCGACTATGCGCGTGTAGGAGAGAATCGTTCCGCCACTATTGCTGAAACCATCACCAACGACCTTGACCCAGCCTACCTTGCTCCCGAGCTATACGCTGCACCGAACCAGATCGATGCTAGCCGCGCCACATCGGGCTCCGACCTCTTCGCAGCTGGGCTGATTAGCTATGAATTGTTGACTGGTCAGCATCCCTTCGACAGCCCGCAAGATATGGCGCAGCGAAAAGCGGTGTTCCCCTCGCTGCCCTCAGCGCTACGGCCAGAGTTGCCGCCTACGCTCGATACTTGGCTTCAGCAACTCTGTGCCTACGAGGTATCAACGCGTACCCCCGATGCAGCTACCGCACTACAGGAATTGGATGTAATTGTCGCCCAGCTTCAGAGCCAGTCAGAAGTTCCTGGCGATTCTGTGCCAGCACCCCAACAAGCTACGCCACGTGATCTGCGTAAGCTGCAACCTGGCGACCGACTAGGCGACCGCTTCGTTGTTCAGAAATATCTGGGAGAGGGTAAGTTCAGCGTCGTCTATAAAGTGTTTGATAGCTTCGGCGAGGTGGATCGGGCAATCAAGCTCATCACCCATGATCGTCACTCAGTGCTTTCCCGCTTGCGCCGTGAGTACAGCGCCCTTGCTCGCCTGCCCGATCACGAAAACATTGTGCGCGTTATTTGGGCCGATAACTTCCCAGGCACTGATGATGCGGGCACTCCCTACATCGTCATGGAATTCGCTGAGGGCTACACGGTGGCTGAGTTCATCGAGGCAGAGGCGCTCTCACATGAGGATGCGCGAGCAATTGCTGTCCAAGTAGCCCGAGGACTATCCCATATTCATCGCAATGGCTGTTACCATCAGGATATCAAGCCTGCTAACCTCCTTTGGACTGACCATGGGGTGCGAATTATCGATTTTAATGTTGCCATCTCGGACGAGGAGAACCAGGCGCAAGGTGGTACTGGCCGTTACATCCCTCCCGATTTTGACCCAATGGAGGAGTTAAGCGCGGCAGCCAAGATTGATCGTGACCTGTATGCACTCGGCGTAACATTCTACCAGTGTGTCACTCGTCACTATCCATTTGGTGAAGGTAATGATGGACTACGTGCCCTGCCTCGCCCACCACGGGATTTCCCCGGATGTTCAGACCTAAGTGACGCTTGGGTGCAGGTGCTTCTCAAAGCTATTGATAGTCGCCGGGGGCAGCGGTTTGCCACCGCCGAAGAATTCCGAGTTGCCCTTGAGAGGTTGCCGCCCATCCGGCGCCACCCGGAAATGAGCACGACAAGCGAGCAAGCCCTAACTCTGCCTGTGTTACAGAGCCAAGCGAGGCCGAACTTCAATCCTTTCGTCAGTCATCTGCTGACTCTATATAGCCAGAGCAGCAAGACCAACGCTGGAACCCGCGGCCTCGACGAGATCGGGAAGCTCACCTATATACCAACTTTGCTCGACACCGAGTTGACACCAGCCGTGCTTGGCGGCGAGTTTCGGCTGGTGCTAATCTCGGGTAACGCCGGCGACGGCAAGACAGCCTTTATTCAACAGCTTGAGGCGCAGGCGTCGAGCGCGGAAACACTCGTCCGAGGGTCTAACGGCCGCCAATTTGTACTCAATGGCCGCACCTTCCTCAGCAACTACGACGGGAGCCAGGACGAGGGTGACAAAGACAACGACGAGGTGCTCCGCGACTTCTTCGAGCCTTTCGCAGGCAATAACGCGCAACGCTGGCCGAGCGCCAGCACGCACCTGATCGCGATAAATGAGGGACGACTCATTGACTTCCTGAGCAGCCATCAGCAGCGTTTTCCATTGCTTGCCCGCATTGTACGCGAAGGGCTAGGTGGGAGCATGACCCGCGATGGCGTTGCCATCATCAATCTCAACCTGCGGTCAGTTGTCGCTGATGCCAAAGGTCTGAACAGCTCAATATTTGAGCGCCTGCTGCGCCGTATTGTCGAGCCGCAGTTCTGGCAGGCATGCGCCGCCTGCGATCTACGCGAGCACTGTTACATCCACCATAACGCGCGTACCTTTATGGATCCTGTGGCCGGGCCACGGGTGATCGAGCGGCTGAAGGAACTGTATACGATCACCCACCTGCGTGGTCGCTTACACATCACTCTCCGCGATCTGCGATCGGCGCTAGCATTTATGCTTGTCGGCACCCGTAACTGTGACGAAGTGCATGCCCTGTACGACAAGGGTGCCGAGGCCCGCCAGAAGATTGCTGACGGCTTCTACTTCAACGCCTGGTGCGGGGGTAGCGAGGGGTCTGCCGATCGACTTGTCTCGCTCCTACGCGAGATCGATATTGGGCAATCGACTAATCCCGATCTCGACCGTAGCTTCGCCTTTCTCGGGCCTCGCGAGCGCAGTATGACGCGCTTCTCGTTTGAGGAGCGAGCCGGCTTCGATGATCAGCTGTTTGACGCTTTGTTTGCCGCACTTCCACAGCAGTATGACCGCACGTTGCAGCGTGAGGCAATCGTAGCCCACCAGCACTATGTCGCAATGCTGCGTCGGCGCTATTACTTCGAGCGACGCGATGAGCAGCGTGATAAACGCCGCGACGAGCAGGCCGACGATGTGCAGCGCGGGGGGATGCTGCCTTATAGAAGTGTTGATCACTTTCTGGAGCTGGTGAACGGAAACGCCGACCTAAGGAATGAGATCACGCGCCTACTTCACGCGATCAACCGAGGCGAGGGATTGAGTGACCCTCAACGCCTTGGCCCACGCCTGGCCTTACGGGTACGCCAGGTTGAGCGGGCGACAATACGCAGCTACCGTCTCTTTGATGAGCAGGTTTTTGAGCTGACCAGGCGTACAATTGGTCCGGCCACACGTTTCATCGAGTACCAGCCCCAAGGGCTAATCTTCGCCTACCAGCTGCCGCGAGGCAGGCGTGCCGAGTTGTTGCTGAACCTTGATGTCTACGATATGTTGATGCGGCTAAACGATGGCTACCGACCGAGCATCGAAGAGATAGAAGGCTTCTATCGCACGCTGGCCGTCTTCAAGAACGTGCTGGCCTCCGCTCCCTATCAGGACGTTATGCTCACGGAGAATGGCCACGAGTTCTTCCATTTGCGGCGGACTGAAGACGGCGTACTTCGGCTAGGGCGCGTTGAGAAGGGGCACGGCTGATGGCGAATCGACGACGCGACCAAGAGTTTCGACTGCCGAAAATTACATACGTTGACCACAAAGTCATCAACATGGATCGTGTGCTGACCCGGCTCTTCCCCCGCTTGAAGTATGACGGATGGGATAGCCGGCGTGCGGCGCGGCGTGGCGATCTTGAGCTCAAAGACTTTATCGTTACGTTCCAGAAGCGTGATCGCGTGATCGTCGAAGCAGCTCGTGCTGTGCTCGACAACCCTACCTGGGCCAACCAGTTTCAGGCGCGAGAAGTGATCGAGGCAGCGTGGTTGCCCGATTTGAGCAATAAGCAGCTCCAGTTGGTCAAAGAGCTACTCCTCGAGCCAAGGATGACGCGTGAGCGGCTAAACGATGTCTGGTTTGAAGGCCTGTTCGCCGAACCAGCAGCCGAAGCGATTATTGCTAGCTGGATCGAGACAGACCTTATGGACGTGGTTAATCGTGGTAAACCCAAGCAGGCTATTGCCGCTCCACGTCCACTTCATGGGAACACTTACAAGTTTCGCAACGCAAATCACTCACGTGACTATAATGCATCAGATCAACTCTATTGGATGCTCTTTCATGCGCGACGGGGGCTGGGGCAAGGTGCACGCGAGGCACTGAGAAACTTTTTCTTTCCCGGTGTAGACAAGGTGACTGATGCCTACGATCCGCGCGCTCAGCTTGATGTCGAAACGCAAGCTCTCCTACGGCTTGATCAGCAAGTGAGCGGCGACACGAAGGACTCAAAGACGCCGGAGCGCTATCCCCCACTCTGCCTTGGTGCGGCAGACCTCCTCGCAGATGATGTCCTGCGCCTACTTGCATACCAGAATTACGTGCCGCGTACGGTACTGGTGGAGTATCTCAAAATCCTCTTTGCCTTTCATCTGGCGCTGTACCACCTTCGACTTTTGAAACTCTTGCCCGAGTGGGTGCGTACCCGCGGAGCGGACGCTAGTTGTGGACAGCATGGCTGCCCACTGGGCGACGACGACACACGCCCTTGCGGCGACTGCAAGTACCAGATTGCTCTCGTGGTAGATATGGGGGCGGCAGGTAATACGCACATGACGATGTTAGCGCGTCGAAGCGCGGATCTGCACTACCGTCGTATTCCGGAGTATATCCAATCCCACTTTGTGATTAAGAAGCTTGATGAGATGGCTGAGTATCTTGCGCGCACGAGCAGAGCCCCTGTTCCAGCTGCAGGTTTCTTCTCAGTGCGCGATCTGCTTCAGATGCTCCAGACGCCCTATAGCGCTGAGCGTGAGGCCTATTTTAAAGCCAGACTTGTCGGGCTGATTGAAGATAGTGACTTAACCAGCGATCAGGATCCGGAAATTGAACGCATAACAGCGCTTGGTCTGAGTGACTTCGAAACCTTCATCGAAATTCTGGTCACACGGCGCGGCGCCTTTCATCGCGACTACATTACCCAGTGTCTTGACTCGCTTCTGTTGAAGAATAGCGATGCAGGCCTGCTACGACAGCCGCGTGGCAGCGTACGAGCTTTCAGTATGGGGAGCCGGCTCCTAGAGGTGCTCTTGCAGTTGGCAGTGCTTGCACAGCAGGGCACATCATTTACAACTCGTGAACTGAGGGTCGAAGAGTTGCTCGCGTTCCTCCGACTGCGCTATGGCTTATACATCGACCAGTTACCTGAGACCGATGGTTTTACAGTGCCCAGTATTCTTGATCGTCAAGCATTGCGAAAGAACGTTGAGGCGTTTAAGACCCGCCTGCGCGAGATTGGCTTCTTTGACGATTTGTCTGATGCATACATTACCCAGGCTGTAAAGTCGCGGTATCAGATTGACGGTACAGCATCGCCTTCCGGCCGAGGAGAGCGCTCATGACCAATCCCTTCATTGAACTCGATGAGCAGCGGCTGACTGCTGAACTAGAAGCTGTGCTTTTGCCGCGACTGACCGAGTTAGTGCGTGGGCGTGCACCTGGCCACTGTATGCGTGTGGCCGATCTCGACCTCAACTTGATGCTTGCCCTTACCGATGCGCTACGCCGCGATGTGCCAGGTGCACTCGTACACGTACTTACTGATCATACAGAGCTTGCACGATCGGATGATCGCTATGTAACTTCCACCAAATTGGTTGAGTTGCGCAACCCCGATGAAGCAAACAACCTGCGTCCTGCCCTCCTGGTGTTTCTGCCCTCCAATCTGCGGACGAGCGCGGAAGACTCATTCGGTGTCGCCACCTTCGAGGAGATTCCTGTTACCGGCACGTACGATGAACTACTCCAGCGCCTCCAGAACCGCATTCCAGCATCCCTTCAGGCAACCGTAAGAATCGTGTTTGACCAACTGGGTGCCTGGTTTGCTGGGCATATTGAGGCGCGTGTACGTTTTCTCTTGACCGCGATTTTAAACAGTGTCGATCACGAAACACTTGGGGCATCACTTTTTGAGCTTGGTCTTGTCCCAGATTTGCGCCTTTTCAGTGATCAAGCGCGGTCGCTAGGGCGCATTCAGCAGAATCTAAAGACCGTAGCAGCCCTAACAACCTCGGACTTGTCAGTCCGCGGGCGTATCCTTGACCTCAACCTGGTCGATCGAACATTGCAGCGCCGCATGATGCAGCTGCTACTCGATATAGGAACGGCTGATCCGCGTCGCTGGACCAGACAGATCATCCTCGACCGGAAGAACTGGGAGTTGACCTTCGACAAATGGAGATTTGCTGACGAGCGGAACCCGGACAGGATCAGCATCTTCGCCGTCAAGACTGATCTCCCGGTCGTCCGAGAGGAAACGGACACACGACTTCAAGGCCTGGTGGGTCAACAGCTGCTAACCCCACAGACACGGCGCAAGCTCACGCTGACCTTTCAGGTTGACCCCCATCCATCGCAGGTCGCCGGGCTCGACTATTTCACTGTGCAACTAATGACCCGCGAGGCGGGCACTGGAAATATCAGCACTCCGCTTGGTCTGTCAAAACGAGTAAGAGCATGGAAGGCAAAAAGGACAACGTGCACGGTAACTCTTGATAAACTCAATCGTGTTGCTTTTCCCGAAGAAGGCGGTTGGTGCTTTCTCCGCGTGTTGCCCTGGACTGCACAGGGTGATCCAGTGCCAACTGAGCTAGGTCGCTCGCAAATCGATGACGAAGGTTTTACGGCAACTCCCTCGAATGAAAGTGAGCCCTTCTTTGTTATTCCTGGTAACACGGATTTTGAGGAAGAGGAACGGCCACAACGTGCGATTCCGCGGGCCGACAGCGTCCAGCATGCTCGATTGCGTGTTCAATTCAAAGTAGCTAGGGAAGGGCGCGACCCCTCAGAGATTCGACCAGATGCTCTTGCGTGGGATGAGGGGCAGAAGTCACGTTCCCGTGTCCGCGATATGTTGCGGGTGACATTTCGTAGAGAGGGTACCTTCAATATTCCAGTCGTTCACTCACTCCAACAAATCGAGGCACAGTATCTCACCCGACCGACCGAGCTGCTGCAGTTAGAACTGTGCATTGAGAATGGTCGGCTGAGCACACAGGAGCGAGCGCCAGTAGTGCTGCCAGATCTGGTGAGTAGCCAGCATTTTCTTGCAGCCAGATCTGAGTACCTTGCAGGAGTACGATCTGGAGAGGATGAACTGGTCTCACAAGCCGCCGACTATGATAGCCTCCAAGAGCTCTGTATTCGTTATGCCGAGGCATATCGCGACCTGCTCCGTGATCTCTATGCCAGAGTGGAAGCGGGGGTTGGGTATGAGCGCACACAAGCACTCCAGGAAATGCTTCAGGCCTTGCTAATTGACACCCTGGGGATCCGGATTGCTCACGCTCGTAACCGCCATCAAGTGCGTCAGGCTGCCCTACTGAGTCCGCTACACCCGATACGGGCGCTCTGGCTTACTACCTGGGCGGCAGTTGGCCAACGGTGGCTCGCTGCGGCGGGCAATGGACCATCAGAGTATATTAGCCTCGTGGAGGAAGCCATACTACGGCGTCTTGCGCCATTGAACATCCCTCCAACACTTATTCGCACAGCGGATACGGTTTACATACCGGTTGACAACATCTCTCCTTTCTGGGCCTTGTATGCTGAACCAACTGAAGAAGACGTTCGGGGCTTATTCAGCGAGGTGTGCTCGGCACTACAGGTGGCGGAACCTGCGCTTAGCGGTGCATCAGTGACTGGTGAAGCGCTTGCCACGCGGTTCGAACGCTACTTGAACCAGCACCCATATGTGCGTACCCTGACACTCAATGTGTTTAATCCCGGAAGAGCACAAATTATCGCCGATGCATTAGTCTGGCTGCAAAAACAACAGGCATTTGAACAATTGCGTTACGATATTCGGCTATTTGTTCCCGATCCCGAGACACCTGGGATCGGGGAAGCGGTGCTACAGCTCCTCTCGCCAGATACCACCAGCAGAACTGACACCGATATATTTGGTTTCTCAACAGGCAGTCATTTGTATCCCAAATTGGCCCTAGCCGTTCGCAGTATGGATGAGTTTCGCAACGACCCCGAGGGATTCCAGGCCCATCTCACGGTTTTACTTGACGTTTTCCCCGCCACCACGCTTGGCGCAGGGCCTATGCTTGGTTCGCCCCAAACAGTGCCGCTGTATGGATTAGCACAGGATTTCGTCAGCCACTATAGCGATCAAGAAAGCGACCGCGCGTTCTGGTTATGGCAGCGACAGCCACGGCACGGAGAACTCTCGCAGCAGTCGATAGGGGTAGCTTCTGCTGGCCTGCTTGCAGAGTTACCACGGCTCATCTCTGGACTGACGGCGACCATTATCATCCGTGATCCCGTCATTGACTACTGCCCAACCATATCATTGAGCTTGTCACCCGAACAACATGCGCTGCTGCATCGTGTCCACGAGGTAAGCGACTGGGTCTGCACCATCGATCGGAATCTAGGTGTTGAGTTCTTTGATCATGCTCGCGCAGATCGGCCGGAGTACCTCATTGACTATGTGCCAGGCAAGGTAACCAGTGGAGGCCACCGTCTCATTGTCACCACTCGTTCGGTCGTTGAGCTGACAGCGTTGCTACAGCCTGTTCTTGATAGCTACGGCTTGCCCCATCAGGGCAATCAGGTTGTTTTTATTCTGCGTCAGCTGCGACTGTTATCGGGCAGGTTAGCACTCAAACTTATTTCACTGGCACCATCACAAAGAGCTGAAGCACTCGGACTAGCTCTTGCATACCGCTACCTTGATTATCAGCAGGCGCTTCATAATCAGATCCTGGTACCACTCGATGATCACACCGATCTGTTTCGTCAGGTAGTCCAGACAGATCCCCAAGGTGATAGTTCAGAAAGACTTCAGCGGACAGATCTGGCGTTGTTCGAACTCGATCTGGATACGCGCATATTGACCTGCCGCCTCATTGAAGTCAAATGCTATGCACACACAACTGGTTTAGCTGCCTACCAACAACTTAGAGCGACGATTGGCCAGCAGATCGGCAACAGCGAGTTAATGTTACGACGTCAATTCGATCCGAATCTTGATCGTGAAAAAGATCGCCCTGATCGGGCGCTGAAGACTCGGGAACTTGCGTTATTGTTGGAATTCTATCTAGAACGAAGCGCACGTTATGGCCTGATGTCGGCAGAAGTTGCCGAGGAGGGGCGGACGCTATTGGCTACATTGGAAGATGGTTATAGCATCGTCTTCACACGCAGCGCACTGATTTTCGATTTTACACGTAGTGGCACTGAAGGGGCCGACTATGAGAATGAAATCGAATACCATCGTATAGGGGTGAATCTCATTCGCGGCTTGTTAAGCATGCAACCTATCCAGCCAATCGACATTGCAAATGCTGACCCTCTCGCAAGTGATACCGACGGCATTCCCTTTCTCCAGAACGCAGCGTTTCTTTCTCCACAACAAGATCGAACCACAACCCAGGAATGGTTTGTTCCCATCCTTCCAGAGCAAACCGATGAGCAGTCGATTGATGCAGAATTTGACGGAGGCTTAGACAAATCCGATACTCCCGACGTTATGCCCGGTCAAGAAGGCAGTGAGATTCGGGGTGATGCAACTGTGTCAGTACCTGCAAGCACTGGTGTAATTGCGCCAGATGTGCTCGAAAGCCAGGCATCTGAGAACGAGCAACTGGTAGAAGCACCACCACTCCAGTTTGCTGAGCTATCGGAGCCTCGCAGTGGCCAGCCAATCCGCGAGTCACAGCTGCCTCCTCACTACGACATTTTGCTAGGCGCACAATCTGACTCGCCACAGTACGGCGTTCTTGGTGAAGTAGCGGGACTAAAGGTGGCGCTCGATCTCGATCAGACACATACGATAAGTCTGTTTGGCGTTCAGGGTGGTGGCAAGAGCTATACCCTGGGTAGTATCATCGAAATGGCTTGCCTGCCAATAGACCATATCAATCAACTACCTAGCCCTCTCGCCACGATTCTTTTCCATTATAGCGCGACCAAGGAGTATAAACCCGAGTTCGTCACGATGAACCAGCCAAACACGGTTGCGGATCAGATTGCTACGCTTCGTGAGCGTTACCGAGGTCAACCACAGGCGCTACGAGACATCGTATTACTTACGCCCAAGGCGCAACTCGAAGATCGACGCGCGGAGTACCCCGACATCACAGTAGAGCCTATGACGTTCTCTTCGCAAGAGCTCAAGGCATCGCACTGGAAGTTTCTCATGGGGGCTGTCGGCAATCAGAGTCTGTATCTGCGCCAGATTAATTTGATCATTCGCCGGCTACGCAACAACCTGGTACTTGACCAACTTCTCGACGAGGTCGAACGTTCACCGATGGCTGACCATATGAAGGAGGTAGCACGTACCCGTCTACAACTTGCCGCCGAATACATTGATGATAGTCAGCAATTGGGCCGTCTCGTAAAATCAGGGCGCTTGATCATCGTTGATCTGCGAGATGACACAATAGAAAAAGACGAGGCACTCGGACTCTTCGTGGTATTGCTCCAGATATTCTCGGAGGCTGCACAAAGTGATCAGCCGTTTAACAAGCTTGTTGTGTTCGACGAGGCGCACAAGTATATGGAGAACGGAGACCTAGTTGCTGGTCTCATTGAGGTCGTGCGAGAAATGCGCCATAAAGGAACCAGCATTTTGGTCGCTTCGCAGGAACCACGCTCGGTGCCACAATCCCTCATTGAGCTTTCGTCCCAAATCATCCTACATCGCTTCAACTCACCGGATTGGCTGCGGTACATCCAGAAGACAAATACGGCCCTAAGTAGTCTCACTCCTGAGAAGATGAACAGCCTGGGACCAGGCGAAGCGTATGTCTGGTCAAGTAAGGCGAGTGATCCAAGTTTTTCCTCTGCAGCTGTCAAAATCCGCTGTAGACCGCGTGTGACTCAACACGGGGGTGCAACAAGGACGGCAGTAACCCGAAAAAACCAAGATTCATAGCTTGATTTGCGCCATTTGTATGATCAAGCAACGACAACCGGTGAACCTGAACGCGGCTGCCATACGGCAGGAACAGTCTCACGCTCGTGGCCGTCGCTGTAACACCCAAAGATATTGCCGCGCTGGACGACCGAGAGGATTCGCCGCTCGTCGGCAATCAAGCCGAAGTACACGGACATAAACTGATCGGCCTCGGGCACGCTCTGGGCGCGGACGATGCAGAAGTCGTTCACATATCGGTTTTGCTCAAAGACGCGCACGCGGCGCTCGTAGCGGCGCTGCGGGTCGCGACGGAGGCGGTAGACCCGGCCGGGGTAGAGCCCGCTGGAGACATCGAGAAAGCCCTGGCGCTCCAGGAGCGCGTGCTGCGGGCCGAGGAAGAGGCGGAGGGTGTTCTCGACGCGCTGCGCCGGCGTCAGCCCGTCGCCGAGCTCGCGCTGATCGCCGATCGCCAGAATCGCGCGCGTGCTCGTGCCCGGCTGGAGCGGTACGCGTCGTGGAGCGCTTCGCCCTGGAAGCGCCT
>Ga0105047_10007349_pt1 | contig 18577 bp, 16 predicted proteins | sample MAT04_FD_78384 | JGI IMG/M metagenome (GOLD analysis project Ga0105047, IMG submission 78384) | Freshwater microbial communities from Lake Fryxell liftoff mats and glacier meltwater in Antarctica - MAT-04 (megahit assembly) | ecosystem: Environmental > Aquatic > Freshwater > Ice > Liftoff... | reverse complement strand
TCCGGGAAGCGGCCGAGTCGCCGCCCCAGTTCGGCGATCGCGGCGGCTATCAGATGGACCCCGCCAACGCGGATGAAGCCCTGCGTGAAACCGCACTCGATGTGGCTGAGGGGGCGGACATCGTTATGGTCAAGCCAGCCCTATCGTATCTCGACATCATTCGCCGGGTGAAGGAACGTTTCGCCCTGCCGACGGCGGCGTACAACGTCTCGGGCGAATACGCCATGGTGAAGGCGGCCGCCCGCAATGGCTGGATCGACGAACGGCGCGTGACATTGGAAATCCTCACGAGCATCAAGCGTGCGGGGGCCGACATGATTCTGACCTATCACGCGCGCGATGCCGCCCGCTGGCTGAAATCTGGATGAAAGAGGCCGTGCCTGATCGGCCGGTGTGACTTTTTCCATGCACAAGCAACTGGCGGCATTTGTCGAAGGCATTCGCGCCAGCGGCCTGCTCGGGCCGGAGCAGGTCGACCAGATTGCCGCGTCCGCCCTGGACGACGATGCCGATCCGCAGGCCATTGCCAAAGCGATCGTCCAGAAGGGCTGGCTCACGGCATTCCAGGTCAAACTATTCTGGAAAGGCCGGGGACAGGAGTTGATCCTCAGCCAGTATGTCTTGCGTGATCGCCTCGGCGAAGGCGGCATGGGCGAGGTCTTTCTGGCACGTCATCGCCGGATGGACCGCGACGTCGCCCTGAAGGTCATCCGCAAGGAACGGCTTGGCAACCCGGACGCCGTCAAACGCTTCGGCCGGGAGATCCAGGCTGCCGCGCTGCTGGCTCATGAAAATATCGTCATGGCCTACGATGCCGACCAGTCCGGCGATCGGACCTTCTTCGCGATGGAATACGTGGAAGGGACGAACCTTGCCAAACTCGTCAAAGAAGTCGGCCCCCTGCCGGTGATGCAGGCGTGCGATTGCATCCGACAAGCCGCCCTGGGGTTGCAGCACGCGTTCGAGCGCGGCATGATCCATCGCGACATCAAGCCATCGAACTTGCTGCTGAGCAAGAACGGTGTGGTGAAGTTGCTCGATATGGGGCTGGCTCGGCTACTCGAGTCGCCGACCGGCGAACAGGAAAGCCGCATCACACAAGAAGGCCTCGTAGTCGGGACGCCGGATTACCTGGCCCCGGAACAGGCCCGCAACGCCCGCACGGCGGACATCCGGGCCGACATCTACTCGCTGGGCTGCACTTTTTACGCGATTCTCACGGCACATCCGCCCTACCCCGGCAGCACGCCGACTGAGAAAATGTTGAAGCACACGACCGAGCCAACGCCGATGGTGACTCGGCCGGACGTTCACCCCGCGGTAGCCGGTGTTATCTACAAGATGATGGCGAAACGGCCGGAAGAACGCTTCCAGACGCCGGCCGAGATTGCCTTCGCCCTGCAATCGTTCGCCAACGGCATGCCGATCATGACGCGCGGCAACCACCCGACGCCGAGGCCAACACCGGTGATCGAGCCGTTCCATCCGCCGCCGCCGCCACCCGTCTATCCGGCGCCTCCGGCCCGGTCGATCGCTCAGGAACCGAGAACAGATAGCCAGTTTCGACTGCCGCCGCCGAAGCCGCGGACCAAACCACTGCGCCGACCAGGCCGTTGGAACTCCCTGATCGCGATTGCTCTCGGGCTGATCTTCGTCGGCCTCATGGCCAGCGGCGCTTATTATCTCTTCCGCAACGACAAGGAACCGCCGCCACCCACGGTGAACCTGGAACCCGAATTCAAGAATGCCCTGGGCATGCGTCTCGTGCTGATCAAGCCGGGCACGTTCGACATGGGCTCACGCGACGGCGAACCGGGCCGAGCGCAAGACGAAGGACCGGTCCATCCCGTTAAGATCACCAAAGCGTATTACATGATGACGACCGAGGTGACGCTCCGGCAGTATTACGAGGTCACGAAACGTTATCCCAGCTTCAAGGACGAGCCGGAGGAAGTCGATGCGCCCGTCGCCAACATCAACCTGAACGACGTCAACATTTTCATCAGGAAGTTGAATGCGGATTCAACAATGCGCAAGTCGGGCTGGGAGTTCCGCCTGCCGACCGAGGCGGAGTGGGAATACGCCTGCCGAGCGGGGACGAAGACGCGATTCCACACGGGTGAAAACCTCGATCACTCTCAGGCGACTTTTGGCGATCGGAAGGCAACGGGTCCCGGCAAGGTCGCCCGCTTCCCCGCCAATGCCTGGGAGCTTCAAGACATGCACGGCAACGTCGCGGAATGGGTGTCGGACTTTTACGACTCGGTCTACTACACGAATAGCCCGACCGACGATCCGCAGGGACCCGACCACAATCGCGCCAAGCAAATCGCGCGAGGCGGAAGCTTCAAGGACGAAACCGCCGAAGCCTGCCGCTCCGCCCGCCGTCAGGTATTGGATACGACCGTGCGTCTGCCCAACGTCGGCTTCCGGCTGGCGCTGGCGCCCATCGGCAAGCCTGGGGGGTGAATAAAAGGAGAAAACCCAGGGACGGCCGTCCCTGGGCTTTCGAGACGAACGATTTTTTCCAAACAATCATCACCGCTTCGGCGCCATCCGGCTCATCAACTGGTTGAACTTAACGAGCGTTTCTTCGGGATGGGTATTAGCTTCCGCCACACAACCTTTACAGCACAAGAAGACCGGCTTATCCTTGACCATGACTTTGTAGATCGGCCCCATCGTGCCTAGCGGGCTGTCCTGGTCGATCGCGCAATACACTTGAGCCTCGGCCAGTTTGCGATCTTCCGCCGACAGCTTGGCCATTTGCACCAGCATCTTCGCCCGATCGGCTGCCGAGATGGCTGCCAGCTGGGACGGAGTTGACGGCCCCGTCGCGAACACGCCGGGCGATTGGAAGCTGTTGATCGTCATCTGGCGATCGAGTTCCATCTTGAACTCGTAGCTGATCGCAAGAGCCTTCTCACCTACCATGCCCGGATCGACCTGAACGTCCCAGCGAAGCAGATTGTTCGGCCGTTCCTCGCGGAGGTAGAGGGCGTCCTTGCTCAAATCCGGGGACGTCTTCGAAAGCGTAACGCCAACCGCGTCGTTCTCCGCGTGCGGCAAGCGGTCCCATACCTGGAGCTTGATCCGTTCCGACTTGTAACTGCTGATGAGGATGCGGTACTCGAACCGCAAGGACTGGTTGCCGCCCTGCGTCGAACGAGAGCGATCGACCATCTGACGTTGCACCTGTAGTTGCGGGTCGATGCCGAAACCGGCCGTGAACGACTCGCCGGTGGCGACCAGCGGCAGGCTCATCTGCCCGACGAAATCGCTGCCGATGTACATCGTCGCTTCGCCCGGCAACAGGATGTAATTGCTGCGGTTCGTCAGGTTAGCCAGGCGGTAGACGTGCTGCGTCAGGATCGGCACCGCCTTATAGTAATATTCGGGCGGCATATCGATGCGTGTGACCTCGATCACCTGTTCTTCGGTCCGCGACGGGATCGTCAGAGAGTTGGTCAGGTGATAGGTGACGCTCGGCCCTTCACGCACGGCCATGAAACAACCGCGCTTGACCGCTTCATCCGGATTGAGCAACTCGAACGATTGATCGAGGGCGGCCGCGGTGTTGAAATGGCCGGACCCGCTCGATTGCTTACCTTCGTTGAAGTCCTTCTGGGCCTTCGAACGCAGGTTCTTCACCTGTTCGTCGAGTTCCATGGCGTCGAGCTGGCGGGTGGTCGGCGTGGTGGTCTTCGGCACCACCGCGACTTTGAGTGATTGCAGTTCCGGCGGGGCGGAGTTCAGCATCGGCTTGGCCGTTGACAGCACCAACTTGACGTTCGACCAGTCTTCGCCCGTGTGTTGCACGACGGCGGCGAGGTATTCAAGTTGAACTTGATCCTTGGCCGTCTTGCCGGCCCGAAACTTGTATTGCGGCAGCCACGACGCGGCATCGACCAGGTAGTTCAAACGGATCTTACCGGCCGCGGCGTTCGTCTTCTCGACCACGATGACGGCATCCCGTTCGATCTTGGCCACCCCCGAGGTCAGCTCATTCAGCTTGCGAATGGCGAGGTCCGTCTTTTCCTGCCCGACTTGCGACTGCTGCTGGAGCGCCACCATGGCCTTCGACTTCTCGGCCCGTGTCTCCATGATGTACTTTAGAAGGGTGATGGTCGACTCGCTGTTCGGCGCCCCTTTTTCCGTCGTCGTATGGACGGTCGAGACGCCGGTAAACCCTTCCATCTTGGTCAACAGAACCTGGTCGGCCTGAATCGTCCGCATTTCGGCATCGATCTTTTCGCGGCTGGCCTGAAGAACTTTGATCTCTTCCTGCAACTTGCGAACGTCTTCGCGCGTGTCTTCCGGAATCGAACGGGTGCGGAATCGTGTGATCATGACCCGCAGGCCATCGGTCCCTTCCGTGTAGAGTGAGCTTTGAATCGTGGTCGGCGGCAGCGGCGAGACGGTGAGTTCGACCGGCCCCGGACCGTCCGGCACGTCGACTTCGCGCGTGACGAGTGCACTGTTCGGGTACACGGTGACGGAGACAACCCGGCTGGCGGCGACCTTCAAATTCGCGATCGCGGGACCGACGGTGCTCTTGACCGGAGCGGGTGGGACCGCGGCCACGGTCTTTTCGTCCGCCGCTTCTGCCGGGTTCTGGCGTGTGTCGCGGAAGATCAGGGCGCACAGGCCGATGATCATCAAAACAGGAATCAAGCGGCGTTTCATGGCAGGATCCTTTCGAATCGGGAGAGAAGATCAACACCAACAGTAACCGAAACGGGATCGTCGGGGCCGCGTGCGGACGCGGGGAGATTCGCCCCACCGTACCATGATGGGGGCTGCACGCAAGATTTACCTGGAGAATCGGAAAAGGAGGGGGAGGTGCTCCCCAAGTTCAATGGGGGAAAAGCTCAGGCGTCGTCTGCCACGGGAAGATCAATGACCAGAAGCTGATCGAACGAATAAGGACATTCTGCCGGGAAATCTTCAAGATGCAATTTCGTATCCGACACCGCCAACTCGACGGCATCTTGATAGGCGGCGTCTACTACCTCGATAGCATGGACACGCAACACGCCCTGACTGGCCAACACGGCCAATTCCTGTCGCTGGTTCAAAACGGTCGTCCGCCAACTGCGGGAACGCTTGTTCGGCTGATACTCCCATTTAAGAAGATGCATCAGGAGGGTCGACAACCTGCTCCGAACTTCTCGGCGATCACGAGCGGCCATGTCCGTCAGGTACTCCGCCAAGTTAGTAAAATCGACGGCATCGAATTGCCGCATTCGAATCAACTCAGACATCGCCTCCAGCCAGGCAGTTTCATCCTGCTGGTAGAGTGTTTCCAAGGGAAGTGCTTCGACCGTCGTCATTGAAAAATCCCTGTGCTACTTGCGACCACGGATCGAATATGGCGATTCGTGGTCGTCGGGCAACTCGATAAAGGTCTCCAAGTCCCTTCCCACGGCGACCAGTTGATACGGCGGCGGAAAGCTGATACGTCCCGGTTCGTTTTCCTCATAGAGCACGGCAACCACCACTCGTTCTGGTTCGGACGCCCGGTGGGATGACCAATCTATCCAGGTGCTCCAATTTGGGTGGAGAGCCTTCAGCGAAGCTCGTGCGGCGCGGCAATACCCACATCGATATGAATGCACCCGACCGATTAAAGCGTAGAACGCAGAGGCAAGGATCAAAGGAACGATATAAATCCAGAAAATCGCTTCAAACTATCCTACATGCTCACTCTGCCGTTTCGCCTTCCTCTTCCGTCTCACTGAGAACTTCCTCACTGACGTAGATGGGGACCTTCGCGGTCACGGCCAACGCAATGGCGTCGCTGGGGCGGCTGTCGATCTCGATAAGTTCGCCTTCTTGGCGGATACGCAGCTTGGCGAAGTAGGTGTGATCCTGGAGGTCGCTGATGATGACATCCTGGATGTCGCCACCGAGTTGTTCGATGACGTTGGCGACGAGATCATGCGTCAACGGCCGGGGGGCGGGCATGTTCTTGACGCGGCGATCGATGCTGGTGGCTTCGAAAATGCCGATGACGATCGGAAAGCTCCGCTCGCCGTCGACCTCACGCAAAACGATGACCTGCTGATCGTGAACTTCACTGATGATGATCCGCCGCAGTTCCATTTGAACGGGCACGAGAAACTCCCTCTCCGGTTAGGCCGGTTAGATAGGAGCGATTATAGCGCGGTATGCCTACGGGGGTCAAGGAGAGCGAGACGGAGAAAATGCCGTCCCCATCCGGAATTCGCGAACTAGAATAGGAAACTACCGGATGGAGGGAGCCTAGATTATGCGGCCAAATTCAATGCCTCGCATTCTGTTGGTCGGCGAGCCGATTCCCGATGACGCACGGATGCCGCTCGAATCAGCGGGCTTTCCGGTCGCCACGGCCGGGTACGCCGGCATCGACCCGAGCGAGATCGCTCGCGCGCAGCTTGTTATTCTGGAAGTAACGCCGCAGACGACGTCGACCGCCCAGGCACTCTGCCGTCGCTGGCGGATCGAGTTGGGGGAGAATTATGTCCCCATTATCTGGATCTGCGCCGATTCCACGCCCGCCCTGCAAACCGGGGCGTTGGATGCCGGGGCCGACATCTGCCTGCCGCGGCCGATCACGCCGTCGCACCTGCTCGCCCAGGCCAAGGCTCTGCTGCGCGTTCAACACCTGAGCGCCCGGCTGGCCGTTCGGGCGAACGAGTCACAACAGATCAATCTTCGTCTTCAGCAAGCGTACCAGCAAATCGACAGCGACCTGGAGATGGCCCGGCGGATCCACCGTGGCTTTTTGCCGCGAACGCTTCCAGAGATTCACCAGGCCGCGTTCGCCGTCTGCTATCGCCCGCGCAGCCGGGTGGGCGGCGATTTCTATGATGTCATGCGCCTCGACGAGGAACATGCCGCCCTCTACCTGGCCGACGCCATGGGCAAGGGCCTGCCCGCGAGCAGCCTGCTCAGCATCTTCCTGAAGAAGAGCCTGCGCGTGAAGGAGATCAGCGGGCGTTCCTACCGCTTGATTCCGCCGGGCGAAGTGCTGAGCGGCCTCAATCGCGATCTGGTCGCGCTCGGCCTGCCCGAGCCGCCGTTCGTCTCGATGCTTTACCTCATTCTCAATTGCAAGGACGGTTCGGTCGCCTACGCCCGGGCGGCCCATCCCTTGCCGTTGCACATCCCGGCCGAGGGCGATCCTTCTTATTGGCCCGGTTCGGGCACGCTGCTCGGTGTGTTCGAATCGGACTATCCGGATCAGACGGGGCAGCTCAGGGTCGGCGACAAGCTCCTGCTCCACAGCGATGGCGTCAACATCGAAGGCAGCCCCGCTGCCGGCCGTGATCTGCTCCTGGAAACCGCGATCAAATATCGGGCCGAGCCATTGGCTTCGTTCGTCGATCTCGTAGCCCGCGATATGCTCGAACATTCGCGGAACACGGAAGACTTCACGATTGCCGGCATCGAGTATCGTTGATTTTCCACCCGGGAGCCGCCGCGAATATGTTAAGCGTTGCCGAAGCCTTGGTGGCCATCTTGAAGGAAACCCGAGTGTTGCCGGTGGAGCGGCGTTCCGTGGCCGAGTCACTGGGCGCCATTCTCGCGGAGACAACATTCAGCGACGTCGATTCGCCCCCGTTTACCAAGGCGCTGATGGACGGCTACGCCCTGCGCGCGGAAGACTGCCAGACGCTGCCAGCCACATTGCGAGTTATCGAAGAGATTCGTGCCGGGCGAGTTCCCAGCCTGCCGGTGAAGACGGGGGAAGCAACGCGGATCATGACCGGCGCCCCCGTTCCCGAAGGGGCTGACACGGTTGTGATGGTCGAGCGCACCGAAGCGATCCCTCCCACGGGAGTTCGGATCATCGGTCCGATCAAGAAAAACCAAAACATCCTCGACCGTGCTAGTGAAATGAAAGCGGGAGAAGCGATCCTGGCGGCGGGCGTCCGGCTCAGCCCGCAAGATTTGGGTTTATTGGCGGCCATAGGCTACGCGGACGTGGCCGTCCACGCGCAGCCGCGAGTTGCCGTCTTGTCAACGGGCGATGAAGTAGTCGAGGCGCCGGCCAAGCCGGGTCCCGGGCAAATTCGCAACTCCAACGGCCCAATGCTGATGGGGCAATCCTCACGAGCCGGGGCCACGGCACGCTATCTTGGCATCGCGCGAGATCAGATCGAGGAACTCAAAGCGAAGATCGAAGATGGCCTAAACAATTCCAATGTGCTGATACTTTCGGGCGGCGTCTCGGCGGGAAAATTCGATCTCGTTCCCGATGTCTTGCGTGATGCGGGCGTCGTCAGCCATTTCCACAAAGTCGCGATGAAGCCGGGCAAGCCGCTCTTCTTCGGCACCAAGGAAAGCACGCTTGTCTTCGGCCTGCCCGGCAATCCCGTCAGTTCATTTGTCGCCTTCGAACTCTTCATTCGCCCAGCCCTGGCGAAACAGCAGGGAGAGCGCGAGCCGGGTCCGCGACGTGTGATGTTGCCCATCGCCGCGGACATGCAATCGGACAGTGACCGACCCACCTACTGGCCGGGGCGCATCGAAGATTCAACTAGCGGCTTCTTTGTGCGCGCATTGCCCTATTTCGGCTCGGCCGACCTGCGTGCCCTGCACTCGGCCAATGCCTTGCTCGTTTTGCCACCCGGGCCGGTCGCCTGGCGCGCGGGGGAGGCGGTGCCGGTGATCGTGCTGAATACATGAAGCGAATTACCTTTGTGCTGACTCTCGGACAGGCTAAAATTTCGTTGAGCGCACGACTGGACTGACGATCGGAGAAAAGAATGGTCGCGAAATTGCAAAGGCATCTCGGAAGCGGAATCTACACCGTCGCGGAGGCGGCTCTCTATGCTCGAATATCTTCCGCGATGATGAGCCGATGGCTCTTCGGAACGGAAAAGGGTCGTTCTGTGATTGATCCGCAATTCGGCAAGCAAGAAAAGGTAGTGAGCTTTTTAGATCTGATTCAGACATTAGCGATCCGAGAAATTAGGCTTCAACGACATGTGCCCTTGCCCAAGTTCAGGCAGGCGATCAAAACCGCTAAAGACAAACTCGGAATCACTCACCCTTTCGCGCGAGAACATTGCACCTATCTTTGGGGAGAAGAGTTGGTTATTCGACCACGCGAAGAGGATGATGAATTCGTGGAGGCGTCAGGAAAAAACAAAGGTCAGCGGCTATTCCCATTCGTTGAGATGTATCTCGAGAATCTGACCTTCGACAAGGAGGGGCTCGCGAATCAATACAAGATCTTTACGAGCGATGAAGTTGCCATCCGCATGGACCCGCATGTTCGCTTCGGCGAGCCGTTGTTGCCAAGCGGCTATACGGCCATGACCATTTGGGAAGCAATCATCGCTGAAGGCGGCATCGAGCAGGCAGCTAAAGTGTACGACATCCCAATCTCGGAAGCCGAGGCGTCCTACAAATTCGTCAATGAGCATCTCGGAAAATCGGCTGCGTGAGTACGCATGTCCGATATTTGTTTGACGAGTGCCTCGGCAAGCCGTCGATGGAACAACTCCGTCTGATGGTTTCAACCGAATCGGAGTTCGCGCACATCCTCGATTTTTTCGACCAGAAGACCCCCGATAACGTATGGATTCCGAAGATTGCCAGCGACGGCGAGTGGATCATCATCACTTCCGACGGAGGTCGGCAATCAAAGAAAGGCGACAAGCTGCCTGAGTTGTGCAAGGAGTATGGCATCACGCATGTTGTCCTCAGCCCGAAGCTTCATCAACGAAGAGCCCACGAGAAGATTTCGGCCCTGTCGTTCGTGTGGGAGCAAATCACAAAATTGGAGCTTGAACCACCAGGTTGTCGATTTGATCTTCAGATCAAGCAGAAAAAAGGCTCTAGCGAATTGTCGTTTGTTCTGGTGAAGCACGAATGATGCGCGGGACAAAAGTCGCTTCGTATTACCGTAGCCATCACGCTCCACGTGATGGATTTCCTCAAGCCAGCGAAAATGGCCGACATTGTTGACGGCATTCAAAGAATCCATCACGCGGAGCGTGATGGCTACGATAATTCGGACTTTTGTCAGCGGCATCACGAATAGGACGTCGGCCATCCTGCTAGATTGATCAATCCCCCTCCGGCATCTTCGCCAACATCTCCTCGACGTTGCCCACGCCCGTGATCCTGCCCTCTTCCAATAGCAGTGCTCGCGTGCAGGTCTGACGGATCAAACCTTGATCGTGCGACGCGATCAACTTTGTTCCCGGCAACTCTTGGATCAAGCTGATTACATCGCGCCGGCCGCGCGGATCGAGGAACATGGTCGGCTCGTCCAGCAACAGGACCGAAGGCCGCATGGCCAGCACGCCCGCGATGGCCGCCCGGCGTTTCTCGCCGCCGGAGAGATGAAAAGGCACACGCTCTTCGGAACTCGTGAGGCCGACTCGCGCCAGTGACTCCGCAACACGCCGGCGGACCTCATCCGCTGGCAATTCAAGATTCAATGGCCCGAAGGCGACGTCGTCGAAGATCGTGGCGCTGAAGAGTTGATCGTCGCTATTTTGAAACACGATGCCCAGCCGCGACGGCAATTGCTTGAGATGGGTGGAGTTTGCTGGGTCGAGCCCGGCGATTGAAATCTTCCCGGCCGGAACGCGAATCACACCTGCTAAACAGAGGAAGAGCGTCGTTTTCCCCGCGCCATTGGGGCCGATCAGTCCTACGGTTTCCCCCTCCGCGATCGAGAACGACAGATCGTCGAGCGCCCGTCGGCCATCGGGGTAGGCGTAGGTGAGATGCTCGACGTGGATCATTAGGGATATATATCCGCCACGATGTTGAAGAGGATCTTCAACTGGTCTTCGTAAGCCTGATGGTACTCGGCCGGGCGCTTATCCGTGGGCAAATACTCGGGTTGGGCGATCACCCAGCCGACATAGATGAGCCGGCCTTTGCCGACGGCAGCTTCGTACAACGTTGCCGTATTCGCCTTCGTCCCGATCAACGTCGTCCCCTTCGTGGCGGCGAGGGCGTTCGATCCCTTTGCCAACCATAACGGTTCGCTCTTGCCGTCAATGTGCTTCAACCAGGGGTGTCCCGGCTTCAAGATGGAGGGCGGATTCTTGCCCATCACTTTTTGCCCGCCGGTGATGCGGGTGAGAAAATCGCGCCCTTCCGGCGAGGCGAAGAGTTCTTGGGCCAGCCCGGAGAGCAACATCAAGGTGCCGCCTTCTTCCAAGAATTGCTGAACGCGAGGCAAATCGTCCTTGGAATATGCGGAAGGTTTGACGCCGCCGCGAGCCAGCGTGCCGCCGATGATGACGAGTTGAAAGTGGCCGTAGTCCTTCGTGTCGAGCCAGGTGCGATCGAACTCCGTGATCGGCACGCCTTTTTTGCGCAGGGCGAAATGAATCACGGGATTGTCGAACGCGGGATAGCCCTCGACGATCGCGGTCGGCCGCGGCTGAACAGGCTTGGGTGCGAGCGGCGTGATCTTCGTCAACTCCGGTACGGCCGTGAGCGGTTCCTTCACTTCTCCGAACATGCTGAGCCGGCCGCGCAGACCGACACGCCACGGCTCGGCGCCGAGCGGCAATACACCCACATCCGGCTTGCCCGCATCAGCGGCACGAAGCGGATCGGGCCAATCGGCCGGGATCGCCACGCCCGTGTCGATGGCGGGACTGTCCTTCAGCAAGATCAGATTCGCCGGTGTCGTCCAATCCGGGCTGTAGGCGGTCAACTTCGGATCGGAGTAGCGATCAGTCGGGGCGAAGCCCGCGGGATAGTTGGCCTTGAGCTTGTCGTGGATCTTCGACTTGCGGAAGTCGGCCAGAAAATTTCCCATGGCGCCTTCGGCAACGTTCCAATAGAGATTGCCGTCCATTTGCAAGTCGCGTTCGACCGGCACCAGGGCCGGGTTCAGGAATTTCTTTTCTTGAACGACGATGTTGTTGAAGACACGTCGTCGAGCGCCCAGAGCCATGCCGTGCGTGAAGCCGAACGCGCCGTAATCGTAGCCGTAACCACCGATGCCGTCGGCCGCCAGGATCGTGTTGTGGTAAATGAACATCGGCTCCCAGGTGGGCGAGCCGTGATCGCCGGCGAACCGGCCGCGCGATACGAGTTCCTGTAACTTATCCGGGCCTTCCGGCAAGTGATAAGGTATCGGACCGCGGAAATCGAAGACGTTGCGGAAGATGTGAGCGCCGGAGCCGGTCTGCTTTCCCTTCGCGGTGAGCCGTTGCATGCCGTGGCCCACACCGAACGCGAACGTCGTCAGACAACGCGAGAAGAGGTTCTGATAGATGAGATGGCCGCCGCCGGGGGTGACGCCGTCGTAGCCCGTGCCGCTGGTCAGGAACAGGCCGTCGTCGCTGACGTTGTCAACGAGGTTGTGATGGAAGCGACAACCCTGCACGTTGCCGAGGAAGACGCCGTCGCACGAGTCGGTGAACTCGCAATGGGCGATTTCGAAATCGCGATTGAATGGGCCGCTCGGCGCCCAGGCGCCGGTGGCGAACAAGCGAGCTTCAAGCGAGCGATACTTCATACTGGCCCGCGAACCCCACGGCGCCTGAATGCCACGGCAGACGGTGTTGACCATGCGCAGGCCAACAGTGTCCTTCACGGAGATCGGCACCGTGCCGCCGTAGAGCGTCAACCCATCGAGCGTGACGTCGCCGCAATCGAAGACTTCGAAGGTGGCCATGCGGGCGCCGCGGATAACGAGATCCTGCAGGCGGATATGTCGTGCTTCACGCACGGAGAGCACCGGGCCGGCGTTTGTGCCGGCGATGGTGATCGGCAGCTTGCGCGGGTCGGTCTCGCCAGTGTAGTTATTCTCGCCATGCCACTTCATGTTGGTCGGCGCCAGACGAGCGTGAATGCGGCCGGTGTCGAGATCGTAGAAGAGGCCGGGACCGCAGTAGATGCCAACCTTGTCCTCGCCGACTTTCTCGGCCAGGTTCCAGTAGACATTCTGACTGCGCAGGTCGGCCAGGAAACGGTAGCCGTGCAGGGGAATCATCGAATCGAGAAAGTTCCCCAGCAGGTTGGTCGTCACCTTACGGCCGCCGAGATCAGGATAGAGCTTGACCGAACGATACTCGCCGGCGACGCCGTCCGGGTTCGGCTCCCAGGCCTTGGCGGGTTCCTCGGCGAACTCGCGAATGCCGCCGTCGAGGATCGCCAGTTCACCCGGGACGGCGCGGATCGTCACGGGTGCTTCCGGCGTGCCTGAGACTGTGATGACGGCATGTTCGTAGTAGACCCCGCCATGAAGATAGAGCGTGTCGCCCGGTTTTAGCTTCGTGGCGGCATGTCCGAGCGTCTTCCAGGGTTTTGCCTTCGAACCGTCGTTGGCGTCGTTGCCTTTCACGGGATCGACGTAGAGCGCGGGCCCCTTGTCGAGGGGCCGATTCGACGCGACCGGCAACGGCCTTTGCGGTGGATGCGAGAGATACTTCGTCTCGGCGGCATTCGCGGCCGCGTTCAGCAGGAAGAGAGACGCCAACGGGATAATAAAGTGCTTCATGGAGGTTCTTTCAACCATTGGTCGCGCACGGGCGCTAAACGATATTCAACCCGCTTCGCAGGCGTTCGATCTGTTCGCTCATCGGCCTTGGCGGTGCTGGTGTCTTTTGCCCCAGCCGAGCTTCCACTTTCAACCAAACGAAAACCGGTCCTGGCCCCTCGATCGTTTCCTTCGCGTTCTTCCGCCACTCGGCCAGGTTGTCGAAGGTATAGACTCGCGGGATACCAGCCGCCTTCGCCATGCCTGCGAAATCGATCCGACCCGCACCGGCGGTCGGCTGGCCTCCCGTCACTTCAAAGAGACCGTTATCGAGCAAGAGCACATAGAGCGGCGCCGGATGGCTGGCGACCGTGACGATCGCTCCCAGGTTCATCAACAAGGAACCATCGCCCATGATGGCGATGACGCCATTCCGAGGTTGGGCGAGAGCGATCCCCAGCCCGAGCGAGATCCCCTGGCCCATGCTGGAGGGGAGATAGGCGAAATCAAGCGGCGAGTCCGAGATTGTCGGCCAGATGCCGCCGGAAGTCATGGTGGTCACGACCACGCGCTCGCCGCGAACGGCGACCAACGCTTCGAGGGCCTCGCGTTGTGTCATCATGGCATCACTCCGCGATGAGAATCGCCCCGGCTTTCCCGGAACGGTGGTACTGACGAATGACGCCGATCAACTCGGCGGCCCCGTGCGGGGTGGGATCGATCATGGCATGTTCGAGCTTCCAGGCGTCGAGGATCGGTTCCGTGAAAGTCGGGCAATTATCGGTCGTCTTGCCGGCGAGATGGGCCAGGTAGCTGCGTACACCCACGACGATGACGAGCGGCAGACCAAGATCGTGAACGATGTTCCGCAAGGCGTCGCCGGCTTCGAAGAGGCCGGTGCACTGGATGGCGACAATCGGCTTGGCGCCGCCGAGGAGCAATCCGCCGCCGATGGCGATGGCTTCACCCTCGCGCGTGGCGCGGATCAGTTTGATCGTTGCGGATTTCAACAGGGCAGCTTCCCAGGTGCCAAGATGGCTATCGGGAATCCAGACGACATGCGTGATGCCGCACGTTTCGAGAGCTTGAGTGAATGCGGGACCATCGAGCATGATGAAACTCATGGAGGCGAGCAAGGTCGAAGCGCGACCTCTGGATTCATCAATCAACTTACGCGTATTCAGTCTGGTGTCGACGGTGAAGAGTACTGAAGGGAAATGAAAAAACCCGCCCCGGAAAACCGGGGCGGGATAGATCGGAATTTCCTCGATGGCTGAGGGGGCCGCCAAGGGGGAAGGGCCATCCCGGAGGGAGCCGGGACGGTTATTCAAAACGGTCGCCGTTTGCGAGAACAGCGTGCCGGTAAGCCAAGATCCAAGTGTACGTGGCCGAGCGTTAAACCAACTCACGCTCGAACCTGTTTCGGGGTTCCGGCCCGAAACCTCTTCTCTTCCAGCCCCGATATCGAAGGGTCGTTAAACCCGTCGAGGTTGGTACATTCCTGAAATGCAACAGGCGTGCCAACTTGCGCGGGCAATCGGGCGCTTCGACATAAAGCGTTTAAGATGAATGATTTGCGTCAATTGACCTGAACGAAGAATCTCGAAAGCACCGGAGCGAATAGGAAGTATTTACAATCGGATCGGCGAGAGATGTAAAAACAACCTGCAATGGTTGGGGGAATTGTAAGTTCGGGTAATGTCAGCGGTCAGTACCCATCAGAATGACGCGAAGGTCCATGACATTCGTCTGCGTGGGGCCGGTTTTCAGCAACGCGCCGCAGGCATCCAGCAGCGGATAGGCGTCATGTTTTTCGAGGGCACGGCTGGTCGACAACCCATGTCGTCGAACCGTTTCGAAGAACGTTTCATCGATCACTGCGCCGGCCGCATCGGTGGGTCCGTCTTCGCCATCAGTGCCGCCACTGAGGACGACCACGTTCTTCATGCCGCGTTCGCCAAGCTTGACCGCGGCGGCCAGGACAAATTCTTGATTGCGGCCGCCCTTCCCTGAACCTTCCCCCAGAGTGACCACCGTCTCGCCGCCAAACAGGAGACAAGCGGGCGACGGAAGCGGCTGACGATCGGTGCGGATGCTCTGGATGATCCCCGCGACGGCGATGGCCACCGGCCCAGTTTCGCCTTCGACGCAACTGCCGAGATCGAGCACGTTGTATCCAAACTCACGTGCCTTCCGTTTCGCGGCTTCCAGGGCGGTGCGGTTGTTGCCCAACATCAGATGATGCACGTGAGGAAAATTCGTCTTGAGCGTTTCCGGTATCCGGCCGGCGACGCCTTCGAGAATGTACTTGCGCACGGCAGGCGGCACACGCTCGAGCAGATCGTATCGTTCCAGGATCGACCAGACATCGCCGAACCGGGACGAATCCGCAATAGTCGGCCCAGAAGCGATGACGTCTAGCGGATCGCCGACCACATCGGAGATAATAAGTGAATAAAGCGCGCTGCCATTGAACGCCTGAGCCAGGCGCCCGCCCTTGATGAGCGAGAGATGCTTGCGTACCGCGTTCATCTCGTGGATGGCGGCGCCGCATGCGTGGAGCAACCGGGTCGTCGCCTGTTTGTCGGCCAGCGTGATCAATGGAACCGGAGCGGGCAACAACGCCGAACCGCCGCCCGAAATCAAGCAGATGGCAACATCGTCGGGTCCGGCATGGTGAACGAGTTCAAGCATCCGTTCCGAACCGGCGACACCCTCGGCCGTAGGGTAATTGCTGGCAGCCGGCCGGGCGGCATTCAGTTGAATCTTCAAGGTCGGCCGCAATGTATCCGCGGGAACGTTGACGATTCCTTCGGCCTTCGCGAGGTGCGGCCCGAGAACTTTCTCCAGAGCGACCACCATGGCCGAGCCTGCCTTGCCGGCCCCGACGACGATGATTCGCGGTGCCTTCTCAATGGCCTCCCGCAAGCTCAGATCGTTCAGCGTCTGGGGAAGCAATACCTCGGGCCGGACGGCGTCGACGCCCGCCATCCAAATCGCTTCGGCCTGTTCACGCAGGGTCAGGCTCATGAAATTTCCTCAGGCTCGCCCCAGCGTTCGAAAAGTTTGTGCTCGACACCAAGTTGATCGCAGATACGGCCGACGACGAAATCGATCAGGTCGCTGATCGAACGGGGCCGTTGGTAAAACGCGGGCATGGCGGGAAGCACGACGGCGCCGGCTTCGACGACCGCGGTCAAATTGCGTAGCTGAATCAGGCCCAGCGGAGTCTCGCGCGGCACCAGCACCAGTTTACGCCGTTCCTTGAGGTGCACGTCGGCCGCCCGGTGGATCAGATTCCCCGAGACACCATGAGCGACCGCGGCCACAGTTCCCATGCTGCATGGGCAGATCACCATGCCCGCCGTCTGAAACGAGCCGCTGGCGATCCCCGCCTGAAAGTTTTGGTAGTGGTGGTAGGTCAGACCATCGAGCGAACGGTTCTCGACGCTCGGGTCGAGCAGAACACGGGGGTCAAATTTCTTCAAATCGACAGTCAGTTCGAGTTCACGCTCGATGACTTGAACGGCCGCCGGGCTGATCGTCAAATGAACCGGACGCCCGGACTTCAACAACACCTCTAGCAACCGCACTCCATAGGCGGAACCACTGGCGCCGGTGATGGCAAGAACGAACGGAGTCGGCACGGTATTTCCCTCTTCAGTTTTATATTACGTTCGAACTAAACAGGAATCATCACTTCAACGTCATCTCCATGTCGATCGCCTTTCCGTCGCGCAGCACATTCAAGACGATCTTGTCGCCGACGAGGAAGTTTCGCCGGATGTGGCCGAGGAAATCGTCCATCGTGCCGGTCATCTTGCTGCCGCCGACGCCGATGATGACGTCGTCCTTCTGCAGGCCGATGACTTTCAACGTCGAATGAACGAACTTGTCTTGCCGGAAGGCAAGTCGTTCGGCCGGCAGACCGAGAACCTTCTTCTCTTCGGGTTTCAAGTCATCGCCGCTCAGGGGCATCGAAGGAAGGATGTCCAACATCGACGGCCGCCAGGTGAGATTGGTCTTGCGCCAGCCCTCGGCCACTTCCAGCTTGGCTGATTGCTCTTTGCCGTCGTGCGTCCAGACGATGGGGATCTCACCCTTGATGGGCGACTTGTGCAAGCCATACGTGGCGTCGGCGAACGACGCGACGGGATTGCCGTTGAGCTTCTTGAGGAAGTCGCCGGCCTTCACGCCTATCTTGTCGGCCGCGGAATCCTTGGCGACCGCCTTCACCTTGTTGCCGACATCCAAATCAAGTGTCAGGCCGATGTTCTCCGGCAGCGGATAGACCCATACCGAATCCCGAGTCCACAACCCTTGTTGCTTCTCATCGGCTCGACGGAACTCGTTGACGTTGTGGCAGTGGATGCAACCGCCCTTGAACCGTTTGGCGGCAGCGAAGTCTTCAGCCCGGAACGGCGGATTCGCTCGCGGAGCCGGCTTCGGCGGATCCTTGTGAGCTTCGAGAGCCTGGTCCATCGAATAGCGCAGACCCTTCATGGTGATGCGTGCATGCGGATCGCTGGCATCGCGCCCACCGTACCGGCCATAAATGTGCTCGTCGGCATTCAGGAAAAAGACGTGCCAGGTGAGATCGTGATCGAACTCGAACAGGCGCAGGTCGGCCCCGGCGATCCGGGTCAATCGAACCCGGACGAACTTATCCGCGGCGCCGGCAATATCGGGGTGGAGACGAACAACCTGCTCGTCTATCTGAGCGCAGTCCACTCAGGGCTCGCAGCGGAACACGAGGAAGATCGGTTTCCCGCTCTTCTTCGCTTCCGCCTTGGCCGTGGCGTAATCGCCGTACCAGCCGAACTTGTTGGCGCCGCTCTTGCCCTGAGCGAACGACATGGTCGTCGTCAGGAGAGACAACGCGAGACAGCCGGTCATCATCGGGATCTTCATGATGCATCACCCGGCCGCTTACGCGGCTCGGCTCGCTTGTTTGGTCAAGTTTGATGCCGCTGACAAAAGTCCGAATTATCGTAGCCATCACGCGCTCCGCGTGATGGATTCTTTGAATGCCGTCAACAATGTCGGCCATTTTCGCTGGCTTGAGGAAATCCATCACGCGGAGCGTGATGGCTACGGTAATACGAAGCGACTTTTGTCCCGCGCATC
>Ga0105047_10007347_pt1 | contig 18583 bp, 14 predicted proteins | sample MAT04_FD_78384 | JGI IMG/M metagenome (GOLD analysis project Ga0105047, IMG submission 78384) | Freshwater microbial communities from Lake Fryxell liftoff mats and glacier meltwater in Antarctica - MAT-04 (megahit assembly) | ecosystem: Environmental > Aquatic > Freshwater > Ice > Liftoff... | reverse complement strand
GCCGAGCGCATTCGCGAGGATGTGGACGACGCGGTTGTCGAAGTGCTGCGCCCGCACGTGAGTGAGCACGAAACGGTGTTGCTCCTCGTGGATCAGTTCGAGGAACTCTTCGCGTTTCGCAATGCTGCGGGTGCGGAGTCGGACGACGATCCCGGCACCGTTCCAGACGCGGCGCGTACTGCCGACCGACTCGCGCGACGCCGCGATTCAGCGTTGCTGGTCTCGTTGCTGCTGGCGTTGGCCGAGCGTAAGGATATGCCGGTGTATGTCGTGACAACGATGCGTACAGATTTCCTGGGTGATTGCGACATTTTCACCGGATTGCCCGAGGCGATCAATCGCTCCGGTTATCTCGTGCCGCGACTCACGCGCACGCAACTGCGTTCCACGATCGAGGGCCCGGCTAGATTGATGGGAGCGCGCGCGGCGCCGCGTTTGGTCGATCGCATCCTGAACGATGTCGGCGATCGCATGGACCGCCTCCCGCTCATGCAGCACGCGTTGCATCGCACGTACGAAGCGTGGCGCAGCGCGGGAATGATGGGGCCCGTCGACCTGCGGGATCTGGACGCGATCGGCGGGCTCGATGGTGCGCTCAACATGCAAGCCGAAGCAACGATTGTTGGTATTGATCCATCGGTCGCGGAGCGCGTGTTCAAGCGCCTCACCGCCGTCGACAAAGATCAGCGGCGTGTCCGACATCCCACTCGCTTGAGTGACTTGCGCGCGGTTGTTGGCAGCGCGAATACAGCAGCGCTGCAAACGTTGCTCGATCGGTGCGTCATCCAAGGGACGAACTTCATGTTCGCCTCGTCCGACGGTCAGCCGGCCGACCCGCGCTACAACATCACGCATGAAAGTCTCATCCGGCAATGGGATCGGTTGCGGGGGTGGGTGGACGAGGAGCAGGCGCAGCGCGACTGGTATCTCGCGGTTGCTTCGCGTGCCGCACTCTACGCGAGTGATAGCGACTCAGGACTCATGCCGCTTCGCGATCTCCGGGTGGCAACGCAGCTTATCAAGCAACGCGCGCCGAGCGCGGGTTGGGCCACGCGTTATCCCGAGGCCGCAACAAGTTTTGAAGACGCGATGAGTTTCGTGAAAAAAAGCGCGAGACATGTAAAATTGGTTCGCGTGTATTCGGTGATAGCCGCGGCCGTATTGCTGATCTTCGGCGCCGGAGCCACGCGGTCGATTGTGGTCAATGGGCGCATCGCGAGTGAAGCGCTCAAGCGCGTTGATGATGTCGCGCGCTACTCCGCTATCGAGAAGCTGCTGAGCGAAGATCCGACGTACGCGGTATCACTCGCAGCCGAACTCACCGATACAGCCGATTGGAAACCCGATCGGCTCGCGCTGTTGCAACGCGCGTTGAACACCGACTATGCGACGGCGGAGTTTCGCAACGTTCAAAGCGTTGACATGGACGGCACCGGCACTGAGTTGGCGATTGCGAGCGACGCCGGACGCGTGGAGGTGAGAGATATCGACGGCCAGGGAACACCGCGAGCCGTCTTTGAGGCCTCCCTCACCGACACGGTGGTGCAGGTTGCGTTCGTGAAAGATCGAGGTGTGATCGTCGGCTATCGTGATGGAAAAGTGCGACTGTGGAAACGTCCAGATGCGGCGTCCGCCGAACCAATCACCACACCGCAGCGCACTTGGACGCTGCCCGTGACACTCAGTCAACTACTGATAACCGCGGATTCAGCATCGGTAGTCGCTCTTGACGACAGTTCGCACCTGTTCAGCTGGACGCTGGATGACGCGACGCCGCGCGCATTGTTGACTCAGGAGCGGATCATGCAGATGTACAAGCATCCGACCAATGCGCACCGCGTCGTTGTCACGACCTGGAAGGAAAACTCGTCAAACGCTCCCAACGTCGTCCGTGTCATTGATGTGAAGAGCGGCGTGACATCGGCGACACTGAAGGGTGTGACCAAGCCCGTGACATTCGTAAGTTTCAGGGATTCAAGCGACGACATGATGGTCGGCCAGTCCCGTGGTAAAGTGTTGTACTTCAAGAATAACCGAGTTGCTGCGGCGCTGGGCGACAGCACCGACAACGTCACCGCAGCATTTAACGCGGCGTATGACATCGTTATGATCACAACGTCGTTCGGCTACATCGACGTGTATGGATTGTCGGACGATCGCCCCCGCAAGCAGAAGGCGTTTTCGCGACTGTCTCGTTTTCTGGCGCACGACGAATGGGCGCAGGCGCAATTCTCGCGCGACGGCCATTGGATCGTTTCATGGTCGTCCGACGGTGCGATTCGGTGGACCTCCACCATCGATACTAGCGTCACCATCAGACTTGTTGGCCACCGCGCGAGCGTCGTTACGGTTGGAACATCCCCTCAGGATTCACGCATAGTGAGCTGGGACGCCGACGGCACGCTGCGAGTATGGAGCACTCCAAGTGTGACACGGGCCATTCCGAACGCTCCGTCGACTTCAGCGCCATGGCTGGCAGATCTGAGTGATGGGGGATCGAAAGCGTTGCTCGGTTACACCGACGGAACATTCGGAATCGTCTCGCTCGGCGATTCTGCGACGCAGACATTCCTTGACCAACCGTTAACGTCCGAGGGGACGATATCGATCATCTCACCAAGCGGGCGTCGCGTGTTCTTCGATGCGAAGGCAGGCGGGAACGGCACCATCTGGACTGCCGGCAATCCGATTTTGGTGACGTTGCAAATAGGACGCGAGCCTTTGCAAAGAGCCGCTTTCAGTGATGACGACAGTTTGCTGGTACTCGTGCACTCGGGTGGGCATATCACGTTTCACAATGCAAACACCGGCGTTCCGTTGCGCAAGGAATACGTGAGCGCGGGCAGGCGCGAAGCGTCGGCATTCGCCATCGCTCCTCACACCCGTGCTGTCGCCATTGCGTTCGGCGACACCGTTATGCTGTTCAACGGCGATTCTGTAATCCATGTCAGTCGCGACTTCGAGTACGCACCGATTTGGGAGCTCAATTTCAGCGGCGATGGCCGTACGCTGTTGATGATCGACGAGTTTGGAAATACGGAAATCGCAAACCTCGGTGCACGCGGCAAAGGCACCACGGCGCTCGAGAATTTTCGCATTGAAAATGACGGACGGTATTTTAATACGGCCTCGGCGCTGAGTTCGACCGGTGGTTTGCTGGCAATTGCGAGTGACGATCGAGTGATCAGGATTTATGACACGCGTGACACCACCACGAACGCGCCGCTTGACGTGATCAAGGGACTCGCGGGTTCAACCGTCCATCTCACATTTGGCGCCGACGAGCGCACGCTGATCGCAACCGGCGGCGATGGTGACGTTCGGATCTGGCCGCTCACGAGCAGTGGCAACGTGGCAAAGGATGCCATTCCCCTGGTGCTGCGACACACACCGAAGATTCCGCACCAGCGTACAATTCCTTACGCGCGCACCGTGCTTTCAAGAGACAACAAATATCTCACATCGGTCGTCAGTGTTGACAGCGGCACACCACGCATCGGCCGATGGGATCTCGATTTCGCGCGTATCCGTGAGCGACTGGGCCACACCACGACCGCATGCGTGGACGTGGCCGTACGCAAACAGTTGCTGCCAAATGAGACCGACGCTGAGCGTGTGCAACGCACCAATGCCTGCGAGAAGCGCGCGGGCAGATTGCGCTGAATTCCTGATCCCGCGCGCAACGAACTCACCGTGCCAGCATCGCGCTCCGCGGATCCGGTGACACATGAAACGTGCGCGTCTGCACAACGCCATCCACGGTAAGCCGCGCGGTGAATGTGCCGGTCTGCTGCTGGGGCACGGTCACGCCAGCTCCATCGCCGCCGCGCCGCCCGCCGCCGCTCACCGGGTTCCACACGACCCGGTGCAGGCCGCGCGTCGCATCGAATGGCGCCGGTGCCACGCGCCAGAGCGCCGTGGTGTTTGGAATGCGCCCCGGCGCAGTGCCGGCGCGCGCGCCGCGTCCGCCTGCGGGCACGGCAGTACCTGGTGCATTCGAGAACGTGCGATCAAGGGTGCCGCCCGCATCAAAGATCTCAATCGTCACCGGTCCAGTTGGTACGGCACCAAGCCAGTAGTCGATCGCCACTCCCGACTCGGGGTTCGGCGCCTGCGGTTCGTCCTTCTGCAGCGGAGTGCCGTTGTCGCTCGTCACCAGCACGTTCACCGTGTCCGATGGCTGATAAAGGTACGCGCGCGACGCCACGATCGCATCGCTCAACTGGCGCAGCGGAGCAATGTCGTCCATCACCCAGATGCCGCGACCATGCGTGCCAACAATGAGATCGTTGCCGTATATCTCGAAGTCGCGCACGCTGGTCACCGGCAGGTTTTGCTGCAGCGGTTGCCAATTGTCGCCGTCATCGAAACTCACGTGCGCGCCGCGCTCCGTCCCTACAAACAGCAGTCCTTTTCGCTGCTTGTCCGTCTTGATCGTGTGGCAGTACCCATCTCTCGGAAGTCCCTGCGTGATGGGCTGCCACGTCTTACCCTGGTCGCGCGTGCGATACACGTATGGTGCGAAATCCTCGAGCTGGTGTCGATCGACCGTGGCGTAAGCGACGTTCATGTCGTACGGCGACGCATCGATCATCGTCACACGACTCCACGGCGTAACCTGCGACGGTGTCACGTTCTTCCAGGTCTTCTGATCGGTCGTGACGTACACTAGCCCATCATCCGTTCCCACCCACACCATCGGCACATACAGCGGACTCGGCGCAACCGTGTACACAACGCCGCGCTTGCCGTTGCGATCGACCTGCGCCGCCGCGGTCGCATCGAGCGTTGCCGGAATGACGACATTCGGTCGCGTGAGATCGTCGCTGATGCGCGTCCAGCTGCGAGCGCCGTCGGTGCTGCGGAACACGTACTGGTTCGCGTAAAACAGCATGCGTGGATCGGCCTGTGATAGCACGAGCGGCTGGCTCCAGTCGCTGCGCGCGGCGTCCGGCCCCTGGGGGCTCGTTGTCCCATCCACGGGCGCGTTCTGCTCCAAATCCCATCGCTCGCCGGTGCCGCCGAACACCACGCCCGGATGTAGCGGATCGCCCGCGGTGAAGCCGCTTTCGCCGCCCGGTGCAATCGGTTCCCAATCGCGCGTTGAGATCTGTCCGAACTTCCCGCGCGACCGAACGGCAACGGCGCCGCTGTCCTGCTGTGCGCCGGTCACCCAATACGGGAAGCGATAGTCGACGGAAATGTGGTACACCTGCGCGGTACTCTGATTGAGCCACGAACTCCACGTCACGGTAGTCGGGTCGACCGCGCGCGCGTTACGCGTGACAATCGCGCCCTGATCGCTGGCAACAATCATCGTCTCGGAATCATCGGGGCTGATCCACGCCTGATGGTAATCGTCGCCGCCTGGCGAACCGCGCATTGGCACCCACGTTTGGCCGCCATCGAGCGAGCGCGACACGCTCACATTCGGCACGTACACGATGTCGGCGTTTTTTGGGTCGACGACGATTTTCTCGAAGTACCACCCGCGTCCCCAGAGTGCGGAATCACCGGAGAGGCGACGCCAGGTTGCGCCGGCGTCGTCGCTGCGAAACACGCCACCCTGACCGCTCGCGGCCGGGACGCCCACCTGCGCGGGCGCGGCTGCTGCAGCGCCCGCCTCGGGCAACAGGCAGTCGATAACGGCATACAGGCGCTTCGGGTTGCTGGGGCAAACGGCTATGCCGCTCCGACCAATGCCTTCAGCGGGAAGACCCTTTGTCATTTTTGTCCACGTCGTACCGCCGTCGATGCTCTTGAACAGGCCACCTCCCGGTCCGTTCGTTGGCGCATACGTGAACCACGGCGGACGTCGGGTCGCCCAGAGCGCCGCGTACACCAATTTCGAGTTGCTCGGATCAATCACGACGTCGACGGCGCCAACGTTGGCGTCGGGACCCAGTACCTTCTGCCACGACTTTCCGCCGTTGATTGAACGAAACACACCACGCTGTTCGCTGGCCGAATACAGCTTGCCAATTGCGGCGACGAAGACGATGTCCGGATTGTGCGGATCGATCGCGATTTTGCCGATGTGCTGCGTGTCGTCGAGCCCGAGATGCGTCCAGGTTTTGCCCGCATCAACGCTTTTGTACACGCCATTGCCGTAGCCCGTCGAATCGCGCAGCGTGCTCTCACCGCTGCCGACGTAAATCGTATTTGGCGCCGACGACGCCACCGCCAGCGCGCCAATTGAGGCCACCGGCTGATCGTCGAAGACGGGGTTCCACACACGACCGCCGTCGAGGCTCTTCCACACGCCGCCATTCACCGCGCCGTAGTAAAACTCGTTGGGCCGTCCCGGAACGCCGCTTACCGCGGCGACACGTCCGCCGCGAAACGGACCGAGGTGTCGCCACTGGAGACCGGCATAGCTTGCGGTTGGCGGTGGGGCGGACAGGAGCGTGGCGTTGTCGAGCGCATCGGCGTCCGTTGGGTGCACCGAGAGCACACCATGCGAGAGCGCGTCCGTGCGTGTCGTCTCGGCGCCGAGTTGCGGACCGATGACTGAGAACGCCGCGCCGGCTAGGCTGGCGTTGCGGAGGAACGCGCGGCGGGACACACCTTCGGTGGAGTCGGGGCGGTTGGACATTGGCTCGGCAGCAGACGAAAGGGGCGGTGGTCGCAACATGTAGTGCGCGCCGCTCGCTGGCGAGGCCGACTTGCACGGCGTGATCCGGGCGCCGACGCCAGGCTACCGCGGTGTTTCGGGCGGCATGAGATCCTGCAAAAAGAACGCGGCGAGTTCGGCACGGGAACTCAGTCCCGCCTTTTGATAGACAGCAACGGCGTGCTGCCGTACGGTACGCTCGCTGCGACCTGTTTGCCCCGCAATCTGCTTGTGCCCGTGGCCTTGCAGCAGCAGAAACGCCACTTCGCGCTCAGTAGGGGTGAGTAGCCACTTATCGAACTGCGCGTTGACGGCGTGGCCGAACCCGGCAAGAGCGGTTTCCGCGCTGGCGCGCCAAACGTCGCGCTCCCGCTGCCGCTGGGCCAGCGACCGATTGCTGGACGCCAGCAACGATTTCGTTTCGCGTAAAGCGATTGCAGCCCGCCACCAGCCGCGCGAAAGCAGCACGGCCGACGCAAGGCTGACGAGGATAGTGAACACCTCAAACGCCACGTGCACCGATAGCAATGAGGCGGGTCCGTCCAGCACGATGTCAGTAATTCCCCCGACAACTACCAGCGCCAACACTCCCACGACCATTGGCGCGAAGTTGGGAACGCCCAGTTCGCTGGCCGTCATATCCACAGAGGCGAGCGAGTCCTGCCCGTCGCCTGGGTCGGTTGGATTAGTCACTCCGTCAAATGTCGGAAGGGCAACTGCCGGGCGCAATCACGTCATTTGCCGGATTGGCCCGCATTTGTTGTCGTCCGAGCTTCCCCTCTGTCGCCAACGCGGCGCTGCCATCTCGGCGCGACATGTGGAGCGACGTCATCACGTGCGCAGAGGATCTCATGCTTCAGTCAATTATTCCCTCACCCCTCCATCCGGCCATTGTGCATCTCCCCATGGCACTGGCGGTGCTGATTCCGGTGTTTGCGATCGGATCGCTGTGGGCGGTCAAGCGGGGCGCGCGCCCCTTCCGGGCTTGGGGTATTGCGGTGGCGCTGTTCGCGACGCTTTCGCTCAGCTCATGGGCGGCTTTGGAAACCGGTAAGGACGCTGACGAAAAGGTTGAATCGGTTGTCCCGGAATCGGCCATCGGTATACACGAGGAGGCCGCCGAGCAGTTCCTTACCCTTTCGGTGATTGTGCTGAGCATAGCCGCGATCGGGCTGTTCAAAGGTCGGGTCGGCGGCGTTGCCCGCGGCGCGGCGACCGTCGGTGCCTTGGGCTTGCTGGTGGCCGGTTGGAACGTGGGCCATTCGGGCGGAGCGCTGGTATACCAGTATGGAGCTGCCAGCGCATACGTGGCGGATTCGGCGGGCGTGCGCGTGATCAGTGACACCGTGCGCGGCGACAACGACGGAAACGATCGATGAACGCGCCTGCCAAGAACTCGGGATGTAGCCACGTCGTCGATCGGCGTGCGTTTCTTGCGGATGCAAGCGTGATTGCGATGGCGTTGTTGGCTCAACTGGGGGTTTCGACCCGCGTGCAGGCGCAGTCGCTTGGTGTGGTTACGGCTGAACCCATCGCGACGGGCGGTTTGAGCTATGCGATTCCGCTGGTCGACGGGGCCGCCGCCGATGTCGCCAACAAAATTTTGGTCGTGCGTGCGAACAACACAGTGTACGCCTTCTCGTTGGCGTGCCCGCACCGGGGCGCATTGATGGTGTGGCATGGCGACGAATCACGCGTGTACTGTCCGAAACACAAGGCGCAGTTTACGCCCGACGGAACGCATGACCGTGGGCGCGCATCGCGCAATCTCGACCGGCACGCCATTCGGCGTGAAGGCGCGCGACTGGTGGTGGACACATCGGTTCAGCTGCGTGCTGATTTGGATACGCCTGCCTGGACGGCGGCCGTCATCAAACTTTCTGCAGCGTAAGGTGGCGAGATTTTCCAGAGTTTGTCATCGGGCAGGGGAGACGCGCAGGCACACCGGCTGTTAGCGTCTCCCTCAGCTTGTCAGTTTGACCACACGCTTCCCAAATGCCTCGCCTCGCAAGAGGCCAATGAACGCTTCTGGTGCCCGCTCCAACCCAACGATCATTTCCTCGCGATATTCGATTTTACCCTGCGTCATCCATTCGTCCATCTGCCGGGTGAACTCCGGATAGAGATGGCCGAAATCGCTGAACACAATAAAGCCACGCATGGTCATCCGCTTTCGCAGAATCTGTCCCAGCAAGTAGCCCATGCGGTCGGGCCCATCGGGCAGTGACGTGGCATTGTACTGAGAAATCAGGCCGCACACCGGGATGCGGGCCGACGTGTTCAGCAACGGAAGCACCGCGTCGAACACCGCGCCTCCGACGTTCTCGAAATAGATGTCGATGCCGTTTGATACCGCAGCCTTGAGAGTGCCGGGAAAATTCTCAGCCTTGTAGTCAATGCACGCATCGAATCCCAGAGTCTGCACGACATGCGCGCATTTCTCGGCACCACCGGCAACCCCGACAACGCGACAGCCGAGAATCTTGCCAATCTGTCCGACCGTCGCACCGACCGGACCACTCGCTCCGGCCACCACGAGGGTTTCGCCGACTTTGGGGTTGCCGATCTGCGTCAGTCCAGCCCACGCCGTCAGGCCCGGCATCCCGAGTACGCCAAGCGCCCAGGAGGGCTTCTTTGGGTTCTGGCCCATGTTGATCACGCCGGTGCCGTCGGACAGCGCGTAATCCTGCCAGCCACCCGAAGCCACGACCCAATCACCTTCCGAAAATCCGTCGACATCTGACTTCAGGACCTGTGCGACGGTGCCGCCGATCATGACGTTGCCAATCTCGACCGGCGCTGCGTAAGAAGGCGCGGCGCTCATACGGCCACGCATGTACGGGTCCAGCGAGAGGTACTCGTTACGCAGCAGCATCTCGGCTTTGCCGGGGGTTGGTAAATCCTCCGTCTCGAAGCGCATCGTGTTGTTGTCGGGTTCACCTTTGGGGCGTTTGGCGAGAACGAACTTGCGGTTGCTGGTGCTTGATTGTGGCATGAATCAATTCCTTTTTGGGTCGGACGTCCGGTATGAACGGCTATCGCAAACAGGCTTCCGCGCGTCGGAACCCGATCAGTGCGGCGAGGGTTTCAGATGTAGTCCGAGACTTCGACGTCGTCGACATAGCGCTCCTCCCACCGGAAACAAATCCGGAATTGATCGCTAGTGTGGATGCTGTGTTGTCCACGACGCGTGCCTTTGAGCGCTTCGAGGCGATTGCCCGGCGGAACTGCGAGTTCTCGCAACTCCCGGATGTCGGAATCACAACTTGAAGAAATGAGTTGAATTTCGACGCCGGTGCAAACGAGAACTCCACCAACACAGCTACATCGTAGCGCAGTGGCAGCAGACAAGACACTCATCAAAAGTCGGCGAGGCTACATGATGCACAAACCAACTGAACGCGCCGCTCGGCAACAGCACTCGTCGCGGGACGTCGTCGACGAGACATCAGAGGATAGTTTTCCGGCAAGCGATGCGCCAAGCTGGGGCCCGCTGCGCGTCGGCGCTCCCGTTACACCGGTGCAGGATACCGCACCGTTCCGTCCGCCTCCACAAGAGCACCAGGGCTAATGGTCGCTGCCGTAATTTTGCCCACGCCCATGATGTGCTGCACGCGAACACCGGCTGCCAGCAGATAATCGGTGATGATGCGGCGATGGCAGCGCCACCACACAGCCTCGGCGCACATAATCGCGCAACGATGTTTGTCGGCCAGCGCCAACAGCTCGTCAAGCCCGACGCGAAACTCATCGGTCTCCGCGTAATCCGCATAGTTACGAAATGTCACGACGCGCCAGAACACGTTCAACGACGGCGGCGCGCCCTTTTTATGATGACGACGCCCGCCGAGTGCAGGCAGATGCTGGCAATCGATGCGCTCAGCCGCGAGTGACTCACGCAACGTCTCGATATTGAATTGCGGCATTGCCCGTGAGCGCGGAATAGAGCGCACGTCCACCAGCAGGTCCACGTCCGCCTGACGCAGCAGCGTAATGAAATCGTCAATCGTACGCGACGAATGACCGATGGTGAAAATCGTTTGCAATCCATGCGGGAGGTGCGATCTGCTCCAGTTCATATTCAAATCAACACAGCGAATTCGGAACGCAGAAGACATTCACAGAAGCTCCCGCACTAGATTCAGCCAGTCGGCGTCGCATAATGGCTCCGACGCCTCAACTATCAACCCGGCGTCATGCTGCTGTCCCGGCGCTGCGAATACGCGCTTCGTACTGTGCTCTATCTGGCGACGCGGGTTGCCGACGCACCCATTCCGGTGCGCGAGGTGAGTAGCACGCTGGGCGTCCCGCACGCCTTCCTGGCAAAGACTGTGCGCGACCTGGTTCGCGCGCACATCATTCGCACCCAGCCCGGCACCGGCGGTGGGCTGTCGCTCGCGCGCGCCGCGACAGACATCACACTCAAGGAAGTAGTAGTCGCCATCGATGGGGCGGAGATCTTCCACACATGCGTACTCCGATTGCCCGGATGCGGCGTGAAGCAGGCCTGCCCGTTGCACGAGGCCTGGGTGCCGGCCCGCAATCGCATTGAGCGCATGCTGGGAACCTCGACCCTTGCCGCCGTCGCCGAGTCGATGCGCGAAAAAAATCTCAGGCTCGCGGATTTCGATGCCGAATGGGGATGAGCCGTCAACAAACGTCACAAATAAGCTTTATTCCAATTGTGGACTCTTGGGTCCACAAGTCGTATAATGCTGGGAATTGCACCACCTGCTTCTGACTTGGTCCATTCCCGCTCCGGTCTCGCCCTCCATGCCGACTTCGACAAACGCTGCCTCCGAAGAACAGACCCATCCGGTCTTCACGGCCTTCTACATCTTCGGTCGCGTCGTGCTGCTGCTAATGGTGGTCAGCATCGCGTACGCCGCCTGGATGGTAGTCAAGAACTGGAGCAGCGTCGGCGTTTGAGCCGAACAGCCCTGCCCGGCCTCCAGCTACTCCTCGCTCTCCCGAAGCCCCCAATGTCATGACGAAGCGCCACACCCGGCTGTTCTTCATCGGTGGGACCCTCCTGTTTTTCGCGATCTTCGTGGGTTTAACGGTGGATAGTCACCGCCAGTTCGCGACGCTCACAAACGCCGACAAGATCACCCCCGAAGTCGTTGCCGGAAAACACGTTTGGCACCGAAAGAATTGCATCAATTGCCACACCTTGATGGGGGAAGGCGCTTACTACGCTCCCGATCTCACAAAAATCACCCAGCAGCGCGGCGAAGCATACCTCACCGCCTTTTTGAAAGACCCGTCGCAGTTCTACTCGGAAGCGGTAAACCGCCGCCTGATGCCGAACCAGAACCTCTCCGACGCCGAAATTCATGAGGTGATTGCGTTTCTGGGCTGGGTGTCGAACATCAATACCAACGGCTGGCCACCACGCCCACTTCAGGTTTCCGGCGGCGCACTGGCCGGTGGCACAGCGCCGAAATCGCCGTCGGCCGGTGAAGCCGTATCAGACAATCCGGTAGCCATGGGCGAAGCACTCTTTCGCAACCCGGCTTACGCCTGCGTGGCCTGCCACTCCACGCAACCAAACGTGACGCTGGCCGGCCCAAGCCTGGCCGGAATCGGCACACGCGCCGCCGAACGTCTTGCCGATGCGGGCTACACAGGCGAGGCAAAGGACGCGAACGCTTACATACGCGAGTCCATCCTCCACCCAAGCCAATACATAGTGCCCGGCGCCAACTTCGCCACGAAGCCCGTGGGGGGCATCTCGCTCATGCCCGCCGACTTCGGGACCCGGCTCGATTCGGACCAGATCGATCGCCTGGTCGCCTATCTCACGACGCTCCGCTGACCTCACATGCGCTTTCGCACTCAGTCAATCGCATACTGGTACTTCGCCGTCGCGGTGTGCCTGTTCGGCCTCCAGATGGTTTTCGGCCTGCTTGATGCCGTCAAATACCTGGGCCCCGACCCGCTGATCAACATCCTTCCGTTTGACCGCGTCAAAGCGGTCCACACAAACCTCCTGCTGGTGTGGGTGCTGACAGGGTTCATGGGCGCAGCGTACTTCGTGGTGCCCGAAGAATCGCGAACGGAGATCTACAGCCCGAAACTGGCCTACTGGCAGCTGGGACTATGGGTCGTTGGGGGCGTTACGGCGGTGGTCGGCTACCTCTTCGGATGGACCGAAGGGAACAAGCTGCTGGAACAGCCCTACGTGGTGAAGGTGGCCATCGTAGTCGTCATGCTGATGTTCATGTACAACATCCTGATGACCATCCGAAAGGCCGGGCGCTGGACAACCACTGAAGGCGTTCTGGTAGCGGGCCTTGGTCTGGCCGCACTTCTTTACCTGCCGGCATTGCTGGTGTTCGACAACTATACGATCAGCATTTTCTATCGCTGGTGGACAGTGCACCTTTGGGTCGAAGGCGTGTGGGAGATGGTGCAGGCGGGCATCCTGGCCTTCCTCCTCATTCGCCTGTCAGGCGCCGACCGCGAAGTGATGGAGAAGTGGCTGTACGTGATTGTGGGACTGGTGTTCATTGCCGGCATTCTGGGTACCGCGCACCACTACTACTGGGTTGGCGTGCCAGCCTATTGGCTGCCAATTGGCGGCATCTTCAGTGCACTTGAACCGCTGGCACTCTTCGTTATGGTGGCCTACGCCTACGTCGCCATGCGACGCTCGGGCATGCAGCATCCCAATAACCTGGCGCTGCACTGGACCATTGGCAGCGCCGTGTTCACAGCTTTTGGCGCGGGGTTGCTGGGGCTGTCGCACACGTGGCCCTCGGTCAACAAGTGGACCCACGGCACCCTCATCACGCCAATGCACGGCCACTCGGCATTCTTTGGCGCCTACGTCATGATCACGCTGGCCATGATCACCTTCGCCGGGCCGGCCCTTACCACACGGGACGTCAATAGCGACCGCCGGATGGGATACTGGGCCTTCTGGTTGATGGTTGGCGGAATGTTCGGGATGACGCTGGCCTTCGGTGCTGCAGGCATTGGGCAGACCTATCTCGAGCGCATCATGGGGCTGGGCTACATGGAAACGCAGCTCAAGCTGCAGGTGCACTTTTTGATGCTCACGGTTACGGGCATCATGTTCACGGTGGGCGTCGGACTATTCGTGGTCGACTTCTTCAGCGTGCGTCCCCGCATTCTGCCGCCCTCCAACGGCACTGACCTTGGAACTGCGGAGCCAGAATTAGTTCGGGCATGATCGATTCTACACGTACAGCCAGCAGCGCGTGGGAAGGCACCGGCCTGCGCGTTCCGGATGACGAGCCGTACTACATGCCCGTGGGCGACGAGGTGGCAATTTTCGAGCAATGCCACGCGCGCCAGCAGGCGGTGATGCTGAAGGGAGTTACGGGATGCGGTAAAACGCGCTTCGTCGAATACATGGCCTGGCGCCTCGGACGTCCACTGGTGACAGTCTCCTGCCACGACGATCTCTCGGCCAGCGACTTGACGGGGCGTTACCTGGTACGCGGCGGCGAAACGGTGTGGCAGGACGGTCCGCTTACCCAGGCCGTCCGGCTTGGCGCGATCTGCTACCTCGACGAAGTCGTGGAGGCCCGGCAGGATACGGTCGTGGTCATTCATCCGCTTACCGACCACCGACGTCTGCTTCCAATAGAAAAAACTGGCGAGCTCATCAAGGCCGCGCCCGGGTTTCAGCTGGTAGTGTCGTACAACCCAGGCTATCAGCACGTGCTCAAGGACCTCAAGCCCAGCACGCGCCAGCGTTTTGTCGCTCTCGACTTCGATTTCCCGCCAGCCGAACGCGAAGTGGAAATTGTGCAGCACGAAAGCGGCGTCGATCGGGCCACCGCACACCAGCTCGTCACGCTGGGCGTGCAACTGCGTCGGCTGCGCGATCGTGGGTTGGCCGAGGTGCCCAGCACCCGACTGCTCGTGGCAACCGCGGGTCTCATTGCCGGGGGAATAGCCCCGAAAACTGCCTGCCGGGTTGGACTTATTGCGCCGCTGTCCGACGACGCCGAGTTGATAGCGGCCATGCGCGATCTCGTGGAGCTGACCCTGGCCGGCTGATGTCCGAGCCAGAAGATGTCATCCTGGATGGCGCTCGACACGCAACGCTGTTTGCACAGCGGCTGTGGCGGCGCCGCGCGAATGGTTTGGAGCCAGCCACGCTCCACTTGGCCGACGTCCGTGGGCGGCTTGAGCTCTTCGTCGGTGCGGCGTTCGGCACCTCGCTGACCGTGGCCGTGGCTCAACCACCCGCGCTGCCCAACTGGTTTGGACGCCTGGGGCGCGGACTGCCGCGACACCTGGTCGAGCGCCGCACGCTTGCGATGACCGACGGCGAGCGCGTGTACCTGCCGCGCGCGTTGCCGGACGGCGATGCATCGCGTGATGCAACGGGAGATACCGCCAGCGAAGGGTTGGTGTCGTACCGATTATTGGCGTCCCAGGCCGCCGCGCGCGCCGTGCGTGGCACCCCCGAGCACTTGCCCAAGGACCAGCTCGTGCGCGACCTGTACCTCTTGCGCGAGGCGGCCGCGGTCGATCACCAGCTGGGCACGCAGTTGCCCGGGCTGCTGGACGCGCTATGCGCTGCGCGGGCCGCGGCTCTCGGGGAGCGTCCGCGCGTGAAGTTGCTGACACCGCAGGAAGCGGCCGTCGAACATGAGTTGGATGCGGTGCTTGCCGCGCACCCGCTGGCCGGGGTGCAATCGAAGTCTCCAGGTGCATCGCTGGCCTGGGCTGAAGCCACCGCACAGCGCATCCGTGAACTGGGCGGAGCGTACCGCGGCGTGCCGGCCGTGTGGCTCTGGGGGCGAGTGGTGGAGCGGCCAGTTTCGCGCACCAGCAGTGCCCGACCGGGCGACGCGGCAGACAACGCAACGGCGCAGCCTCGCACCACTCGTCTGGACCGGCGGCCGGAAGTGCGGCAAGCGCCCGATGATGAGGACGACGAGGGCGTTGGCATGTGGATGATCCAGCTCGATGATCCGCAGGAACACGTCGAGGATCCCATGGGATTGCAGCGTCCCACCGACCGCGATGATCAGGTGGACCCCGACGATCTGGCCGATTCGTTCTCGGAATTACCGGAGGCGCGATTGGTGTCGTCACCCGGACAGAGTCGCGAGGTGCTTACCAGCGACGACCCGCCGCCGCGCGGGAAGGCCGAGGTGAGCCGTGGTACGCCGGGGCAGGGCTACGTGTATCCCGAGTGGGACTACCAGTTGGGCCGGTACCACGAGCGTGGGGCCGTGATTCAGGAGCAAACGCCCCCGCTGGGTGATGCGGCGTGGGCTCAGGGCGTGCTCGCGCGCCGGGCCGGGCTGCTGAACGAGGTGCGCCGGAGGTTCGAGCGGCTGCGGCCGCGCCGTCAGCGACTTGGTCGTCAATTGGACGGCCCCGAGGTCGATCTCACCGCGTACGTCGACGCCTATGCCGACCGTAGAGCCGGATGTCCGGCCGACGACCGGTTATACGAGGCAATCCGCCCCGCGCGTCGCGACGTGGCCATTGCGCTGCTCGTTGATGTCAGCGGGTCGACCGATAGCTGGGTGGCGGAGGATCTCCGCATCGTGGACGTGGAGAAGGAGGCGCTCCTGGTAGTGTGTGATGCGCTGGACGCACTCGGCGATCCGTATGCCATCATGGCGTTTTCAGGAGAAGGGCCGGAGGGCGTGACCGTTTTGCCGCTCAAGGGTTTTGACGAACGTACCGGTGATACCGTGCGGCGGCGCATTGCCGGCCTCGAGCCCGATCGGTATACGCGAATGGGCACCGCCATTCGGCATGCCACCGCGCGACTCATGACGAAGCCCGCCCGACACCGTCTATTGTTGGTGCTCTCCGATGGCAAGCCCAATGACGTGGATCGTTACGAAGGACCGTACGGTGTAGAAGATTCGCGTCAGGCGGTTGTTGAGGCGCGGTTGCAGGGATTGCATCCGTTCTGCGTCACCGTCGACCGTCATGCGCCGGCGTATATGTCAAGAATTTTCGGAGCGGGCGGGTACGCGGCGCTGCATCATCCCGAGCATCTGCCGGCGGTGCTGGTGGACGTGTTACGCCGACTGGTGAAGGCGTGAGGTAACCTCGTTGGGTTCGAAGCAAAACAAACAATACGTGAACGATTGGTTCGCACCCCTCGGGGTGGTATGTTCGTCACGGCCGCTCTTCACGAGACGAAAATCGCCTCCGAACTCGAGGTGCAGTGCGTCTGCAGAATACCGAACGACGTCGAGCCCGCTGCAGCGCTTCCGACCGTCTTGGGCAAACGTGGAAACGAGTACGAATGCTCCCCGACGGACCGCGCGACGCACCTGTGCGACATACTGTGTGCCATCGGCAGCGTCGGTGAGAAAATGAAAGACCGCGCGATCAAGTCCGGAGACACGATTGTCGCAAGACCGGTATCGTGCGGTCGCGGCGACACTTCGCCGAAAAATACGTCGTCCTGTTTGACAAACAGTTCGACACCCAACACTCCACGTCCGCCGAGTGCGTCAGTTACGCATCGAGCGCCGTCGGAATGACGGTGTAACCGGCTTGCTCGAACTCCACCAGCACATGTGTTGCAATCGCTTCGATTTCCGGAACGATGTAATGCGGCTCCTCCAGCTCGATGACGCGGCGCAGTTCGTTTTCGTCGAGCATGTTGATGACGTGCGCGCGATGCGCCACCTGCATCGCGGGCGCATTTGGGTAACGATCCACCGCGACGGTTTCGACGCCGAAGCGCTGGAGTTCGAGCACAACTTCTTTACCGAGTTCGCCCGCGCCGCAGAGGAGGACTTTCGTTGCGCCCTGTGGGAGCGGAGTTCCGATCTCTGTCATGACGGTAAGCAATTCGGATGCGCTCACGGGTGCAACATCGACGAGCGCGGTGGGTATTGTGGCTCGACAATAAGCACAGCCGGAAATTTTCCGATGCCATTCGATACCGTCGAATTCCAATTCCTTCATTGTCGGCGTATCATCATCCATGCCTACAATCACCGAAAAATTCGCGAAACTCGGCACCGATCACGCGCCGGGACAGGAAGTGCGCCAAGGCGGCACCGCGCAGGATACCAAGTTGCGTGGCGACACGCTGCCGGGAACGCCGGTCGACTTTTCTCATGGCGACGTGAATGACAGTGCGTTCGCGCCAACCCCTGGCTCGCTTGGCGAGTTTGTCGCGGGCGTGGAGCGCGGCGGCTCGCAGGCCTACACCGAATATCGCGGCGGCGCCGAGTTGCGCGAACAGGTTGCGGAGCGGCTTACGACATTTACCGGCAAGCCGGTGTCGGGTGCAAATGAGCTGATCATCACGCCTGGTACACAAGGCGCGCTGTTTCTCGCGCTGGGCGCAACCGTGAATGCAGGCGATCGCGTCGCTATCGTGCGCCCCGACTATTTCGCCAATCGCAAGCTGGTGGAATTTCTGGGTTGCGTGGTAGTGCCGGTGCGCATGGACTATCTCTCGTTCACCAATGCCGCCGGTCTCGATCTTGGACAGCTGGAAGACGCGTTCAAGTCGGGTGTGAAGACATTTCTCTTCTCAAATCCCAACAATCCAGCCGGTGTCGTCTATTCGCCAGCCGAAATTGCGCGCATCGCCGAGTTGGCGATGCAGCACGATGTCACCGTAATTGCCGATCAGCTGTATTCACGCCTGTTGTATTCGGGAAGCACGTACACGCACCTGTGCGCGTCGTCAATTGATGCGCCGCACGTCGTCACGATCATGGGTCCATCAAAGACCGAGTCGTTGAGCGGATACCGACTTGGCGTGGCCTTTGGTGCGTCGCATATTATCGACCGCATGGAAAAATTGCAGGCCATCGTATCGCTGCGTGCGCCTGGATATTCGCAGGCGGTGTTGCGTACGTGGTTTGCGGAACCAACGGGATGGTTGGAGGGCCGCATTGTCAAACACGAAGCGTTGCGCGATGACTTGCTCAAAGAGTTCGCCGCCGTTCCGGGATTGGCCGCGCGCATACCGCAGGCTGGCAGCTACCTCTT
>Ga0105047_10007346_pt1 | contig 18585 bp, 27 predicted proteins | sample MAT04_FD_78384 | JGI IMG/M metagenome (GOLD analysis project Ga0105047, IMG submission 78384) | Freshwater microbial communities from Lake Fryxell liftoff mats and glacier meltwater in Antarctica - MAT-04 (megahit assembly) | ecosystem: Environmental > Aquatic > Freshwater > Ice > Liftoff... | reverse complement strand
GCCCTCGGCGTCTTCGGCCACGAGGAACGTGGGCCAACATGGCTCCGTCCTTGCGGGAGACGAACCGTGGCCCGCAGTCCTAGCTAGGCGATACTTCCGAGTTGCAGCACAGGGACAGGGCAGATCTTGTTGTTCTCGTCGAGGCACGGCTCGTAGAACGTGCAGTCTTGGACGGGGCACCCGATACGGGGGTGGCCAAGTGTTCGAGCAGCCTGGACGTTGCCGCTTCGTGACCTGCGCCGGCCGCGAGGGCCAAGATCGCTTGGCCCCACCCGTCGTCATCGGCGATGAACCGTCCGATCATCCGCCGACGAGCGGGACCAGGCGTACGAACGACACGTCCGTGTCAGCCGTGATCGTGACGTCCTCGTCGAGTGAGTCCACCTGCCGGCCGTCGACGTTGACGAAAAAGCCATTCTTGGCGAACGCCTTGACCGCGGTGTCGGCTTGCTTCTCCCAGTCGAGCCGGCGCGGCTCGCGCCGGCGGTAGCCGTTGAGTTCGATCTCGCTGTCGGTCGGTTGCACCAACCCGCGGAAGACCGGAGCCGGCCGGCTGTTGTGGCCGAGATCACGGCCGCCGAGCCGCGATGACCGGCATCACTCGGCGTCGGGAAAGAAATCGAGAATCAGCTCACGAAGAACATCGCCGCGCACCGCCGCTGGGATGCCTCGCAACGACAGACCCCCGTCGACGCCCCAGCATTGACCAGCGAACAAGTTCGCGTCGTCGCTGAGCAAGAACGCAATACAGCGAGCAAGGTCGGCCGGCTCGCCGAGGCGCCCGAGCGGCGTTTGGCGCATGAAGCCCTCCCGCACGGCGACGTTCTCGGTCAACGGGGCGGCGGTGCCGGTGAGGATCAGTTCGGGGAGCACGGAGTTGCCCCGTACCCCGGCGTAGCCCCATTCATCGGCAACCACCCGGGTCAACATGTCCACGCCGACTTTCGAAGCAGCGTAGGCGCCTTCCCGCCGGCCGATGCGGGCAGCTGCTACCGAGCTGATGTTGACAATGCTGCCGCCGCCGGCCTAGATCATGGCTTCCCCTTCAGCTTGGAGGGCGCGGTATGTTCCGGTCAACGTGCTGTCGACCGTCATGACAAAGAGGTCGGCCGGCGTCCTCAACATGCTTCCCACCATGGCCTGGTGCGCGGAGTTGACCGCGAGGTGCAGCGGCCCGTTTCGTTCGACCGCGGTCTCCACAGCCTTGAGCTCCGAGTCGTTGCCGGTGATGTCGCACTGGACCCAGTTCGCTCCAGAACCCAAACGCCTCGGTAGCTGAGGTCAAGACGTCAGCCCGTCGCCCGGCGACGCGGGATACCAGTTCGGGCGAGCTGACTCGTTGAGGCCGATCGTCGATCCTCGAGGCGAGGTGGAGTTCATGGTGACCTCCCGATCGGTCTTGCCCGACAACTACGCCGTGCTCCTCGACCAGCTCAAACAGGAGGTCCGCGGCGCCCACTCCTTGCCCACCGGCACGTGAACACGGAGCTGCTGCGCCTGTACTGGCGGATCGGCAAGGCCATCCTCGATCGCCAGGACGCAGAGGGCTGGGGCGCCAAGGTCATCGACCAGTTGGCGCTCGATCTTCGAGCGGAGTTCCCGGACATGACGGGCTTATCCCGATCGAACTGAAGTACATGCGCCAGATGGCCGCGTCCTGGCCGCTCGACGCAATTGGCCCACAGGCTGTGGGCCAATTGCCGTCGGGACATGTCCGGGTGCTTCTGGATCAGCTGCGTCAGCGAGAGACCCGAGATTGGTACGCCGAGCGGACGGTGCGCGGAGGGCTGGTTGCGGGGCGTGCTGATCGATCGGATCAAGGGACAGCGACACCTTCGGGTCGCCGCGGCCCCGTCGAACTTCCCGGTCCAACTGGCGGGTGAGGATTCTGACCTGGCCCGCAGTTGGTGAAGGACCCGTACGCGTTCGAGTTCCTCGGGCTGAGTGGAGCGGTGGCGGAACGCGAGCTCGAGCAAGCGCTGATGGATCATCTGCAGCGGTTTCTGCTCGAGCTGGGCCAGGGGTTCGCGTTCGTGGGCCGGCAGTGGCACTTCGAGATCGACGGCGACAACTTCTACGTCGACCTCCTGTTCTTCAACTTCGTGGAGAACCGGTTCGTGGTGGTTGAGCCCAAGGTCGACAAGTTCCAGCCGGCCTACACCGGCCAGCTCGGGATGTACGTCGCCTGGATCGACGCCAACCTCCGCGATCGAACCGCGCACGCCCCGACGATCGGCATCTTGTTGTGTGCCAACAAGAACGAGAGCGCCGTGCGCTACTCGCCCGCGGGGTCATCCAACGCGATGGCCGTCGCCGGGTACAGCAACGGCGCGCTGCCCACGCTCGACTGCGCCGCCGTACCCACGGCCGACGACCTCGTCGACGTCGTCGACCGCCCGATCCTCGACGGGCGACGGACCACCATCGTCGAGTACCTCGCCGCGCACGTGGAGGACCCCGAGGCTGGTTCGTAGTATCTCGCCGCTACGACCCGCGTTCCGGGCTCAGCCGCCACCGGCCCCAGGTAGGTCCCTTCGCTTGCGCGGACCGCCGGTTGATTCGTTGGCAAGCTGGCTGCTTGCCAACATCTTGCCAACACAACGTGGGCCGCAGACGACCGCACACGCTGCGCGGCGGCCCCGAGGTGCGGTGAAACCGGCTGTTTTCGGTCGTGTGCGGCGATCCATTCACCCTTGACACGTAGGGGGCTCACTTTCGTGAGCGCCGCCGCGGACTGAATGAAATCCGCGAGTCCGCGAGAACTGCTCGCTCTCCGGGTGTGACCGTCGACCTTTGATCCCGCCACAGCGGGGCGGACCGGTGTTCTGGTGCGGTCTCACGTCTTTGTCACGTCGCGATCGGCCGCCGAACCCCGACTCGTTGGCGAAGCGGATCGGCGACCTCGCGACCGACACCGGCCGTCCGGTCTGGCGCATCTCTGGGTCGTGTTCGTGATGGGCCTGGCGATGCGCCGGTACATGTTTCATGCGGCCGGTGTTCGCCATGGACCAGGCGGCGTGGATCGACACCCACGTCGCCGCGTTTGAGTTCTTCGGTGGGTCCCGGCCCGGCTGGTGCCCGACAACTTGAAGACCGGGGCGATCAAGCTGGGCCTCTATGACGCGAAGCTCAACCGCGGCTACGTCGTGCCGGGCGAGCACCACGGCGGTCTCGTCGACCGGGCCCGATGATCCTGCCGAGCACCCGATCGTGCAGCAGACCCGTTCTTCCTTGGGCGAATCCCCGCCGAGGACGATCTGGCAACGCCGGCGGCACAGGTGTACCTCAGCGAATCGGGCGAGTCCGATGTCCTCGTGCGAATCGAGGATGTGATGGCTCGTGCTCGTTCCAGGCGAGAACTGAAGACGGCGCCAGCAAGCCCGGTTGGTTCCGCAGAGGTCGCGGACCGATCGGTCCGTGGAGCGAGGTCGGAACCGCGTCTGGTAGTTCGACCTCCTCCGGAGGGACCGAGGGCTCACGGACATCGGTCAGCAGCCGAACCCGGCACGCAGCGGAGCCGGGCCCTCGACGCCGCGTGCGACTCCACCTCGCTAGCCGAGGTACACGGTCCTTTCAGCGCTTCCTCGCCCGGCACCCGTTGTTCTGACATCGAAATCCCGGGGGCCGGTAAGGTGACGTGAAGATCGGAATGTTGATGGGAGAGATGATGGCGTTGATGTCCGGAGCAGGAAATGGCGCAAACCCTCGCCCCGCCATCGGCCATGTGTCGGTCTATTCGGATCAGCCGAACACGGCTGCGGCCACACTCGCAGACCTCATTGACGGTTACACCGCCCCGTTCGGCCCTCATCCCGGTGCCCGGGTCTGCTTTCTCGCCAGCGACTACACCGAATGGTCGGATCCGTTTGTGGAGTTCTACCCCCGCACCACGGCACTACTTCATGAAACCGGACGACCGAGACCCAAGTTCTTTGAAGTAGACCAGCGGGTTCCCGGTGCAGGGTCACACGTCAACATCATTCTCCCGTGGACCGACCAGGAGATTGAACGCCGCTGCCAGGCCAGTGGACTTCTCAGTGGATGGCGGTGGCCTGGTCTCATGGACGTCTGGCTCGAGCCAAGCCTGATGGTCGAGCTGGTGCCACACCCTCAATCGGACGACGAAGAATAGAGGAGCACACATGACATTCATGGAGACCGTTCAGTTCCGGCTCAAGGACGGTGCCGACGAGGCAGCGTTTCTGACCGCTGCATTTCGGATGGATACCGAGTTCCAGCCGACTCAACCAGGCTACGTTCCTGATAGCCGACGGACTTTCAGAACTGCGGATGGAAACTGGATGATCTCCGTTGAGTGGGAGACTCAGGCAGACTCTGAGGCTTCTCAGAAGGCGTTTGCCGAAGCAGGAGACATCACCACGAACTACGTGGGTCCGATGGACCCGACCTCGGTGAGCATCAACGTCTATGAAGTCATGGTTCGCCCTGGGTAATCCCGCAAAGAGTCCAGTCAGTTGCTCGCAGCGGCGGGAGTCACCTCCTCGGTTTTCGAGCAGCGCCGGGCCAATGGATTTGTGGAGGCCTCGGACAAACGCCACGTCCACCAACCTGCGGGACTAGTGCCACCTGCCACCTGCCACCTGCCACCTGCCACCTGCCACCTGCCACCTGCCAGTTGCCAGGTGTCGGCGGTGGGCGGGCTGGCTATCGGGGAGTGACACGAGGTCAGGCCCTATCGGCGTTCACGTGGTCCGATACGAAGGTGAGAAGGTCGCGGCGGTCGAACTTCGCGAGGTGCTTGGCGACCATGGACTTGAGCTGCTCTACGCCCGCGGCGCTCGGAGCGGCGATGGAGATGTTGAGCGTTCCCACTGCGGCATCGAGGACGCATCGGCCCTCGGAGGGGGAATGGTTCCGCGGTTGCGATCGAAATCGACGGGGACTTTGCCCTGGAAGTGCTTGCAGAGCTGGAGGAGGGAACGCGACGGATCGTCTGTGGCGACCGACGCGGTGGCGGCCAACGAACCGGGGGCTGAGGTTGTGGCGGTCACGAGGTTCCCATAGAGGTAACCGACTAGCAGATATGCACAAGTAGTACGTAACACAGACGACCTGTGTTACGTATGAATAATCAGGCCGCAGGACCCGATGGCACGAGAAGACAGAGCGGCCGGAGTTCTCCTCGGACCAACGCCACGTCGGCCACCTGCATCCGAATCGGTCGGACTCGTAAACCGTTTCGGGTGGCGTCGCTACGTCACCAACTCTTGCGGTCAGGGATTTCGCAGGAGACTGTACGGCTGGCGCCGCCGTGCGGAGTTTGGGGGCGGTGGCCGGCTCAGCGCGTCGATGAATGCCAGCAGCATCGGCGGGTGGTGTTCGCGGCGAGTTGTGATCGCGACGATCGCCGGCGCGATGTCGTGAATCAGGATGCCGCACACGTCGCTGCGAATGTAACGATCGGCGGCCGAGGCGGGAAGGATCGCGATGCAATCGCCGCTGGCGACATGTTCGAGCTTCTCCTCGACGCTCTCGACGATCGGTCCGTCGGGAGCGGGACGCCCGTCAGGTCGGGGGTCGACCCGCCAGAACGCGTCCCACGCGACCGCTCCCTCGTGGCGGGCGATCGGCTCATCGGCGAGGTCCAGGATGCTCAAAGATTCCTTGCCGGCGAAACGGTGACCGGCAGGGAGCATGACAACGCGAGGTTCTTCGTAGATGGGGCGGACGGCAACGTCGGTGTCATCGATGGGTAGTCGGCCGATGCTGACGTCGACGCCACCATCTCGGACGGCGTCGTGTTGCTCGAACCACTCGAGTCGCTTCATCCGAATCTCGGCGTTGGGATAGTCGGCACGGAAGGCCGAGACCGCCGCGGTGATCGTGAGGCCGGCGGAGAAACCCACCGTGATTCGACTTGCCGCATCCTGTTGAGCGGCGGCTTGGGCGCGCTCGCCTGCTGCGAGTAGACGGCGAGCCTGAACCAGGAACGAGGAGCCGGCCGCGGTCAGCTCAACTCGGCGGGTGGTGCGGTCGAGCAGCTCAACACCGAGCGAGGTTTCGAGACGTCGGATCTGGCGGGACAGCGCCGGCTGCGCGACGAACAGCCGTGCTGCTGCTCGCCCGAAGTGGAGCTCGTCGGCGACGACGGTGAACGAACGCACCAGGCGAAGGTCGAGGTCCATCCCGACATCGTAGGACAACTGATGCCGTACCGGCATCAATAACGACTCGATGGGTCTTGGACTTGGCGTCGTTGGAGGCTCAGGATTTGACCATGCGAAACAGCGACATCGCTTCGATCGATCCGTTCGAGGCGCTCCAGGAAACGACGCGTCAACACCGGGCGCGCCACGGATGCGGTGCCTACACCTATGACGACGGGTCTCTCCCGGGTGTGCTCGCCGCTGCGGTGGGTGCCAAGCGGATTGTCGAGGTGGGCACCGCGCTCGGCTACACGGCCTGCTGGCTGGCGTCGGCCACCGACACGACCATCGTGGACACCGTCGAGAACGACTCGGAGCACGTCAAGCTCGCCCGAGCCGAGATCGTCCGCTACGGACTCGACGATCGCGTCTCGGTCCACCACGGCGACGCAGAGTCCGTCCTCGCCGGGTTCGACGAGTCGGCCTACGACGTGGCGTTCTTCGACGGCTTCGCTCCTTCGCTCACCGTCCTCGCCCTGTTGCGCTCCCGGCTGCGCCCCGGTGGAATGTTGATCGCCGCGAACCTCACGCTCAGTGACACCGACGCCGTTCGCACGGAACTCGCCGACGCGTCGCGGTGGCGCACACATTCCTTCGGCGAGACCGCCATCGCCGTCAAGACCGCCATCGCCGCCAAGACCGCCAAGCCCACCCCGCCAATCTGACGTATCTGACCCGACCCCGATCCGACATCACCCATGCCAACGCGACCTCGTTGAACCAAGGACGACCCATGACCTACACCAGCCGCCGAGTCAGTATCCCGTCCGGTGACACCCAAATGTCGGGGATTCTTTGCACCCCCGACAACGCCGACCATCCGACACCAGGCTTCGCCATCATCGGACCGATCGGGTTCGTCAAGGAGCAATCACCGATCGAGTACGCAACCCGACTCGCACGTCTCGGATACACCACCGTGGCGTTCGACCCGCGGCATTTCGGCGAGACCGGCGGGGAGCCGCTCCACTACGACTCACCTGCGCTCAAGGTCGCGGACCTTCGAGCCGCCACCCAGTTCCTTTCAGCGATCGACACCGTCGATTCGCAACGCGTCGGGATGCTCGGAGTGTGCATGGGGGCGAATTGGGCCGCCCAGGCGGCGGTCGAAGAGCCGGCCGCTTCCCGCGTCGCGCTGGTCGTCGGCGCCTTCCTGACCCGAACCAAAATGGTCGCCGCCTACGGCGGACAAGACGGATTCGACGAATGGGTGGCGTCCACCAAACCAGCGCACGACCACTTCCTCCTTACCGGCGAAACCGACTACCGGCCGATGATCGCCGAGCGCATGGAAGACTCCTTCTTCAACTTCGACGTCCCCTACGCGTGGTACTCCAACTGGGTCCGCCACGAGCCACTCACCTACCGAGGGCTATGGGCCAACCGCCTCGCGACCGTCAGCGAGCACGAACTCTGGCAACACGACGCCGAACAATCGTTCCGGACGCTGTCCGTGCCGGCCCTCGTCGTCAACAGCACCGACTCCGCCACCGACCTCCCAACCGTGGAACACCTCGTCGAGCAGATCCCCGGTCATGACAAACAACTGGTCGTTACCGGCGACCAGATCCAGACACAGTTCTACGACGACCCGCTCACCATCGACGTGGCTGTCGACCACATCGACCAATGGGCCCGACAGTGAAGCGGACAGCGCGACCGATCGACCAGTTCGCTGGAATCCAAGTGGCAACCCGCGAGCACCAAGCTCGACACGGATGTGGCGACGACACGTATCAGGACGGAACGTCGCCAGGCGCCATCGCGGCTGCCGCTGGCGCCCGCCGGATCGTCGCGGTCGGCACCGCGCTCGGCTACAACTCGTGTTGGCTCGCCACCACCACCTCGACCACCGAAGTGGACACGATCGAGTTCGACGCCGACGACGTTCGACTGGCTTGCGAACAGGTCTCGTCGGACGGTCTTGCACACCGAATCACTGTCCACCACGGCGACGGTGACGACGTTCTCGCTTCGCTTCCGGCGGGCGAATTCGACTTCGCGTTCTTCGACGGGTTCACGCCGAGACAGCGATTTGTGTGAACCGAACAATGGACACCACCAAATGAGCCAGTTCGACCCCGCGCGTGGCCTTCCGGCACAGTTTGTTGATCTGTGGTCATCCACGGCGACGGCAACCGTGACGACACTCTCGTCGTCGGGCGCCCCCCAAACGACCGCCACCTGGTTCCTCGTCGAAGACGGAATCTTCAAGTGCTCATGGGAGCCGACTAAGCAGAAGGTTCGCAACCTGGTCCGCGACCCGCGCTGCACGGTCATGCTCCTCGACCAGACCGACCCGTTGCGAAGCCTGGAGATACGCGCCCTCGCAACGGTCACGCACGATGTCGACCTCGAGTTTCGGCGGCGTGTAGGTGCCCGGTACAGCTTCCCCGTCGCCGACGAGTCACCGCCACATGTCGTGGTGACCTTCACTCCAGAGAAGATCCGAGGTGCGGACCATCGAAGTGGTGACAGGGTCGCCGTTGCACGACTGTTCCTCGACTGCTTGGTCGTGCAGCGTGACGCTGCAGCTGCCGTAGCGATGGTGTCCGACGACTTCGTCTCTCACGATCCGAACATCGAGGGGCGCGACGGACTCGTCGGCTTCGTCGAATGGCTCAACGCCCACCACCAGAGCTCCCACATCGAAGTGCATCACGAGTTCGTCTCCGGCGACCTCGTCGCGATACATCACACCGACCGGCACGGAGAAAGCACCGAACTCGCCGTCGTCGACGTTCTACGAATCGTCGACGGCCGAATCACCGAGTACTGGGGTGTCGTCGGGGCCGACCTCGCCGTCGATGGACCCGCCTGATGCCCACCATCGAAGGACGCGGGATTTCCGACATCGGCCTCGGAGCGATGGCTCTCTCCCTCCCGGGGAGACCTTCAGCCGAACGGGCGGAATCCGTCATTGTCAGTGCGCTCGAGCACGGCATCGACTGGATCGACACCGCTGACTCTTACGGTCTCGGCGACGGGATCGAAGGCCACGGGGAACACCTCGTCGCCGACATCCTCGATCGGCATCACCTCCGTGACAACGTTCTCGTAGCAACCAAGGGCGGCCATCGGTGGCCTGCGGGTGAAGCCCGTTGGGTGGCCGATGGTCGGCCGGCTCACCTTCGAGCTGCCTGTGAGCGATCACTCCGTCGGCTCCGCACCAATTCCATCGACCTGTATCAGCTCCATTCGCTCGACCCCGAGATTCCTGCGAGCGATCAGTTCGGCGTGCTCGCGGAGCTCGTGGACGACGGCCTGGTCGCCGCAGCCGGGATCTCCAATGTGACCGCCGAAGACGTCGACCTCGCCGCCAGCATTCTGGGCCCGAGGCTCGCCGTAGTGCAGAACGAAGGTTCGATATTCGAGCATCCCGACCCCAGCATCGTGGGTCGCTGCCGAGAGCTCTCGATCACCTTCATCGCCCACAGCGCACTTGGCGGCGCCACCCGCTGCCGGACACTCGAAAGATCACCTGAGATCATGGCAATCGCTCGACAGCATGCAACCTCTCTTGCGATGGTCGCGGTCTCGGCGCTGCTGGCTCTGATTCCGGGTGGCGCTGCCCTTATCGGAACAACCGAGCCAACACGATTCGGGGCCGAGCTCAAGCCGAATCGGCTCTGCCTCGATCCGCGTGAGGTCGAAAGGATCTTGACCGCCGTAGGGTCCACCGAATAGGAGTATTCGTACCTACGCCGACGGCGACGGCGTAAGGGGTCGCGCTGTCCACTCATTCACCTTCGGCCTTGCAGCGCCGGTTGTGAACCTCGGGGTCTGCCCAGGAGTGTGGCGACCCTACGGTTGCAGTGTTCGAGCCAGAGTGCCCGTTTCTCGCTGGCGTGGCCCAGGACCATGTGACAGAGCCACCGACCGAACGCTGTGGAGGATCGGGCGGACTGGGGGCAGGTCGCAGTCATGAGGTCCCCATGGAGATAGTTGAAATGGTCCGGTCGGCGGTCACGAGCCGACTCGGGACGGCGACGGATGGCGCTCGAACCCTTCGGAGCCGATCGCGAAGAAGACGGGCAGGGCGAAGAACAACGCGGTGGCGGCGATGGGCGACCAGTAGAAGCCGATGGCGGCGGCGACGGCGGTGCCGATGAATCCGATGAGGGTGCCGAGTCGGTCGGTGGCGAACCCCGCCGCGTGTTCGCTGTTGACGGGCAGGTGGGGACGGCTGGCGAGTTCATGGAAGAGCAGTGCCCAGGTTGCGGTGCCGAAGATGGTGACGGCGGCGTAGAGGAGCACTTCCTATTGGCCATGGGTGCCTGGTAGTGAGAGGGCCTCGGCGAGGGTCGTGGTGGCCCAAGGGGTCATGGCGATCCCGGCGAGGAACAGCAGGTTCGCGGCGTTGAGCCCCCGGGAGAGGCCCTTCACCCTGACGAAAACGTGGTGGTGGTTCGTCCACGCGACACCGATGAACACGAAGGACGCGGCGAACGCCAACATGGTCGGCCACAGATGCCCGATCGAGGTGAACAGGGTGTCGTCGCCGAGATTGGGGTCCCCGTGGCCGCGCCCGAGATGGAGCGCGAGCAGCGTGATGGCCACGGCGAACGCGCCGTCGCTGAAGGCCTCGGCCCAGGAGGTCTCGGTCGGCTCGGCGCGTCGGGGTCTCAACATGGCGGCGCGTGGGTCCGGGCCTTGGATGGTTCGATCAGGAGCATCGGATCGGTGCAGAACTTTCCGGTGTTGACCCATTGGTCGACGGGCGGGATCGGTTCCATGTTGTCCCAGTGCTCCACGATGAGGCCTTCTTCGAGGCGCCAGATGTCGAACACGGCGGTGGGGACGCCGGCAAGTTCCATCTCGCACAGGGTCGCGACGAAGTTGCCCTGGCCGACGAGCTTGTGGAGCTTGCGATAGGTCATCGCCTCGCCCTGCGACGCGAGTTCGCCGAGGAAGGTGCCGAACCCGTCGAGACCGTCGGCGACGAGGGGGTTGTGCTGGGCGTAGTGGCCGGTGGAGATGAACTCGGAGAGTGGTCGATCCTGGCCGGCGATGAGGACGTGATCGATGAGGGTGCGGACGAGTTCTTTGTTGGTGTCGGTGCGGTCGAGGTCGGTGATCTCGGCCGGGCCGTCGATCTGGCTACGACCGGAGCGGGTGTCATCGACGAACGCGCTGATGACGTCCCAGTGCTCGATGAGTAGATCGTTGTCGTCGGTGTCGAACAGGTCGGTGGTGACCCAACGGTCCTGGCCGCCGTTGAGCGACTGGTCGGCGTGCACGAACCCATAGGTGCCGTCTTCGAACATGCGGACGAGCTCGATCTCGCGGGTGGGGTTCCGCTCGATGAGCCCTTCGAAGAACTCGTTGAACCCGTCGCGACCGTCTCGCACGATGGTGCTGTGCTGCGTGTAGCGATCACCCGTGGTCGCCTCGACGGCCTCGCGGTACTGCCCGTCCCGTATCCCATCGAGGTAAATGCGGCGAACCGCGGCCATCTTCTTGCTCATGCGGCGCTCCTTTCGAGAGCCATCGGGGTGGCGGGGTCAGGCGATGATGGTGTGGCCAGCCGAGCGATCTCGATGACGGCGGTCATGTCGGCGCCGGCGCCGGCCGGTAGCGGGCGATGTGGCCGCTGGCGATGGCTCCGAGGTACACGAACAACGCCAACTGCACGACGGCTTGGGCGACGGCGATGGGCCCGTTGCCCGACACTGGGTCGCGCTGAAGTCCGGCGACCACGTCGAAGATCTCGATGAGGACGCGCAGACCGATCACCAGTTGAAGGAATCGGACATGCTTCGACTGCAGCGCCACAACCGTCAGAATCACCAGGGCGATGGAGCGCCCGGCGATCATGAACCCCACCTCACGAAGGGCGGTCTGCGCCATTTCATGGCTACCGAGATGCTCAATGCCGGGGTACCCATCCCGATCGTCGCCGCCCGCCTTGCTCACAACCGCTCATCAACCACGCTCAACGTCTACGCCCACGCCGTCCCCGGCGGCGACCGCGGCGACCGCGACGCCGCCATCGGCCTCGCCGCCCTGCTCGACGCTTGACCGCTCCTCTGGGCCGCCCGTCGTTGGTCGTGTCGCGTCTTTACCAGAACTGGGAAGGTCGTGGCTTCGACGCGTTGCCCGACGGTTGGGGTCGGTCGAACCGCCTCGTCCGAGCCCCCGGCCATTGCGCCGCGTTCACCGCCGTCGAACCCGGGACGAAGTCGTTGAACGGTGCTGCGGGCGCAGTGAGCGCCCCGCACCCGGACTGCGCGTCGGTCGGGGATTAGGCGATGCCGAGCTGACGGTCGCGGGTGGGGCGGCTGGCGTCATCCGCATCGATGATGATGATGAGGCCTTTGTGGGCGAAGCGGCGGTGGAAGGTCGCTGCTGAGTTCCCGGGCAGGTGCGGGTGAGACTCGGAGTCTCGACAACTCGAAGGGCGGCGCAGAGTTCGTTCGCCCGCAGCATCCGGTCGGTGAGCGGCAAGCGTTGCTTCGGTCAGTCGTCGGCATTGGCAATTGCTACGTGGAGGTTCTTGCTGTGGTCTGCGACCGGTGTTGCGCTACAATGTAGCGCGAGCGCACTACACAGGAGGCAGCCCATGTCTCGTCCCACGTCCTTCCGGCTCGCCGACGACCTTCTCCACCAGCTAGACCAAGAGGCTGACGCCAGTGGCACCTCGGTTACTTCGTTGGTGGCCATGCTGCTTCGCGAAGGCATCAACACCCGCCGTTTCCCGGGGATCATCTACCGCGACGGACCCACGGGCCGACGGGCGGGCCTCGTCGCAGGGCCGGATGTCTGGGAGATCATCCGGGCGGTGAGCGACACCAAGGGCCGAGGAGAGAAGCGCGTCCGCGCTGCCGCAGACGCCATTGGCCTTCCCGTCGCGCGGGTTCGCCTCGCCGTCGACTTCTACGCGGCGCACCCGGCGGAGATCGATCAACGTATCGAGGCCGACAATCGCGAAGCGGAGCGAGTGCGCCGGCTCATCGCTCGACGCGAGCGTCTCCTGTCCTCGTGAAGTGGCTCATCGATGAGATGTTTTCTCACGCGGTGGCCGAATCGCTCCGAGACAGGGGTCATGACGCGGTCGCGTTGATCGAGATCGAGATGCAAGGAGCGCCCGACGAAGTAGTTTTCGAACGCGCGGTGAAGGACCAGCGTGTCGTCGTCACCGAGAACTTCGCTGACCTCGCCGCGCTCGTCGAGGGCCGCCAAGCCAATGAGGAGCCGTGTACTGCGGTCGTGTTCATACGAAAGTCGTCGTTTCCGGCGGGCGGAGCCCTTCCTGCACATCTCGCGGAGCACCTGAACAAGTGGGCCGAGGACAACCCTGATCCGTACGAGGGACTTCACTGGCCTTAGCGAAAGAGCTTCGCCAACGCGGTGCGGAACCGGCCTCGGCGACCGCCTGGGGCTAGTGCTCCAACCCGGAAGTAGGTCGCGCATCTCGCCGGCCAGCTTCCCCTCTCGCGGCGTCCTCGTCCTCGACGAACGGATCAAGTGGGTCGTCGTCCTGCGTCCTGGCGAGAGACGAACCGTGGCTCGCCGCCATAGGGGCGATACTTCCGCGTTGCAGCACTAGTGAATGACATCCCGGTCGAGCGCGACATGAGCTACTTCGCCCACGAGGTGGCCGGCGTGCTTCTCGACGGACGGCGAGATCACAGCAGCCGCACACGATGGGGTGTGGCATCACCTTTTTCAGGTGATGCTCCATGCCTTCGCTGCGCCTTCAAGAGGTGCCGTCTGGGCTTGAGAATCACTGTGGTTGTGGTTCCCGCGGTTTGGTGATCTCGCGGTCGGTGTCAGGTCGGAGAGCCGACCACGGCGGGCATCGACGCGTTCTATGCCCACGTTTGGGGGGCCGGCGGCGGTGACGGTCGTGGCCTTTCGGACGGAACGATCCATCGGATCCATGGTGTGTTGCGTCGGGTGTTGACCCAGGCCGTGCGCTGGGAGTGGGTGTGGACCAATCCGGCGGAGCACGCCTGTCCGTGGGTCGCGCGTCGGCGCGAGATGTTCTCGCCGCCGCCTGCCGCGGTTGCCCGATTGTTGGCCGCGACCCGCGAGATGCCGGGTCTCCACGCATGCTTTCGGGTGGTGGTGTCGACTGGCGCAGGGCGCAGTCATGTGTGCGCGTTGTGGTGGACCGATCTCGACTCGACTACAACACGGTTCGCCGACGACGGGACGTTCCTCACCGTGGTGGCGCGCGGACTCTCCGACGACGAGATCGAGGCAGTGGTCGGCGGCGTTGGTCCCGCTGACACCGCCTCCTGGACTGCGCTGCAGAGCCAGATCAGCGAAGCGCTCGCAGCTGCGCCGATCTCCGCCACGGTGCAGATGGGCGACGATGTGCTCACGTTCCGGGGCGATCCTCTCTCCGAAAACCCGGTCCAGGGCGCGTGGCAGCCCGACGAAGCATGCGTCAGCCTCGACGGCGTCGCCCCGGCGTGCGGTGCCTTCCTATCGGCACGCGACAGCCTGTTCGGTCCGACGTTCGCATCCAGCGCCGGATGGTCCCGAGCCACGAACTGGTCCATCGATGGCATGAGGTTCGCCACCACCGTGACCACGGCGGATGGATGGTGGGTCCTCGGAGTGGATGAGATGGCCGACGAGATCGTGGTCATGACCGGCGACTCTCGGGCAGCCGATCAGCATTCGGCTCGCATCGACGGCCTGGGAGTGGCGTTCGTCGCCCCGCTCCCGGACTCTTCGACGTCAGCGACCGTGTTCGCCAACGCCAACGACTACCCAACGAGAGAAGGGGCCGATCCCCGCTCATTCGACTGGTATACCGACGTGTTCCAACCCGCCGTGTGAACTGACACCTTCACGCTTTAGGAGAACGGCGAGCCGGGTGGCGCGGGTGCCATCACCCCGTCGGCGATGAGGATGCTGACATCGCCAAAGGGTGCACCGGCGACGACGGGGTCAGCCACCAGGTCGCCGTTCATGACGTAGGCGATCCGGCCCGTGGGGCACGATGCACCTCGCTCGACGCAACCGACGGCCGCGGCGTTGAACCGGTCGAGGCCGTCCGTGCCGGGGTCGAGCGCGAACTGGACCTCGACGCCGTCGTCGGACCGGTAGACCGTGTACCGGATTGCTGTCCGGTCGACGATCGCTGGCCCGAGCCGGACGCGGCGGACGGTGTCGCCCGTGTCGTGGATCTCGAGGACGACCGTCTCCGCCGCCGGTTCGAACGTGTCGGCGGGGGTGTCGAGTGGGACGTCCTCGATCACCGGGCGGAACTGGGTGCGGACGGCGTCCGATCCGGGACGGACGGGGGTGGCGGGCGATGGTCGTGGCGGGGTGATCACCTCCGAGATCGTCGGCGCCGCCGGTGGCTCAGGAGTAGCGGGGCTCGCCGTCGGCGTCGCGCTCGGCGAGGCGTTGCAACCGACTGGGACGGCAATCGCCGCCACAGCGAGGAGCATGGCCGCCGTTCGCGGATGGCAGTGCATGACACCAGGATGCCCCGCGGGTCCAGACCCGAGTGCAAATGTGCCTAGACACCGAACTTGTTTCGCGAATCGTTGCTTCATCCCGACGACGTGCGCCAGGCCAAGACGCTCGTTCCGTAAGCGGACACCTATCGCCGCCGATTGCGCGAGACAGCGTTGGACAACCACGGCTACATCACCACCCGCATGGCCGACGAGCTGGGAGTGCCGACGATCGAGCTCCGCAAGTTGTCGGCTCGGGGTGGCCTCACGAACATCGCGTACGGGCTCTACCGGTTCGACGACATCCCGCACGATCATTGGGGCTCTTATCTCGAGGCGGTCCTCAGGGTTGGTCCCGACGCGTACCTGACCGGCGACGCGGTGCTGGAGATGCACAACCTCGCTTTCGTCAACCCCGCGCGGTTGCGCGTCGGTACGCCGCATCGGGTCCGCGTGACGTTGCCGGCGCACATCGAGTTAGTGCACGCCGCGCTGCCGCCGTCTGACCTCACGAACTACGAGGGGGTGCCATCGGCGACGGTGGCCCCGGGCGCTGCTGGATTGCGTCGGCACCGTGATGACAGAACGACTGTTGGAGGCGACCGACGAGGCAGAACGCGAAGGTTTGCTGCGCCGCAAGGAAGCTGCGCACGTTCGAGACGCGATCGGTGCCACGCGATGACCCGTCGCGTTCCACCACCGAACCTCGGCTCGCTCACGAAGCGGATTGCCACCCTCGCGGTCGGGACCGGGCGCCCGGTCCGCCGCATCCAGCGCGCCGTCGCCAACACGGTGATCGGCCCCCTACGTGTCGCCCAGTCCTGGCCGCCCACCGTTGTCGCTCACGAAGGTTGGGACAGGCCCGACGCCGCCGCTGCGGAAGGGCGCGACGTACTGCCGGACGTCGCGCGGGCGGTGACGTGGACGAACGTGCTCATCGCGAGCGCATTGACACGTGGGGACGTGACGGCCGCTGGCAATCTGCGGTGAGGGGAGGCGTCCACGTCGTCGAGACGGTCGTCCGACATGCGCGAAAAGTTCGCATGTACCGTTCATCCGTGGAGCGATCACCTCGGACATGATCGTGGCTCCAAGGCGCCTGACTCACATCAACCCTGGTCCAAGATCTCGGCCAACTCCACCTCAGCCTCGACGAAGGCTCTGACATGTACCTAGAACCCTCCGATGAGAACGTCCTGCGTTTCCTCGAGCGAGCCGATGCTGAACCTGCTTCGTTTCCGTGAATCGGCGGATTGCATGGACCCGCCGGAGCTCGCTCCACCCGAACCGATCACGGGCGCCGAGGCGTACGACCGGTACGTGCGCCACACGATTCCCTTTCTCACCACAATTGGGGGGTCGGTGGAGTTCTTCGGAACCGGTGGCCACAACTTCATAGGGCCGAGCGACGAACGTCGGGACCTCGTGCTGCTGATCTCGCAAGCAAGCGCCGAAGACTTCTTTGCGTTCGCGTCGAACGAGGACTACCTCGCAGGGATCGGTCACCGAACCGCCGCCTTGGAGGATTCACGGCTGCTCCCCGTGCAGCATCGACCACTGCCGTGACGGAGATTGCCGGGCTCGGGTACCCGTTCGACAGCGTCGCTGCCGCGCTCACGGCACATCGCCAAGTCAGCTCGTACACCTTCCGCGGCGAGTTGCTTCTCGCGCTCTGGCTCGTGATCCGGGGCCGGCGCACCACCTCCAACGAACCAGGCCAGAACGGGAAGATGTCGAACGTCCCCGAAGCCGAGGCCGTCCTTTCTCCAGCAACGCACGAGCCGGCCGCACGATGGATGCAGATCCCGTCGCCCCCCACGACGTGATCACCGCCAGCGTTTGGGGTGAAACCCACCGAGGTCGCAACCGCGACGCGGCCGACCTACGTCTGGCGCCTGCGATGGATCCTGGAACCCGCCTGCGGCCCACGGACACCGGCCACGTGGACCCGCACGTGAGCCATGACCACCTGGCGCGTAGCCGAACCGGCGACTGCGAGGCATAGCCGGTCCTGGCAGATCGGCCCTCGTCGCCGGCAGACGTAGCCTGCAGGGATGCCGGTACTGAGCACGAAGCTGCATCTGCCAACCGCCCGGCGACGATTGGTGGGGCGGGAGCGGCTCGTGCAGCGGATGGAGACCGACGGGGCGCGGCTGGTGCTCGTGTCTGCGCCGGCGGGTTTCGGCAAGACCACGGTGGTCACGCAATGGCTGACGTCGGTTGCCGCGCCGCAGCGCACGGTCGCGTGGCTGGCGCTGGGCGCCGGCGATGCGGAGGTCACCTGTTTCCTGAACCTGTTGGTGGCGGCGGTGCAGCACGTGCTGCCGAACGTGGGGACGGAAGCGGTCGCGGTACTCGAGAACAAGGGCCCGACGGAGGCCGTGCTGGTCAGCCTGATCAACGACCTGGACGCGCTCGCCGGCTCGACGGTCATCGCGCTCGACGACTACCACGTCATCGACGACCCGGCGGTCCACGAGGCGGTGACGTTCCTCGTCGACAACCTGCCGCCGCACGTGATGTTGACGATGACGACCCGATCGGACCCGCCGTTGCCCCTGCCCCGACTCCGCGCCCGGGGCGAGCTGGTCGAGTTGCGCGCGGCGGACCTCCGCTTCACCGACGAAGAGTCCGCCGACTTCCTCAACGACGTGATGGGGCTCGACCTGGCGCCGCCGCTCGTGTCGGCGCTCAGTGCCCGCACGGAAGGGTGGGCGGCAGGTCTGCAGCTCGCGGCGCTCTCGGCCCGGACCCATCAAGGCGCCGGCGCCGGACGCGACGACGTCACTGCGTTCATCGATGCGTTCTCCGGCAGCAACCGCTTCGTCCTCGACTACCTCATCGAGGAGGTCCTGGACCAGCAACCCGACCACGTTCGCACTTTCCTGCTCGACACCAGCGTGGTCGACACCCTGACGGCCGGGCTCGCCGACGCCCTGACAGGGCGTGCCGATGGGCGGGCGATGCTGGAGCTCCTCGAGCGCGACAACGTGTTCCTC
>Ga0105047_10007344_pt1 | contig 18585 bp, 15 predicted proteins | sample MAT04_FD_78384 | JGI IMG/M metagenome (GOLD analysis project Ga0105047, IMG submission 78384) | Freshwater microbial communities from Lake Fryxell liftoff mats and glacier meltwater in Antarctica - MAT-04 (megahit assembly) | ecosystem: Environmental > Aquatic > Freshwater > Ice > Liftoff... | reverse complement strand
GCTCATTGGCATGCTCATTGGCATGCTCATTGGCAAACTCAGCGGCAAGCCTTGGCCACCGTCCAGTCGATGACCTGCAGTCGCCCGGCCACGATCTCCGCCTTGGCTGCGTCCACGCGCGCGCGCATCGCCGGGCTCACGAGTTTGGCGTTGTGCTCGTCGTAGGCCAGGGCCAGGCCGCCCTCCTTCAGCCCGAGGGAAGTGACGCCGGGCTGCACGTCTTCGAAGGCCCGAAACACGGCCACGTCGGTGCGCTTGAGCATCGAGGTGAGCATGCGTCCCGGGTGCAGGCCGTTCTGGTTGCTGTCGACGCCGATGCCCAGCAGACCGAGGTCGGCCGCGGCTTGCAGCACGCCCAGGCCGGTGGTGCCGGCGGCGGCGAAGATCACGTCCGCGCCTTGCGCGGCCTGTGTGCGCGCGAGCTCGGCGCCGCGGGCGGGGTCGGTCCAGGCGGCGTTGGTGGTGCCGGTCATCGCCCACAGCACCTGCACGTTGGCGTTGCCGTACCTCGCGCCCTGTTCGTAGCCGCACAGCACCTTGCGCACGAGCGGTATGTCCTGCCCGCCCACGAAGCCCAGCTTGCCGGTCTTGCTGGCCAACGCGCCCAGCAGGCCCGCCAGAAAAGCACCCTCGTGTTCGCGATAGACGAAGCTCTGCACATTGGGCAGCGCCACCACGCTGTCGACGATGGCGAAGCGGGTGTTCGGGAAGTCGCGCGCCACCGCCTCGATGCTGCTGGCCTGCGGAAACCCGACGCCCACGATGGGGTTGGCGCCACGCTGCGCGAAACGCCGCGCTGCCTGTTCACGCTGCGTGGCGTTGGCGATCTCGAATTCGAGGTAACGCTTGCCGCTCTGCTTCTTCCACCGCTCGGCGCCTTCCCAGGCCGCCTGGCCGAAGCTCTTGTCGTTCTTGCCGCCCAGCTCGAAGATGATGGCCGGCTGTGCGTGGGCCTGGCCCAGGGAAACCAGAGCCCACGCCGCCAGCACTCCGGCGGCCGTGAAGCCGTTCAAAACCCGGCGCTGCAGCAGCATCCTCAGAAGTTGGCTTTGAAGCTGACGCCGAAAGTGCGCGGTTCGTTGATGAAGCCGGTGAGGTTGTTGAAGTCGATGCCGCCCACGACGCGAATCTGGTTGGTCAGATTGCGCACGAAGGCCGCGGCTTCGTACTTGCCGTTGCCGAAGTTGTAGCCGGCGCGCACGCCCACTTCCGTCAAGGCCTTGCCGGTGAATTCAGCGCTTTCGTAGAGGAAGAAGTTGATCTTGCTGCGGTAGACCACGTCGGTCATCAGCACGAGGTCACCGCCGGCAACAGGCAGGGTGTAGCGCGCGGTGGCGTTCAGCGTTGTCTCGGGCGCCTGTGGCAGCGAGTTGCCGTCGACAGACACCGTGGGCGCGAACTTGCCGATGGCCGGGTTGGCCGGCGAGGTGATGGGATCCAGCACCGTGCAGCCACTGCCGCAGGCATCGATGCGCAGGTTGGGGTCCTTGATCTTGGTCCTGTTGTAGCTGCCGCCCAGGGTCAGCAGCAGGCTGTTGGTGGCCAGCAGCTGGCCATTGAACTCGAAGCCCTGGCCGGTGGTCTTGTCGGCGTTGACGAGCTGGTTGAAGTTGGCAGCGCCGCCCACTGCGGTGAGCTGCTGGTCCTTGATGGTGTAGCTGAAGACGCTGGCAGCGATGCGGGCGCGCCCGCTCATCAGGTCGGACTTCACGCCGGCTTCGTAGGACGTGACGGTTTCGCTCTTGGCCACCGACAGCGTGTCGCCGAAAAGCAGCCGGCCCTGGATGGCAGGGGCGCGGAAGCCGGTGGCCACACGCGCGTAGACGTTGGTGGTCTGATCCAGCGCGTAGCTGGCGCTGAAGTCGCCGCTGGTGTTGGTGGCGCTGGTCTTGGCGGTGCGGCGGCCGATGAAGGTGGGGCTGAACGGCGGCGCCTGGAAGCGGTCGGCGAAGAAGTCCTTTTCGTCCTTGGTGTAGCGCAGGCCACCGCGCAGTTTCAGCTGCGGGCTGACTTCCAGGTTCACGCTGCCGAACACGGCATAGGCCTTGTTGTCCTGGTCTTGCGTGGCGTAGCCGTTTCGCACATTGCCGCCGAGGCTGCTGTAGTTGAAGCTGTCGATCTTCAGCTGCTCGTCGAAGTAGTACACACCGGCCAGCCACTGCAGCGCGCCCTTGCCCGTGCTCTCGAGGCGCAACTCTTGCGTCAACTGCTTGTGCTTGGGCAGGCCGTCGCCCGATTCGGCATCGAAGGGGATGAAGCCCGGCCCGAAGTTGCCGGCGCCCAGGAAGCCGGCGCCGAAACCACCGTCGATGTCGCCACGGCTGAATGACTCGACCGTCTCGTAGCCGGTGATGCTGCTCAGCGCCATGCCCTGCCCGAAGTCCCAGCGCAGCCGCACACTGCCGCCAGAGCTGCTGACGTCCTGGCTGTTGATGCCATCTTGCGAGACCCGGGTCTCGTCGAAGCCGGCTACCAGATTGTTGGTGCCGGGCTGGATGATGTTGGCGCGGAAGACGCGCGCACTGCCCTTCAGGTCGCGCGTGTGCACGTTGAAAAGCGCACTGAAGTCCTTGTCGGGCGTCAACAGCATCTGCAGGCGGGCGGCGTTGTCGTTGTAGCCCTCGAATTCACGGGTCGGCCCGGCCGCGCGGGTGTTCTTCACCCAGTCATCGCGGTTCTGCGACTGCGCCGCCAGGCGCAGCGAGACGGTGGGCGACAGCGGCACGTTGACCATGCCCTCGACGTTCAGCGCCGAGTAGCGGCCGAGGCTGGCCAACGCGTAGGCCTCGAACTCCTTGCCCGGCTTGGCGCTCTCGAACTTCACTACGCCAGCCGGCGAATTGCGGCCGAACAGCGTGCCCTGCGGGCCGTTGAGCACTTCGATGCGCTCCATGTCGAAGATGGGGAAGCCCTTCAAGATGGGGTTCTCCTGCACCACGTCGTCGTAGACCAGGCTGACGGGCTGTGAAGCGTTGAGGTCGAAGTCGGTGTTGCCGATGCCGCGGATGTAGAAGCGCGGGAAGGCGCGGCCGAAGCTGCTTTCGATGTTCAGGCTGGGCACGCGGCCGGCCAGCAGGCGGATGTCCTGGCCGCCGCTGTTCAGCACTTCGAGCATCTCGCCCTGCAGCGCGCTGACGGCGCTGGGCACATCGCGGATGTTCTCCAGCCGGCGTTCGGCCGTGACGGTGATGGTCTGCAACTGGCCCGGTGTGGCCGCGCCGGCCACGGGTGCGGTCTGGGCCAGGGCACCGGTGCTCAGCAAAGCCAGCGCGACGGCTGTCAGCGCATGGGGCACGGGACGGAAAGGGCGGATGACGGGCATGGACGAACTCCGAAACGAGGGAAATCAGGGCCGGTGGAACAGCACGCGCGGCAGGCAGCGCGGATTAGCATCGGATGATGCCGCCCCGGCCAGCGAAGCTTGGTGAAAACCGAGAGATTGCCTGGGCTGCGCCCTCCTGCCGATGCCTGCACGCAACACATGCTGAGCCCCGACGACCTCGACACCTGGCAGCGCGAAGGTTGCCTGGTGCTGCCCGGCTTCAAGACCGCCACCGAGGTGGCTGCGGCCTGCTGCCGCGCACGAGAAATCGTCGACGCCTTCACGCCCGACGCCCACACCAGCCGCTTTTCCACGCGCGACCGCAGCCAGGTCGCCGACGCGGCACTCATCAGCAGCGCCGAAGCGGTGCAGTGCTTCTTTGAAGAAGATGCGCTGGACGCCAGCGGCCGGCTGCGCGTGCCGAAAGACCGCAGCATCAACAAGATCGGCCATGCGCTGCACGATCGCGACGCCGTCTTCGATGCCTTCTCGCACGGGCCTGCACTGGCCGAACTGGCGCGTCAACTGGGCCTGCCGCAGCCGCAGGTGTGGCAAAGCCAGCTGATCTTCAAGCAGCCGCACATCGGCGGCGAGGTGGGTTGGCACCAGGACGCCAGCTTCTTCGTCACCACGCCGCAGACGGTGACGACCTTCTGGTTCGCGCTGGAAGACGCGACGCTGGACAACGGCTGCCTGTGGGTGATGCCCGGTGGCCACCGCGGCCACAACGGGGCGAATGGCGTGCTGCGCGAGCAATACCTCTGCGACCACGCCGCCGGCACGCTGCGCATGCAGGCGCTGGACGCCACACCCTGGCCGACGCTGGCCGGGGCCGTGCCGCTGCCGGTGGCAGCCGGCACGCTGGTCGTCTTCCACGGCCTGCTGCCGCACTGCAGCGCGCCCAATCGCAGCGCCAGGAGCCGGCTGGCCTACACGCTGCACGTCACCGATGCCAGCGCCGCCTACGCTGCTGAAAACTGGCTGCAGCGCAGCGCCGGCTTTCCCGTGCGCGGGCTGGCCTGAAGGACGCAGGTTTGGAGGCCTGCGGCCGCGCGCCAGATCACCCCAATGAGGCGCGGACGGTTCTGGCGTATCTTCCGCCTCTTGTCTGCACTTGAGCGCGCCCCATGAACAGCCCCACCCCGCCGGCGGCCACGCGCCACATTCGCCTGACGTCGCACCCCGGCCAGGGCACCGCCAGCGCGCCCGCGCTGCTTTGGGGCGCGCCCGATCCGCAGGTGCGCGGCCCCGTGGTGGGCAGCACCGGCAACCGCAGCCAGCGCAACGTCATCGGGACGCACAGCGGCAGCTACGGCGTCTACCGCGCGCTGGCCGTGGCCGCCGGCAGCCTCGGGCGATTGCACCGCGCCGACCTCACCGACACATCGCCCACCGACCCCATCGGCCCCTACCCGCAGTGGGGCGAGCCGGGCCGGATGGTCAGCATCGACCCCTGGGGCGCCAGCGTGCAGACGGTGTTCGCCGACCACCTGGAGCGCGGCTACGACATCCGCCCCACCATCGCGGTGACCAAGGCCCACATCCACCTGCCCGAAATCAAACAGGCTCTGGCCTTCGGCCGCCTGCAGGTGGACGGCAAGCACCTGCTGGAAGACAGCAGCGCCAGCGTCACCAAGGTGGCGGTGGAACCCGTGTGGTGGCTCCCCGGTGTGGCCGCGCGCTTCAAGGTGAGTGAAGAGCAGTTGCGCCGAGCGCTGTTCGAAGAGACTGGCGGCATGTACCCGGAACTCGTCACGCGCAGCGATCTGGAAGTCTTTCTGCCGCCCATCGGCGGGCAGACGCTGTATGTCTTCGGCGACATCCGCGACCTGGCCAACCCGAAGGTGACACTGACCGCGCGCGTGCACGACGAATGCAATGGCAGCGACGTTTTCGGCAGCGACATCTGCACTTGCAGGCCCTACCTCACGCATGCCATCGAAGAATGCATACGCGGCGCGCAGCAAGGCGGCGTGGGCTTGATCGCCTACAGCCGCAAGGAAGGCCGCGCGCTGGGTGAGGTGACCAAGTTCCTGGTCTACAACGCCCGCAAGCGCCAGGTGGGCGGCGACCGCGCCGACAAGTATTTCCTGCGCACCGAGTGCGTGGCAGGGGTGCAGGACATGCGCTTCCAGGAACTGATGCCCGATGTGCTGCACTGGCTGGGCATCACCAAGATTCACCGTCTGGTGAGCATGAGCAACGACAAGTACGACGCCATCACGGGCAGCGGCATAGAAGTGGGTGAACGAGTGAAGATTCCTGATGAACTGATACCGGCCGACGCGAAGGTGGAGATGGAGGCCAAGGTGGCCGCCGGCTACTTCACCGATGGGCGTGTGCCTACCGATGCCGACCTGGCCTTGGTGCAGGGGCGCGGACTTGAGTGACACCCTGAGTGCCTTGGCCGCGGCCAGCGCCAGCCGCCGCGAGCTGCTGAAGACGGCACCCGACGCGCGCCACCCACTGGGCGCACTGCGCGACCCCGGCACCATCCGCGCGCGTTGCGCGGCGGTGCTGCGTTCGGTGGAAGCCAATGTCAGCGAACACTTCCTGCTGAACCGCAACCGCCTGCCCGAAGTGGCCGAACGCGTCGCCGCGCTGACGCTGCGGCGCTTTCCTGACCTGAAGTTGCCGTACCACAGCCGCTGGCGCCACTTCGAGGCCGGCGGCCTGGACCGCAAGCCGGTGCTGGATGAGCGCCTGGCCACGCGCAGCCTGCAAGACGCCGCACGTGCGCGCTTCGACCTCACGGTGGTGAGCGTGCTTCTGGACGCTGGCGCCGGCCCGACCTGGCGCTACAAGGAGCCGGGCACCGAGCAGGTGCTGCAACGATCGGAAGGCCTGGGCGTGGCGACCTGGCACGCCTTCATGAACGGCGCGTTTTCCGACACGCCCGAAGACCCGCAAAGGGTGGACGCCGCGGCGCTGACGCGCATCGACGCCAATGCGTTGCGCACCATCTTCCAGAGCAGCCCGGCCAACCCCGTGGTGGGGCTCGAAGGTCGCGCCGAACTGCTGGTGCGCCTGGGCGCTGCGCTGCAGGAAGAGGCGGCGCGAGGCGGCGGTGAAGCGCGGCCAGGCCTGCTGTTCGACCGCTTGACCCAGCTGCCGAACGAGGGCCGCACACGCAGCGAAGTCAGCGCGCGCGAGGTGCTGGGCCAGGTGCTGCGCGTACTGGGCCCCGCCTGGACCAGCGGCAGCCGCGTGCAGGGCCTGCCGGGCGGCGACGTGTGGCCGCACCGGTGGGCGGGCGATGCCACCGGCGACGGTGGCCACGACCCGACCACCGGCGGCTGGGTGCCCTTCCACAAGCTGAGCCAGTGGCTGAGCTACTCGCTGCTGGAGCCGCTGCAGTGGGCCGGCGTCACAGTGACGGGCCTGGACGCATTGACCGGCCTGCCCGAATACCGCAACGGCGGCCTGCTGCTGGACGGCGGCGTGATCGTGCCGCGCGACCCACGCGCACTCGGCAGGCAGTGGAAACCGCAGGACGACTTCATCATCGAGTGGCGCGCGCTCACGGTGGCCCTGCTGGACGAACTGGCGGTGCTGGTGCGCGTCCGCCTGGGCAAGACCGCCGAAGAAATGCCGCTGGCCTGCGTGCTGGAAGGCGGCACATGGGCCGCAGGCCGCGAGATTGCCAGGGAACTGCGCCCCGACGGTGCACCCCCGCTGAAGATGGAAAGCGACGGCACGCTTTTCTGAAGGCACTCTTCTTGCGCCCAGCCCGGCGGGTACGGGGCAGCGCTTGGCACGGCCCGCGCGTTGCCTTAGCGTTGGGGCATGAACACACCCGCTCCTGTCAACGTCATCAGCCATCCGCTGGTGCAACACAAGCTGACGCTGCTGCGTCGCAAAGACCTCTCGACCAGCAGCTTTCGCCGCCTGCTGCATGAAATCAGCATGCTGATGGCCTACGAGGTCACGCGCGACATGCCCACGCAGTTGATCGAGATCGAAACCCCGATGGAGACCATGCAGTCTCCCGTGATCGAAGGCCGCAAGACGGTGTTCGTGGTGGTAATGCGCGCCGGCAGCGGGTTTCTCGACGGCATGCTGGAAGTGGTGCCGGGCGCACGCGTCGGCCACATCGGCCTGTACCGCGACCCGAAAACGCTCGTCGCGGTGGAGTACTACTTCAAGATGCCGCACGACATGCACGAACGCGACGCCGTCGTGCTCGACCCGATGCTGGCCACCGGCAATTCGGCCGTCGCGGCGGTGGACCGGCTGAAGGAAACGCAGCCGAAGTCGATACGGTTCGTGAGCCTGGTGGCCGCGCCCGAGGGCATCGACAACATGCGCCGCCACCACCCCGACGTGCCCATCTACACCGCAGCCATCGACCGCGAACTGAACAGCCACGGCTACATCGTGCCGGGGCTGGGTGACGCGGGCGACCGGCTCTTCGGTACGAAATGAAGCCCCCAAGCTCGCTGGCGCTCGCTGCCCCCCGAGGGGGATGTCCGCCAGCGGCCCGGCCGAGCCGGTTCCGCGGCGGGAAGCTTGGTCGGGCGCTTCAGCGGCTGTAGGGGTCGGCGTAGCCCAGCGCCACAAGCAGTTCGCTCTCGCGCGTTTCCATGCAGCGCGCTTCGTCTTCCACCTCATGGTCGTAGCCCTGCGCGTGCAGCGCACCGTGCACGAGCAGGTGCGCGTAATGCGCCTGCAGCGTGAGGCCTTGTGCTTGCGCCTCTGCGGCCACCACGGGCGCGCACAGCACGAGGTCGGCTACGACCTCGGGTTCGTGCGCGTAGTCGAAGGTCAACACGTTGGTGGCGTAGTCTTTGCCGCGGTAGTCGCGGTTCAGCATGCGGCCTTCTGCGGCACCGACGATGCGCACGGTGATCTGCCCGGGCACCTCCAGCGCGGCACGCAGCCACTTCGCCACGCGGTGGCGCGGCAGTTCCGCGCGGTGGCTGGCGTCGGCGAACTGCAGCGACAGTTGCAGCGCAGGCTGCACGGCTTGCCTCGCCGCTGCATTCGCTGCGGGGTTCACCGTTCGCTTTCTTCGCTGCGGTTGCGCTCGTAGGCCTCGACGATGCGCGCGACGAGCGGGTGCCGCACCACATCGCCGGCGGTGAATTCGGTGATTGCGATGCCGTCCACGCCGCGCAGCACGCGGTGCGCGTCGATGAGGCCGCTGGCCGTGTGCTTGGGCAGGTCGATCTGGCTGACATCACCCGTCACCACGCACTTGCTGCCGAAGCCCAGGCGCGTGAGGAACATCTTCATCTGCTCGCGCGTGGTGTTCTGCGCCTCGTCGAGGATGACGAAGGCGTGGTTCAGCGTGCGCCCGCGCATGAAGGCCAGCGGCGCGATCTCGATCAGGCCTTTCTCGAAGGCCTTCGCGACACGATCGAAACCCATCAGGTCGTAAAGCGCGTCGTACAGCGGGCGCAGATAGGGGTCGACCTTCTGCGCCAGATCACCCGGCAGAAAGCCCAGGCGCTCGCCGGCTTCCACCGCCGGGCGTGTGAGCACGATGCGCTGCACGCCGTGGCGTTCCAGTGCGTCCACCGCGCAGGCCGCGGCCAGGAAAGTCTTGCCGGTGCCGGCGGGGCCGATGCCGAAGGTGATGTCGCTGGCCAGCATCTGCTGCAGGTACTGCACCTGGTTGGGCGTGCGCCCGCGCAGGTCGGTGTGGCGGGTGTGCAGCACCACGTCGGCGTCGGCATCGCTGCCTGCCAGCACCGTGGGCGCCTGCGGCCCGCCGGGCACGGTGGCGGCGTACTTCATCAGCGCCAGTTGCAGCGCACGTTCGCCGATGGGCGCAGCAGCCACCGCGTACAGCGCGTCGAGCAGCCGCACGCAGCGCTCCACGCCGTCGCGCGGGCCGTCGATGCGGAAACTGGCGTCACGCCGCGCCAGCGTCACACCCAAAGCGCCTTCTATCGCGCGCAGGTGGGCGTCCAGGGGGCCGCAGAGGTGGGCGAGGCGGCGGTTGTCGGCGTTGTCGAAACTGTGGCGTCTGATCACGGGATGGGCTGTCTTGCCACGATGGGCATTTGCGCACGGGGCGTGCATTGTCTCAGTGCTGGCAAACGGGTTGCCCAGGCCGCACCGCAGAACTGGCATGCAGAATCGGCGCGCCATGCTCCTGCCCTTCTTTCCGCGGCACCCGCGACCCTGCAACCCGTTGCGCGCGCCGCTGCCGTGGCTGTTGCTGGCTGTGTTGCTGGCTGTGCTGCTGGCCATGTTGATGGCGTTCGGGCTGGCCAGCGCGCAGGCCGCGGGCGCGTCCAAGCCCTCGTCATCTCTGCTGGTGCTGGACACCGCCTTGCGCGCCCATGGTGCGGGTGCCGGCTTCCCCACCGCCGCGCCGGCCACCACCGTGTCCTTGCCCGACGAGTGGGCGTACACACGCGGCGGCCAGGGCGGCCCGACGTGGTACCGCGTCGAACTGCCACGCGCAGGCTCGCCCGAAGACGACGGCCTGTATGCGCTGTTCATCGAACATGTGTGCAGCAACCTGGAGGTCTACGTCAACGGCGAACGCGTGCACAGCGGCGGGCGCATGAGCCCGCCTTACACGAACAACTGCAACCACCCGCAGCTGGTGTCGCTGCCCTCGGTGATGCTGAACCGCGACAGCAACACGCTGGACATCAAGGTCGTCGGCCACGGGCTGGCCGAAGTGGGTTCGCGCCAGCGCGCCGGGGCCTTGTCGGCCCTGGTGGTGGGCCCGCAGTCTGAACTGGCTGCGTACCACGCCCGCCTGACGGCCTTGCAGGTCATCGCGCCGCAGGCCGTGGGCGCGACGCTGCTGCTGATGGGCGGCTACATGTTCGTGCTGGGCTTCATGAACCGGCGCGAAAGCCATCTCGCCTACTTCGGTGCGCTCTCGGTCGGCTGGGCCCTGGTGGACATGCGGCTGTGGCTGCGCGACATACCGCTCGGCCACACCGAGACCGAGTTCCTGGTCTGCGCGATGCTGGGTTTCATCACCTGGGCGGCGGTGCAGTTCCTGCTGCGTTATGCCGGCATGCGCTACAGGCTGGTGGACGTGCTGCTGCCCTTGCAGTGCGCCTTGCTGTCGGTGACGCTGGTGGTGGCGGGGCCGCAGCGCCTGTATACCCTGGCCAGCATCTGGTACGGGGTGCTGGCGCTGGAAGTGATGGCCGCTTCAGCCTGGCATCTGCACCACCAGCACCAGCGCCGACATGTGCGTTCGGTGTGGGTGATGACGGTGCTGCTGGGCCTGACGCTGGTGGCCGGGCTCACCGAGTTCGTGGCGCAATGGACAGGCACACGCCCGCTGGCCGCGCACGTTGCGCAACTGGTGATGCCGGTGGTGTTCGTGCTGGTGGGCCTGCGCCTGGTGCAACAGCAGGGCCGCGCGCTGAGCCATGCCGTGCAAGACAAGGCGGTGCTCGAGCAACGGGTTCGCGAGGCCACGGCCGAGATCGAACGCAACTTCCACCAGATGGCCGAGTTGCGCGTGGAGCAGGTCACCGAGCGTGAGCGCAAGCGCATTGCCGCCGACCTGCACGACGACCTGGGCGCCAAGCTGCTGACCATCGTGCACACCAGCGAGAGCGAGCGCATCAGCACGCTGGCGCGCGAGGCGCTGGAAGAAATGCGGCTGAGCGTGCGCGGGCTGACGGGCCGGCCGGTGCGTCTGGCCGATGCCTTGGGCGATTGGCGCGCCGAAGTCGTGTCGCGTCTTGCACAGGCCGGCATCGAAGGGGAGTGGGAGGCGCCCGAAGACCTGCCGCAAACGCTGAGCGCGCGCGCCTATGTGCAAACCACGCGCATCCTGCGCGAGGCCACCAGCAACATCATCAAGCACAGCGGCGCCACGAATTGCATCGTCACCGCGAGCATCGCAGAAGGCGACTTTCTCTTCGTCGTGCAGGACAACGGCAATGGCATCGCGCCAGACACCAAAGGCAGCCTGGACCGTGGCCACGGCCTGGCCAGCATGAAGAACCGCGCCAAGCAACTGAACGGGCAGTGTCTGGTGGAGTCGGGCCCGGGCTACGGAACCGTGATACGCCTCACGCTTCCTCTGGACACTGCCATCCAACCCTCATGAGGCCTGCCGGCTGGCCGATACCATCGGGATCGACAACGGCCCACACCCCCCCATGAAGACCATATTGCTGCTGGAAGACTTGCCCGAAATCCGTGCATGGATGCGCAAGCTGGTGCTGCAGGTGTTCCCCGGCGCCACCATTTCGGAAAGCGCGCGCGTTCATGACGCGATAGATCTGGTGACGGCGGTGAAGTTCGACCTTGCCCTCATCGACCTGGGCCTGCCGGACGGCAGCGGCGTGAACGTGGTGACGAAGCTGCGCGACTGCCAGCCAGAGGCACAAAGCGTGGTCGTCACCATCCACGACGACGACGAGCACCTGTTCCCGGCGCTGCAGGCCGGCGCTTTCGGCTACATCCTGAAAGAGCAGCCGCGCGAGCTCATCACCGAACAGCTGCAGCGCATCAGCCAGGGCGAACCACCGCTCAGCCCGAGCATCGCGCGCCGCGTGATGGCCTACTTCCAGGCCAAGTCGAAGCCGGCCAACCTGGCCAACGCCATGCCGGCGGTGAACCTGACGGACCGTGAAAGCGAAGTGCTGCTGCGCGTGGCCAAGGGCTACACCTTGCCCGAGATCGGCGTGCAACTGGGCCTGTCACGCCACACCATTGCCGACTATGTAAAGCAGATCTACCGCAAGCTCAATGTGAGTTCGCGCGCTGAAGCCGCTCTGGAAGCGCAACGCCTGGGTCTTTTTCGCTGACGGCGCAGCGCAGGTACGCCGCATCGGCGTGCGTGTTCTCTGCTTCCAGCACATGCGCATGTCGCGCAGCCTCTGCCGTCTGGCGCAGGCGGTCATTGACGCCGCGCACGACGTCGTAGCATTCGCAGCTGCGAGCCTGCAGCCCGCGGCGGTCCAGCACTTCGACGCTGCCGCGGCCGTAGCGGATCAGGCCGGCCTTCTGCAGCTTCAACGCGGCAATCGTCACCCCTTCGCGGCGCACGCCCAGCAGCTGCGAGATGCGCTCCTGCGTCACGGCCATCGGCGCGCCGGGGCGGTGGTCCAGATGCAGCAGCAGCCAGCGGCACAGCTGCTGTTCGAGGTAGTGGTGGCGGCTGCAGGCAGAGGTCTGCGCCAGTTGGGCGAACAAGGCCTGCGTGTAGGACAGCAGCGCACGCATCAGCGGTGCTGACTGCTGCGCGGCCTGGCGGATGACTGCGGCCGGCATCCTCCAGGCGTGGCCACTGCCTTGCACGGTTGCGCCGCTGATCGATCGGCCGTGCCCCATGTAGGCGCAGATGCCCACCATGCCCTCGCGCCCGACGACGGCAACTTCGGCCGCGTCCCCGCTTTGCATCGTCGAAGTCAACGAAACGACGGCGGAGGTCGGGAAGTAAACATGGCGAACCTCGAGCCCCGCCTCGTACAGCGTGGCACCGGCGCGCAGTTGCACATCTTCGAAACCAGCGCGCAGCGCTTGCAAATCCTCGATCGGCAGTTCAGAAAGCAACTGGTTCTGCAGGGGCGTCGCTGGCAAGGAATGAGGAATGTTCAGCATGGCGTACTCCTGGATGCGATGCTGCATGCTGTCGCCCGGGCCTGGCGCTGTCGGCCGGACGTCAGGCTCACGCGGTGTCAGTGCCGGCCTACAGCGCTGCGCCACGCACGACGCGGGCACGCGCCGCCCGCTGTGTCTAACGCGACCGCGTAGCGTCCAGCAGGCGCGCGGCCTGTTGCAGTTCCGGCGTGGCAAGCAGCTCTGTCGTCCCCGGGTCGGGCGTTTCCAGCCCCATTTTCAACGACCGTCGCAGCAGTTGCACCGCGCGTTGCAAGTCGCGCGGCACGCCAAGCCCATCGACGTGCAAACGTGCCAGCGCATCGAGGCCGAAGTAGTTGTCGGCCTGAGCCGATTTGCGGACGTATTCCACGCCGGAAGCCAGGTCCGGCTTCAGCATCTGGCCCTGGATCAAGACCATGCCGTACTGGCCTTGCGCGAGACCGTCGCCGAGGTCGGCTGCCCGCTTCAGCATGGCCAGGCCTTCGCTGGCAGACGGCTTCAAGCCCGCCAGGCCATTGAAGTGATAGCCGGCCAGGTTGCGCGTGGCGCCGGCATGCTGCAGTGCCACTGCCTTGCGCAGCCACTGAAGGGAAAGCGCCGGGTCGGGTCGCAGACCGCCGCCGCCTTCCAGCAGGTAGCCGGACAGGTCTTTCATCGAATCGGCGTCGCCTTGTTCGGCGGCCGCCTGCAACCAGCGCACGCGCAGCATGTCATCGGCCGGCACGCGCATGTGGCCCGCGTACAAGTTGGCCAATGCGGCCTGCGCGCCCCATTCGCCTTGCTCAGCGGCTGGCACCAAGTGCTTGAGCAGAGGTCTGGCGTCATAGCCCTGTCGGCCCGCGTTCTTCACCAGTTGCAGCAGGCCGTAACGCATCTGCGCGAAGGGGTCGCTCTTCTCGGCGGCCATCAAAAGCCAGCGTTCGCCTTCTGATTCGGAGACAGCACCGCCCAAGCCACGCTCGAGGAAGTAGCCGAACATGCCCTGCGCTTCGCCATGCCCACGGCGCGCAGCCACTTCGAACCAGCGCCGGGCCTGGATGTCGTCGCGCGGCAACAGATAACCCGCATACAGCATGCGGCCCAGGCGCGTCTGGGAGCTCGCGACGCCGGCCGCCGCCTCCATCATCACGAGCGCGGCTTCGGGTGGCACGTCGGTGGGCACGACGACGTTGATGGCGTCCGGGTTGTGGTTGCGCCGCGGCATGTCGGCCGAATCGTCTTCCGCCATCTTGCTGGGCTGGCTGCTCAGCCTGCTGCGCGCACCGGCAGTTGATGTGCCGGTGGCCATGTTGTTGCGCGACCGCTGCGCGTCGGCAGCGAGCTCGGCCTGCCGGCGGGCTGCCCGGTCTGCAGATGCCCGGTCGGCGCGCGCGCTGTCGTCGCGCATGCGTTGCATGGCGCGTTGCCGGTTGGCTTCGTCGTTGGCGGCGTTCCATGCGGCTTGCGCAGACTGCGCCAGCAGGCACACGGCCAGCAAGACCCACACCGGCCTCATGACGCAGGCGACCAGCCGATGCCCAGGAAGTTGATGTTGTTCTTGCGCGCCTGGCCTTCGGTGTTCTTCAGCCGCGCCTTGGCTTCGTCCATCGTCGCGTCCCAGTTGCAGCTGATGCGCAACTTGGGGGGTGCGGGGTCGTAACCACCGGCCTTGTCCAGACCCTTGGCAGCGGCGAATTCCGCACCGTCCGTGCCTTGCTGCGCGCCCTTGTCGCGCTGGAAGATGCTGCTGGCAAACACCTTGCGCGACGTGTCGTTCAACACCACGCAGTACGAATAGCCAGATTCGGCTGCCAAAACGGGCATGACAGGCGCAGCGAATGCCGCCAGCGCGGCGAAGGACAGGAGCAGGTTTGTATTCATCGGAGGTCCAGGTTGAAGGGATGACGGAAGACGACGCAGCAAGCATCGCCTTACCCTCATGCGCAGCGCCCGACCTCGAAACGGCTCATTCGAGCAAGAACATCCGGCGTGAACTCGGTGCCGGTGCGATAGCCGCAGCTTCAGCGCTCTCTGAACGCTTCCTGCGACTTCAGCATCGGCCGCAGCACGAAGGCCAGCACGCTGCGCTGGCCGGTGCGAATTTCCACCGTGCCCGTCATGCCCGGCAGCACCGACAGCGGCTTGCCCGCCTTCTGCAGGCCGCTGGGGTCGGCGCGCACCATCGCGCGGTACCAGGTGCCTTCGGGCGTGGCGGCCTTGTCGGGGTCGCCCATGGCGTCGGGGCTGATCGAGACCACCGTGCCTTCCAGCGAGCCGTAGATCGTGTACTCGTAGGCGCTGAGCTTGACGCGCACCTCCTGGCCGGTGCGCACGAAGCCGATGTCGGCCGGCTTCACACGGGCTTCGACCAACACGCGCGGGCCCAGCGGCAGGATCTCCATCACCGGCGCGCCGGCTTGCACCACACCGCCCACGGTGTTGGCGCGGATGGTCTTCACGACGCCGTTGACCGGGCTCAGCAGCGTGGTGCGGCGCAGCGCGTCGTCGCGCACCACCATCTGCTCTTCCAGCAGCGCCAGTTCATTGCGCACGCGCACCATCTCGCCAGCAGCTTCCTGGCGAAAGCGGTTGATGCGTTCCTGGGTCTGCAACTGCAGGTCGTTGAGCTGGCGACGCACGCGCATCACCTCCACCTCGCTCATGAGGCCGCGCGACGACATGGTCTGCGCCATGTTGAGTTCACGCTGCAGCAACGCGGCGCTGCGGCCGGTGGTTTCCACCGCCTCGTTCAGCGCCCTTTGCCGCGCCTCGTTGCTTTCGATCTCGGCCGCGGCCACGGCCTCAGGGATGCCGTCGGGAAAGCTCAACGCCTTGCCGGTGGCTTCAGCCTGCAGGCGCGCCAGCGTGCCCAGCAGCGCCAGCTTCTTCGCCGTGCCCTCGGCTTGTTGTGACTCGAACCGCGTGGGGTCCAGCATCGCCAGCGCCTGACCTTCGGTGACTTGCTGGCCTTCACGCACCAGCATTTCACGCAGGATGCCGCCTTCCAGGCTGGCGATCACCTGCTCTTTGCCATCCGGCACGACCCGGCCGTTGGCCTTGGCCACGATGTCCACCTGCGAGAAACCGGCCCAGGCCACGGCCATCGCAATGGCGGCCAGCAGCAGGTAGACGGCCCACATCGCGGCAGGCGCCGGGTCCAGCAGGTAGGCCGACTGCACGGCGCCGATGTAGGGCACATCGCCGCGCTGCAGCTCGGGGGTTTTCTTGCGGTCTGAGAAGACGCCCATTCACGCCGCCTTCATGGCGAAGTACTCATACCGAAGCCTCGCGCTCCACCGGGCGTGCCGTCGGGTGCATGTGCAGGTTGCTGGGCGCAGCACCTGCCAGCTGCGGCGCCGCCGCCGGGCGCTGGCCGCTCAGCGCCGCCAGCACCTGGGCCTTGGGGCCGTCCATGACCAGCCGGCCGGCGTCGATGACGAGCACACGGTCCACCAGTTCCAGCACCGCCGGGCGGTGCGTCACCATCAGCAGCGTGCATTCGCCGCCGGCCTCCTTCAGCTGGCGCAGGAAGAGGGCTTCGCTCTGCGCGTCCATGCTGCTGGTGGGCTCGTCCATCAGCAGAATCTTCGGTTGCGTGACCAGGCAGCGCGCCAGCGCCACCAGCTGGCGCTGGCCGCCCGAAAGCAGCGCGCCGGCTTCGCCCACCGGCAACTCCCAACCCTGCGGGTGCGACTGCACCAGGCGGTCCAGCCCGGTGAGACGGGCCACGTCGGCCAGCCGTGCGGGGTCGGCGGTGGGGCGGTCGAGCAGCACGTTTTCGCGCAGCGAGCCGTGGAAGAGGCGCGGGTCTTGCGAGACGAAACCCACGCGCGCGCGGAAGTCCGCGGGGTCGATCTGGCGCAGGTCGATGCCGTCGACATCGACATAGCCTTCGGTGGGCTGGTACAGCCCGGCCAGCAGGCGCAGCACCGTGCTCTTGCCGCTGCCGATGCGCCCGAGGATGGCCACACGCTCACCCGGCTCGAACTTCAGCGTCACGCCCTTCAACACCTGCGGGCCCACGCCTGCGGCCACCGCGCCGGGCACGCTGGCCGGTGCCGGGTAGGCAAAGCCCACCTCGTGCAGGCCGATGCGGCCGCTGAGCTCGCGCCGCGGCACATAGGTCTTGCCGGCTTCGCGTTCCACGGGCTTCTGCATCACGCTGTTCAGCGCCAGCATCGCTGCGCGCGCGCCCTGGTAGCGCGTGGCCAGGCTCGTGATGCTGGCCAGCGGCGCCACCGCGCGTGAAGCCAGCATCACGGCGCCGAAGAGTGCACCGCCGCTGATGACCCGGGCCTCGATCAGGTAGACGCCCCAGACCAGCATCACCATCGTCACGAGCTGTTGAGAGACCGACGAGAGGTTCATCGTCCAGCTGGTGATGGTGCGTGACTTCAGCGCCGCCGCCGCCGCGCCGGCCGTGGCCTCTTCATAGCGGCGCAGGAAACGGCCCTGGGCGCCGGCCGCCTTCAGGTCCTCCAGGCCATCCACGGCTTCCACCAGCACGCCGTGCAGGTCGGACTGCTGCTGCATGTTGCTGCTCATCGCGCGGCGCAGCGAACCCTGGATGACCAACGACACCGCCAGCAGGATGGGAATGGCGATCACCAGCACCCAGCCCAGCGGCCCGCCGATGACGAACACCATGGCCACGAAGATGAAGATGAAGGGCAAGTCGGAAACCGCACTCAGCGTGGCGGACGCGAAGAAGTCGCGCATCATTTCCACCTGCGCCAGGATGTGGGCGTAGGCGCCGGCCGAAGCGGGTCGGTGTTCCATGCGCCGCGCCAGCGTCTGGCGGAAGAGCAGGCTGCCGACGATCAAGTCGGCCTTGCGGCCGGCCATGTCGATGAGATAGGCACGCAGTTGGCGCGCCATCATGTCGAAGCACAGCGCAATGCCGCAGCCGGCCGCAATGGCCCACAGCGTGACATAGGCCTGGTGCGGTATGACCTTGTCGTAGATGACGCTCGTGGACAGGCTGGTGACCAGCATCAGCACGTTGCTGAGCATGGCTGCGATGAGCGCGCCGCGGTAGTAGGGCACGAAGCGGCGCAGCGTGCCCCACAGCCAGTGGCTGCCGGCGTCGCGCATGGCATCGCTCGTCAACGGCGCCTGGCCGGCCGCTGTGGCTGAAGACGCCGCCATCTGCGGCACCGGCGTGCACACCAGCGCGATGCCGGTGTACTCGGCCTGCAACTCGGCTTCGCTGGCGGTGCAGGCGTGGTGCTGGCGGCCCGGCATCACGATGTCGTACTGGGCGCCGTCTTCATGGCGCGCGACCACGATGCAGGCGTCACCGCCGTTCAGCAGCAGCACGGCGGGCAGCAGCAGTTCGTGCAGCTCGGCCACCGGGCGCTGCAACAGGCCGGCACTGTAGCCGGCCTCGCGCAGCGCACGCACGGCTTCGTCCGGGCCCACGCGGCCGGCCAGCGGCTGGCTGGACAACAGCGATTCAGCCGTGCGCTCGCGCCCATGGTGGTGCGTCAACCACGACAGCGCATGCGCCAGGGCGTCGTCGTCCAGGCTCGGGCTGGGCTCGTCCACGTCCACGTTCACTGGGCTGCTTCAGGGCATCTGCGCGAGGGGCTTCAACCGCCCCTTGCCGCCAGCGCCAGGCGCTCGAACTCGGCTTCGATGTCGCGCACGATTTGCGGCAGGTCGAAGAGCGGGCTGCTGCGGCCATGTTCGCTCAAGTACCTGCGTATCGACACCACACGCGCCGGGTGGCGGCCCAGCGTGACGGC
>Ga0105047_10007342_pt1 | contig 18588 bp, 10 predicted proteins | sample MAT04_FD_78384 | JGI IMG/M metagenome (GOLD analysis project Ga0105047, IMG submission 78384) | Freshwater microbial communities from Lake Fryxell liftoff mats and glacier meltwater in Antarctica - MAT-04 (megahit assembly) | ecosystem: Environmental > Aquatic > Freshwater > Ice > Liftoff... | reverse complement strand
GTTGGCGTCGATGGCGCTGACGTATTCCAAATCCCCGCGCCAATTCCCGCTCGCGCCGCTTTGGAGCGTTACGTTGATCTCGCGGAATTTCTCGGTGTAACCGAGGGCGACGGACTCCCCGGCGACGGCAAAACTATTCGCGTTGGTGCCGCTGCGGGCAGCGCTCGTGATGTCGGCCCAATCGGTGGCGTTGCTGCCGCGGAAGACGGCCCAGAAGTTGTTCACCGGCTTCGCCGAGGCGCTCATGCCGTCGGCCCGCGAGGCCTTGTTCACGTGGTAGAATGCCGATTCGCGGTCATAGCGGTTGCGGTCCGCATAAGCCAGCCAGTCGGTCAGCAGGCTGAGGTACAAGTTCGTCGTGTTCGTATAGACCAACTGCGGAGTCGTCGGGCTCGTCTGGGCAATGGAGTTCAAGAAACTGATGTTGGGGATGACGAGGTCGATACTGTGCCGCAGCAAGTTCTGCTCGAACGCGGTCATCGGCGTGCCGTGATAAGCGAGAGCCGCCACGCGGATGTGGCCGTAGTGGCGCGGCACGGCCGGCAGCGCCGGGTTGGCCGTGGGCACAGGCGTCGGTACCGGCGTAGGAGTCGGTGTTGGTGTTGGTGTTGGTGTTGGTGTTGGTGTTGGAGTCGGTCCCGGGTCGACAGGCGTCGGCAGTGTCGTCGGCTTGTCGGCTTCCGTCGGGATGGCCGTGGCCCAGGTCAAGTTGATGGGGGCCGCGTTCACCAAGAAATTGTCGAACAGTAAATCCCCGCCGACGCCGGCCCCGCGCGATAGCCCGGCTAACCCACCCGATGCGATGGAACGATCGGTGAGGCTCATGGCCCAAACCGGGGCGAGGCCCCAGTCACCAGCGGAATCGAGGTACTGGCCCGTGTCCGACCGGGAGATCTGCACGCGGATCTGATTGCCCTTGATCACCAGCGACGTTTGAATCCAAACGCCGCTCTGCCAGCCGGTAGTGTTGATCGACGCGAGCCGGGTATTGACGCCATGGACCGATTTCACGAGTTCGATCTGTAAGCCGCGTTGGACCGTGAGCCCGTAATACGTCGGCCGCGAGGTGTTGACGTTCGAGCCGCGGGCGAAGATCCCGGCGGGCGTGAGGCTGTCGACGTAAATCGACGACGTGATTTGGACGTCGGTCGGCACCGGTTGCGTCATCCAAAGTCGCGCTTGGCCGGTGCTCGTCGCCGAAATGTCGAGGGTTTCATCGCCCAGCGTCGAGACGGTGACCGCGCCGCCGACGGTGTACTGCGACCACCCGGCGGGCAATCGGTTTGTGGCCGCGGTGGCGAAACGCTCTTCGCGGATATTCGCGTTCGACCCGGAATCGACCGAGCCGATGCGCAGGCTATCGATCGGGACATCGCCGGAGAACTTCGCCGGCCTTGCGAACCCGACCTGCCCGCCGCTGCGGATCGTGGCGTCGATTTTTTCGATGGCCGCGACAGGCGTGCGGCTCCATTTGCCGTCGGCACCGAGGTGTTGGTTCGTGTCACCCCGGTTGACGTAAACCCGGAGCGTTTCGCCCTCGGCCCGGATTTTCAACGTAACCCATTTGCCGCTGATGTACTCGGTCGATTTCACGGTGCCAAGCACTGAAGTGACACCCCGGTTGACTTCGAGGAGTTGGATATCGGTGCCTCGGATGATGCTGGCGGCATAGTACGTTGGTGTCGCCGTGTTGAGGTTCGCCCCGCGGACGAGCAACTGCACGGGCACGGTGGTGCCGAGATAGACCGCGGCCGAGACTTCGAGATCGGAGGAATAATTTGTGTTGAGCCAAGCGCGGCCACTCGAAACGCTCGATCCGCTGGACAGCAACCGGCCCTGATCGCCGAGCCCCGCCCCGGACGGATCCAGTTGGAAAGCGGGGGCGGAGGGATTGGTGTTCCACCGACTCCAGCCCCCGGGCAGCCCGCTGGCGGTGGCGGATTGGAACGGCTCGACGAGCCAAGAGCCCGCCGAGGGGAGTTCCCGAGATTCCAAGCGTTCGACGGCCAGGGACACCGGTCGTGGGGGTAGCGACGAGGCCATGCGCGGACCTTCCGGCCGACTCGGCTCCCGCGGCGAACGTCCGTGTTCGCGCGGCTCCGAGGGCCGGCACAATAACCGCACGCCCGGGGGTGTCAACGGTAAAAAATGCTGGCGAAAGTCACTTCTTCTTTTCCATTTCGCCGAGCCATTTCGAGAGGATGACCGCGGAGTAGACGCCGCTCATGCTGCTGGGGTCGCCGGGTTTCGTGGCGTAGCCGCCGTCCTTGTTGCGGTGCGATACGAGGAACTTCTCGAGTTGGGGGATGTTCTTCGGTTTGGCGTCGAGCATCTTGAAGGCCCGCATCACGCGGTAGGTGCTCTCAATGTCGGAGGTCTTTTCGCTTTTCTTACGCCATCCGCCGTCGTCGCATTGGCCGGGCACGAGGACAGAAGTGAGGAATAGATCTCGGACGAAATCCGGGATCGCATGTTCGAACCGCAAGCTGCTTACCGCGACTGCGGCGACTTCGCGGGCCGAGCCGTCCTGCGGATCTTCCACCGGAGCCTGAGCGGCTTTGTCGACCACATCAATAAGTGAATTCAGTTTCAGCCCCTTCGCCCCCCAAGCCTCGACGGCTGCGGCGGCGATCCGCACTTCCTCGAACGCCTTCGCATTGGCCAGCACATACTCCATTGCCTTCGGGAAATCTTTCTTCGCGACGCCTATTTCGGACGCCACGAGAATGCCGATGCTCGTGATCGTCACATCGGGCTTGCCACCCGGTTCGGCGAAGGCACCGGTTTTCTCGTCGTAGCAGTTCAGCACGAATTTCTGGATTTTCTCGATCTCCGTTACCTTCTCGCCGAGCGCGTTCAGCGATTTCACTGCGCCGTTGCAGGCGCGCAGGCTCGGCTTGCCGTCGGCCGTGACCTTGTAAGCGCCGGTCTCTTTGTCGCGCAGGCCCTCGATGTAGGCGATGGTGGCTTTCTTTTCTTCGGCGTTCTCCGCGAAGACGAGCGTTGGCAGTATTAGCAGAGTGAATAGAGCGCGCATGGTCAGGTTCCTTTGGGGCGGAAGGCTTTCACGACGGCGTCGTGTGTCGTGAGGGAGGGCCCTTCGACGAGGTCGATGCAGTAGGGGATGGCGGGCATCACGGCGAGCAGGCAATCGCGGATCGCTGCCGGTTTGCCGGGTAGGTTCACGATCAGCGACTGGCCCCGGATGCCGGCGGTCTGCCGGGAGAGGATCGCCGTGGGTACGAACTTGAGGCTTTCTTGACGCATGAGTTCGCCGAAGCCGGGGAGCAACTTCTCGCACACGGCGACGGTCGCTTCGGGGGTCACGTCGCGCCGGGCCGGGCCGGTGCCGCCGGTGGTGACGATGAGGCAGCAGCCCTCGTCGTCGGCGAGGGCGCGGAGGGTCGATTCGATTTGTTCTTGTTCGTCTGGGATGATGCGGGCGACCGCTTCCCACGGGCAAGATAGCATTTCGCGCAACGTGGTTTGAATCGCAGGGCCGCCGAGGTCCTCGTACTCCCCCCGGCTGGCGCGGTCGGAGACGGTCACGATGCCGATGCGGATCGGGCCAGTCATGGGTCACTCCCGGATGAGGTGGCTGTCCTGCGCGATGCTCCAGCGTCGCTTCGCGTCGCCGGCGGTCGCGGTGTAACCGCGCTTGGTCGTTTCGATCGTCGCTCCGCCCCGCGGCGTTTTCTCGGCGAGTGCCTCGCCCAGATCCGCAGTGATCGCGGTGTACTTGCCGTGCTTCTTGTGATACGCCCCCTGGGCATAGTAGATGTCGTGCAGCCAATCTTTCACGCCGGCGTCCGCATCGGGGACGAACTTCGGCGGGTCCTCGGTTCGGTCGCTGAACTGCACATACCCCCAGCGCTCGGGGCGGTGCATGTCGATGGCCCCCTGCGGGCTCCAGACCCAGTTGTATTCGGGCTTGCCCTTGATCTTCACCGTCTTGCCATCCTTCACTTCGGTGTCCCACTCGACGCGGGAGAAATTGATCCGCCATTGGTCGCCGTCCTTCGGCGGCACGCGCTGATTCGTCAGTTCCTTCATGCTGGCAAGCGGGATAGCGATCTCGACAGTCCAGCCTTTGTCCTTGTCTTTCGGGTTGTTCAGCGTGCCCTCAATGGCCACGGCCGTTTTCAGCCCGGCGATTTCCCAACCGTTGATCGCTTTCCCGCCGTCCTTGTACGGCTTCGTCAACAGCAGATCCCACGTCGTATTCTTGGCATTGAGTTCCAACTCGGCATAGAGGTGGTTGTCGCCATCAGGGTCGAGGAAGACTTCGAAATCGGGATCTTGGAAAATCACGGCGTCGTGGTCAGTCAGCGTCGCCCAGACGTCCGGTTCTTCCAGCTCCGCAGCGATGTACAAATAGGTATCGTCCCAGAGCATTTTCATCCGTGTCCGGTAGCGCGGCTTCGGTTTCGTGTCCCCTTCGATGTCGTGGAAATCGTCGCTCCAAGGTGCCGCCTTCCACACTTCTTCGTCGAGTTTGCCATCGATCACCGGCGGCTTCGGGGCGCGCAAGGCGACGTACCCACGCGGGTGCGGCTTCGGCACAAATTCGGCCACTGGCTCCGACGCCGGGACCGTCAGGGTCAACCCGGCGAGCAGCAACAGCCCTATGAACAACCCGATCCGCATGGCGGTGACCCCCGTATCGAAAGATTTGCATCGCTAACATACTCTGCGTGCCGGATAGAATCACCTTTCAGTTCGATTTGCGATGGAATCGGAGACCGCGCGATGCTCCCCAGTTTCACCTTCCACTCGGCCGGATCGCTGATCTTCGGCCGCGATTCTGTGAATCAACTCGGCGAGATCGCGGGGCGATTGAAGGCTACGCGCATCTTGATTGTGACCGACCCGATTTTGGTGAAAGCCGGGCTCGTCGAGCGCGCGCTCGCCCCGCTGAGTACGGCCGGTGTGACGTGCGAAGTCTTCGCGGGCTGCGTGCCGGAGCCGCCGGTCGAAGTCGTGCGCGCGGGGGTCGACGCGGCCCGGGCATTCCAACCGGACGCCGTCCTCGGCCTCGGCGGCGGCAGCAATATGGATGCGGCGAAACTCGTCGCGCTCGTACTGGCGCACGGCGGCGATGCGACCGACTGGGTCGGCGATAGCCGGGTGCCGGGGCCGGTCTTCCCGCTCATTTGCGTTCCCACGACCGCGGGGACCGGGTCGGAAGTCTCCGCCGCGGCCGTGTTCACCGACACCGCGAAGAAGATGAAAGTCAGCACGCTCAGCCCGTATCTGCGGCCGGCGTTCGCGGTCGTCGATCCGCTGATGACGGTCGGTTGTCCCAAACAAGTGACCGCCGATTCCGGCATCGACGCCCTCACTCACGCCATCGAAGCCTACACCGCCGTGAGTCAAACCGAATTCCTAAAGCGCCCCGGTGGCGCGTCGGTCTACCAGGGGAAGAACCCGCTCTCGGACGCGATGGCGCTCGAGTGCATCCAACTCGTCGGCAAGTTCCTGAAGCGCGCCGTGGACAATGGGAACGACCTCGAAGCGCGCGATGGCATGGCGCTGGCGGCGACGCTCGGCGGGCTGGCGTTCGCCAACGCCGGGGTCGCGCTCGTCCACGCCATGGAGTACCCGGTCGGCGGGGCCGTACACGTCTCGCACGGGGCGGGCAATGGACTGCTACTGCCCTACGTGATGAAGTACCACCTCGAGTGCCGAGAGTGGGAAATCGCCGAAGTCGGAGATCGCCTGTTCGACAGCCACACGGCCGAAGGGGCCATCGCCGGGATCGAACGCCTGCGCGAAGACATCGGCATTCCGCTGCGGTTGCGCGATCTCGGTGTCACCGAAGCGATGCTGCCCGGCTTCGCGGAGAAGGCGTTCGCGATCAAACGGCTGATGCGCGTGAATCCGCGGATGCCCGCCTCGGCGGACGAGATCCTCGACATCTACCGGGCGGCGTACTAATGCTGTTCCGCGTCGCCGCCGTTACGCTGCTCGGCGGGCTGCTCATCCGCACGATCCCGGAGTGGTTTCCGCCGCGCGACTTCGTCGAATACTATTCCGCCGCGGAGGTCTTCGCCGATGGCGGCGACCCCTACGAAGGGGCGCAATTGCTGCCGGTGCAGCGGCGGATCACCGGCAATGCCGAGTTGGAGAAATCGGTCAGCCTCTGGACGCCGCCGTACACTTTGGTCCTCTATGCTCCGTTCGCGATGCTCCCATTCGAGTCCGCGCGCTTCGCTTGGCTGCTCCTGCAGACACTGCTAGTATCATTGAGCGTCGAACTCATCGTCCAACGCTACTCTGACAATCCGCTGTCACCGTGGCTCGCTCAGTTCCTTTGCTGGGGCTTCTGCCCGCTGTTTTGGAACCTGCATTTCGGGCAGAACACCGCGTTCCTCCTCCTCGGTTTGGCGGGTTTCCTCCACTTCCGCCCGACGCGGCCAACGCTTGCCGGGTGCTTCGCGACGCTCACCGCGATCAAGCCGCACTTACTCGCGGTCTTCGGCTTGCTGTTATTGTTGGATGCGTGGAATCGGGAAGGGCGACGGGCACTGTTCGCTGGCGTCGCTGTATTGTCACTCACTTCGCTGATCGCGGTCATCGTGCAACCCGAAGTCTTCCAATGGTTCGTCGACGCGCTCCGCCGGCCGACGACACCCGAGACCGTCCGCCTCGCGGATTGGCAGGTGCCGCTCCTCAGTTATCAATTGCGCCATGCCGTCGATCCGGATCGATTCTGGTTGCAGTTTGTTCCGCTCGGAATTGCCTGCCTCGGTTCGATCGCCTGGTTCTGGAAACGCAACATCGATTGGCCGGCTTCCCTGCCGTGGGTCGTCGTGCTGTCGTGCCTCGCGGCCCCCTACGGCGGCTGGATCTTCGATCTCACCGTTCTCGTGCTGCCCATCATCGCCACGAGTTCTCGGTACAGCACCCGATATCGAAAGGCCCTCCCGACGCTGCTCGGCTTCGCGCTCGTTTCGTGGTTCGGCTTCCGCATCGGTGGGCTTGCGGAACCGATCTGGTTCACCCCGGCCGTGGCGGCGGTCTTGGCCTACGGCTGGTACCAGTCCTGCGCGAAACCTCTAAACTCACCGTGTCGAACCATGCACACTGAGAACCTTCCATGAATCGGGTCGTCATCATCGGCGGGGGCTTCGGCGGGTTGACCTGCGCGACCGACCTCCGCAAGTACGCCGGTGAGATCACGCTGGTCGATCGGCGCAACTTCCACCTGTTTCAACCGCTGCTTTACCAAGTGGCAACGGGGGCGCTTTCCCCGGCGAACATTGCGGCGCCGCTGCGGTCGATCTTGAAGTACCAGAAGAACGCGAAGACGATCCTCGACGAGGTCGTGGGCTTCGACCTCGTCGCGAATGAGGTCCTGTTGAAGGACGGACTCCGCTTGCCGTTCGACACCCTCGTCTTGGCGTCCGGATCGACGCACCATTACTTCGGTAAAGACGCGGCGTGGGAACCGCACGCGCCGGGGTTGAAGACCATCGAAAATGCTACCGAAATCCGCCGCAAGGTGCTGAGCGCCTTCGAGAGCGCCGAGCGTGATCCGGACATCGCCCACCGCAAGAAGCACCTCACGTTCGTCATCGTCGGCGGCGGACCGACGGGCGTCGAAATGGCCGGGGCCATCGCCGAACTCGCCCGGGAGACCTTGCGCCGCGACTTCCGCACCATCGACCCCGCCGACGCCCGCGTGATCCTCGTCGAGAACAGCGATCGGGTTCTGCAAGCCTTCTCCGAAAAGTCGTCGCAGAGTGCGGCCGAGTCGCTGTCGCGGATCGGCGTCGAACTCTGGTTGAATTGCCAAGTCACAGGGATCACGGCCGACAAAGTCACCGTCGACCGACACGGGATCATCGAACCGGTGCCCACGGAGTGCGTCGTGTGGGCGGCCGGGGTGAAGGCCAACCCGCTGGGCAAGATGCTCGCCGACGCCGTGGGCGGGGTCGCGGTGGATAAAGCTGGGCGCATCGCGGTGAACCCGGATTGCACCGTCGGCGATCGGGCGGACATCTTCGCCATCGGCGACCTCGCGCTGATGAAATCGACCGACGGGAAGCAACTGCCGGGCGTGGCCCCGGTGGCGGTGCAGCAGGGCCAATACGTGGCCGGGCTGCTGTTGCGGCGGTCGAAGGGGCAAGCGGCCCCGAAGCCGTTTGGCTACTTCGACAAGGGGAGCATGGCGACCATCGGCCGGTCGCGGGCGGTACTCGAAAGCAACGGCATCCGCCTCAGCGGTTTCATCGCGTGGGTCGCGTGGTTGTTCATCCACATCTTGTATCTAGCCCGCTTCGAAAACCGCGTCATGGTCCTCTTCCAGTGGACGTGGAACTACATGACCCGCAACCGCACGGCGCGGTTGATCACCGGCGAACGCGCCAGTCGCTGAATTTCGGTGGATGGTAGGATTCCGCAGGGGCGTAACCTGAATTCCGCCCCATTTTCGTAAAATTCTAAGAGACAGCATCACCCCCAGTTTGTAAACTTCCTCAAACCCCCAACCTGCCCGATTTCGCCCAGTCAGATGGTTGGCGTACCTGTTCCGATCTCCCCGTCGTTTCATCCCGAGGTTTGACGTGAATCCGAATCCCTTCTCTCGTTGGGTCAAGGAACTTTTTTCCAAAGATGTCGCGGCGAAGATGGTCAAAACGAAGTCCACAAGCCGTCGTCTCGATTGCGAACAACTCGAAGATCGCGTCGTCCCGGCCACGATCATCACCATCATGGCCGGCGTCGCGGGCTCAGGGTCGCTCGATAGCTTCCTCAGCACGATCGACGGCACCATCAACGCCACCGACTCCGCGGGTCTTGCGGGGAGCATCAGCCAAGGGGCGCTCCAGACCGTCGGCGCCGGCATCCAGATCAGCATCACCGCCGAGACGTCGATCACTTTCGACGCGGCCCTCACGACGCCGGTCGCGCTGCTGACGAACGCGGGCAACAGCGCCCAGTTCATCGCCTTGAACGGCAACATCACGTTCAACGACACCTCCGACACCCTCACCACGGCCGGCGGCAGCCTGAGCCTGCTCGCCAACGGCGCGCTGACACTCGGTAACCTGGCCAGCGCGAACGGCGACATCAACCTGCGGGCCAACACGGTCGCGATCGTGGGCACGGTCAACGCCGGGAACACCGGGGCCGGCGGCATCGTCACCGTCCGCCAGTTCACCGACGGCACGAACATCGACCTCGGCACCGAGACCGGCGGCAAGGTCAGCCTGACGAACACGGAACTGAACCAGATCACCGCCCGCGTCCTCCGCATCGGTAGCAACACCGCGGGCACGATCGTGGTGAGCAGCGCCATCACCTTGGGCGCGAATGTCCCGACGCTCAGCCTCATCACCAATGACGCCACCGCCACCGCCATCACCCAGACCGCCGCGCTGTCCGTCAGTAACTTGGCCGTCCAGTCGGTCGGCGGCGTCAGCCTGACCCAAGGCAACGACGTCACCGCTCTCGCCGGGAACGTGACCGGGACTGTGCCGAGCCACTTCGACTACACTGACGCCAACGGGTTCGCGGTCGGTACCGTGGACGGTATCGTGGGCATCAGCACTAATCTCATCACCGCCGGGACACGGATCCAGCTGACCGCCAACGGCGTAGTCACCCAGTCGGCCGGTGCCAACCTCAGCACCCTCAACTTACTGCTCTCGGGCGGTGGCTCTTACGTCCTAGACAACGCCGGAAACGGTGCCGTCACGCTCGCGGCCAGCGCGAGCGGGACGATCAGCTATACCGATAAGGACGACCTGATCGTCGGGAGCATTGTCGGGTCGGGCTCAACTGTCTCGGGGGTCACCTCAAACACCGCGATCGCCCTGACCACGGTGAACGGCAACCTGACCGTCACCAACACCAACGCCGGGGTCGACATCCAGGCCAGCGGTGGCACCGTCAGCCTCACGGCCGGGACCGCCGTCGGAACCGACAAGCTGCTCGACATTCAGGCCAACGCTGCCGTTAATGGCACGGGCGGGGTCACCTTGACCGCCGACAACATCATTATCGCGGCTACCATCAACGCGGGCACCAGCACAGCCGTCCTCCGTCAGTTTGAAAACGCCACGCTGATCGACCTCGGCGGAGCTGACGCCGCCAACACGCTCGGCCTCACCGACGCCGAACTCGACCTCGTGACCGCGGGCGTCATCCGCATCGGCAACGCGAATGCCGGCGACATCACCATCACCGCCGCGATCAATACGGCTAATACGAACCAACTCGAACTGGTCACGGGCGGCGGCATTGTCGACGGCCTTGTCGGCGGCAACATCACCGAGGCCCTTCTCGGGCTGACGGCCGTGACCGGCATCGGAATCTTCAACGCTTTGGATACGAGCGTCAGCAACCTGGAAGCGACCACCGCGACCGGCGGCATCTTTGTGTTTAACGTCGGCGGATTGACCATCGGCGGGGTGAATGCAACCTTGACAGGCGTCCGCACCACGACGAGCGGGAGCATCAGTGTCCAAAACAACAGCGACATCACAGTCAGCGAGGCCATCTCCGCTGCCGGCGGCGGGATGATCTCCCTCTCCACTACCAATTCCAACATCAACATCAACGCGGCGATCTCGGCCACCGGCGGAAACGGGAACGTCAACATCTTCGCCGAAGATGACATCACTGTCACGCAGGCGGTGTCCGTGGCCGGAACCGGCACCCTGTTAATCGACGCAGATAGCCCGACCGACGGCGTCGGAGACTTCTCCAATAGCGGTGCCGGAACGCTGACCACGGCTGGCGGGAACATCACGATCCGGGCGCAGGATGTCGACCTCGGGGCCAACGTCAGCACCACCAGCACCGCGGCCACGAGCCGCGTCATCATCGTGCCGGATGACGCGGGCGACATCATCACGCTCGGGGCGGATACCGTCGGAGCCCTCGGGCTGACCGACGCCGATCTCGACCGGGTCACGACGGGGATTTTGCAGATCGGTACCACCGCCACGAGCGGGGCCGGGATTTCGATCGTCGGTCAAATTACCCAGGCAGGCAGCGGCTACACGACCTTGCTCCTCGAAACCCAAGGCGCCATCACCGACAACACCGCCGGCGAGCAGGACGACATCACCGTCCAGAGCTTGGCCCTGTCGGCCGACACTGGCATCGGCGCCGCCGGCAACGGCGACATTGACATCGCGGTTACTAATCTCGCGGCGCTCAACACCAGCGCGACCACTGGCATCATCAACGTCACCAACTCGGCCACCCCGCTGAACATCGCGACGGTGGACGGGTTCTCCGGCGTGGTGAACAACAACGCCAACGCGGCCACTGGCGTCGTCACGGTCGCTACGACCGGCGCGCTGAACGTGAACCGGAACGTCACCGCTGCTGCCGGGGGCACCGGGCCTATCGCCCTCACCGCCGGGGGTGCCATCAATGTGGCCGCTTCGACCATCGTCCAGTCCGGGAACAGCACCGCCGGCGGGGCCATCACACTGACGTCCAACGCCACCGTGAACGGCGTAGTCCAGACGACCGGCACCGCGGACATCACGCTGGGCGCCGGCGCCCAGATTCTCACCCGCAGCGACATCACCCTCGACGCGAAGCCGGCCGGCGTGGGGGCCAACTTCGGCGGCGGGATCGTGATGGATCCGGCATCCGTCCTCGCCGGGCCGACCGCCACGCTGGCGAACAACATCACGCTGAATGCGGGTAAAGACATCACCGTTTCGACGCTCTCCGCAACGACCCAGATTTTGGTGACGACCACCAAGAACATCTTCGACGACAACGCGGAGAACACCGCACTCAGCGCGAACCTGATCAACCTGAACTCCGGTGGGGTGATCGGCGGGCAGAATATCATCACGCCGGCCAACGTCCTCGCCCAGACCGCCGCTCCCGGCACCACGCCGTTCACCGGGGCCATCGACTTCGACCTGACCGGGGTGACCCCGATCCTGACCGTCGTCCAGACCGCACCGGGCAACGTCCAGCTCCGCAAGGTGGGCAGCACGGGGCTGACCCGAAGCACGCTAAACCTCGCCGCCGCGATAGTCGGGTCGACGAACCAACTGGCCCTGATCAGTTCCGCCGGGGACCTGACGATCGACGCCCTGCTGAACACCCCCACCAACCTGGACACCCTGCTCGCCACGACCGGCAGCGGCGCCAACTCGATCGTGTTCTCCGGGGCCGGTCAGGTGAACAACGGCACGCCCGCCGCGACCACCAATCTGGTCGCCACCGGAAGCGCCACCGCCGGCATCAGTGATTCGCTGAGCGGCGACAACACCCCGGAAGTGACCAGCACCAACGGCGTGCTCATCACCACCGGCGGCGCGATCGGCGCGGGCGGGAGCCCGCTGGAGTTCAACTTCGGGCTGCTGAACGGGTTCACCAACGGCAACGCCGCCGCCACCGGCGGGAACGCGTTCCTCACCGACACCGCCAACGGGCTGGCAGTCGGCCAGTTCAGCGCCGCGGGCACGACCACGGCCGGGAACGTCACCTTGGCCTCCCGCGGCAACAACGGCGGCACCGGTCTGAACCTGACCGCGGTCACCTCCAACGACAACGTGGCCGAGGTCATCGGCAACGTGGTCACCTTGGACACCTCCGCGGCTCCGACGAACGGCGCGACCGGGCAGATCGGCTCGTTCAGCGGCACCCCGCAGTTCTTCGAAGTGAACGCGACCGTCCTAAACGCGAGCACCAACAACTCGCGGCTGTGGGTCTCCGAGGTGGGCACCGGGGCCACCGCGGGCGCCCAGATCGGGCTAGTCACCGCCGGCACCGACACCGCGATCCTCCAGGTTCGCAACGCTGGCAACTTGACCAGCGAGCCCAGCGACGCGGGGGTCGCGGACGTCGTCGGCGCGACCGTGATACTCATCGCCCCTGAGGGCGGCAACTTCGGTTCGGCCGGCTCCGCGCTGGAAATCAACGCGACGGCGGCTCTCACCGCGACCGTCACCGGCACCGGACTGATCAACGTCACCGACACCGCAGGCGGGCTGCCGTCGGCCACCGCCAGTACCGGCACCGGGAACATCACCCTGAGCGCGACTGCGGGCGCCTTGGTCGTTACGAGCGCGACCGCCACCGTTTCGGGGAACATCGCGCTATCCACGACCACCAACGGGTCGATCACGGTCGTGAAAGCCACCACGGCCGCCGGGTCGTTTGCCGCCACCTCGGCCGCGGACGTGATTCTCGGTACCGGAGCCAGCACGAACCCGGTGGTCACCGCGACAACGACCGCCACGGTCACCGCAGTCGGTGCGGTCTCCAGTGGGGCTACCGGCGCTGTCACCGATGTGACGGCCGCGTCGCTCGCCGCGACGGCCGGGACGGGCGTCGGCACGGTCGGCACGCCGCTCGAAACGACGGTCGCTAATTTTGAAGCGACCACGACCACCGGCGGAGTGTTTTTGTCGAACACCGGCGCCCTGTTCATCGGCGGCGCCAGCGGCTTGCTGACCGGCGTCTCTGCGGCCGGCGGAAACATCATCGTGACGAGCAGCACCGGCCTCACGGTGACGGAAGCCGTCTCGAACACCGGCGGCGGGAACGTCGCGCTGACCGCGACCGCCAACAATCTGGCTGTGAACGCCGCGGTCGCCGCGACCGGCGGTAACGGCACGGTGGCCCTCATCGCGGCCGGGAATGTGGCCCTCACGGCGGCCGTCACGGCCGTCGGTGCGGGGACCATCACCGCGATGGCCGATAGCGATGACAACGGCAGCGGCGACTTCACCAGCACTGCACCCGGTACTGTCGCCACCACGACGGGTGCGATCGCCATCAGCGGCATCAGTACTACAGTCGGTGGCAACGTCACCTCGAGCGGGGCCGGCCTCATCACCCTGACCGCACGAGAAACGATCGCCTTGACCGACACGTTGACGGTCAACGCGGGCACAACGGTGTCGACGACCGGCTCCACGATCAACTTGAATGCCGGCGACGCCGCGATCTTGAACGGTACATTCTCAACGGCCGCGGCCGGGATGATCAACGTGCTCGTTGACCAAGGGGCCGCGGACGTGGGCGTCGGCGGGACGGTGACGACGAGCGCCACGACCGTCGTGAACGGCGCGACGAGCGTTGTCATCACGGGCGGAGCCGATGCGGACACCTTTACCCTGCGTCCGTTCGCCACCGCCGTCATCACCCTCACCGGGGCGAACCCGACCACGTTGCCGGGCGACACGCTCAACCTCGACCTCACCGGCACCACGACGCCGACGCTGACGCCAACCAACCCCAGCGGCGGCGGGTTCACGTTCGGCAACCGCGGCACGGTCGACTACAACACGATCGAAGCGATCGTCACGACGGGTGCCCCGCTCGCCCTCGTCCTCGACCTAGTGGCTCTCGGCTTCCAAAACGGCAGCCCGAACCCGGACGTGGTGTCGCTCTCCACGACTGCTGGCGGCGTGCTGAACGCCACCGTGCAAAATAATAGCACCGGGACGCCGCTATCGTTCTTCAGCGGTCTCGCCTCGTCGGTCTCGTCGATCACCGTCATCGGATCGTCCGACAGCGAAACCTTCCGCATCGACGAAACCCAACCGGGCCTGCCGCCGATCACCGTCCAGGGCAACACCCAAACCTCCGGCCCCGGCGACGCCCTCGCGATCAACTTCACGAACGCGACCGGCACGGCGTTCGCGTCGGGCGCCCCGGGCGCCGGCACCTACACCTTCGGCAACCGGGCGAGCATCGACTTCACCGGAATCGAGATCGCCCCGGCCCTCGTGACGATCGCGGCGACCGACCCGACCGCCGGCGAACGCGGGTTCTTCGAAAGTGCCGACCCGGGCCTATTCACCCTGACCCGCGTCGGCATTCTCACCGCCGCTCTTTCGGTGAACTTCACCGTCGGCGGGACGGCCCGCAACGGCATCGACTTCGCGCCGATCTCCGGCACCGCGACCTTCTTGGCCGGCTCATCCACCGTGACCATCTCCGTCGACGCGAAGAATAACAGCCTTGTCGACGGGACGCGGACCGTCGTCCTGACGCTGGTACCCGGGGCGGGCTACACTCTGCCGGCGGGTGCCGCGGCGACCGTGAGCATCCTCGACAACGACCGGATTTTCGTCGGCACCGTGACTTCGTCCGCCGGCGGGACTAGCTCCGACGTTCGCATCTTCGGGGCCGATCCGGCCGGGCCGTTCACGAGCATCCCGCCGTTCATCGGCTTCACCGGCGGGATCGTCGTGGCGGTCGGGGACGTCAACGGCGACGGCGTCGCGGACATCGGCGCGGCCGTGGCGGCCGACGGCGCTCCGCACGTCAAGATTTTCGACGGCGTCACGGGGGCGGAACTCCTCAGCTTCTTCGCCTTCGACACCGCTTACATCGGGGGCCTCAGTTTGGCCATCGCCGACTTGGACGGCGACGGACTCGCGGAGATCATCGTCGGGGCCTCAAAAGGCGTCTCGCACGTCAAGGTCTTCAACGGGATCACGGGGGCCGAACTCAACAGCTTCTATGCGTACACCGACGCGAACGGAGCACCGACGCCGAGCGGCGTTTCGGTGGCCGCCGGCGACCTCGACGGCGACGGCAAAGCCGAGATCGTCACGGGCGCGAGTTCCATCGCCCCGCACGTCAAAGTCTTCAACGGGACCGGAGCGGTTCTGCAAAGCTACTTCGCCTTCGACGCGAACAAGTTCACCGGCGGCATCTCGGTGGCAGTCGGCGACCTCAACGGCGACGGCAAAGCCGAGATCGCCGCGGGGGTCAACGCCTCCGGGATCAGCCTCGTCAACGTCTTCTACAACAACGGAGAAATTCGCGGCCCGGTCGCCGTGCCGGCGAACAAGAACCCAGGCCTGGCGATCCGCGCGGGCCAACTGATCGTCAGCAGTGGGCCGAAGCTCAGCTTCTTCGACGGCGTCTCGCTCGGATTGATCGGGGACGTGATTCCGTACTCGAACTACTTGGGTGACGTTTTCGTCGGGGCGTAAATCGTCGGGTTTCAATCGTTAATCGACCGGGGGAGCGGGGGGGCCGAAAGGCCCATTCCGCTCCCCCGGTTTTTTGTCGGTTCACCCCAGGCCGTCCTCAAAACGGGCCTGCTCCGTCGGCATCTCGCTCGTTGAGGCCGGGTTCGCGTGGGCGCAGTTCGCCGGGTGCGAGACGGCGCTCGGGAACAGCTTGTTGATCGGGGGCTCGCTCGTTGGCTGGGTCACCGCGATGGTCGCGATCTGGTTCCCCGAAGCGGCGCCGAGTTCGGCGCCGCTTTCGAAGGGTGCGTGTTTGGCGGGATTTCGTCGATCTTCGAAATGAGATACCCCGGCATCGCGTTCCAAGCCCACGGCCCTAGGTACGCCGGGATTGATTTACGCCGCGATCCCGGCTTGGCGGGCCTTCCGCGCTTCGATGAACGACTGCACGCAGAAGTAGACGAAGATCGCGCAGATCAGCGCCATCAGCAGTCCGTTGCGCGCCGCCGGTTTGGCCACGTCGAAGTCGCCGGCTCGGATCAACGGCACAAATCCGCCGACGAGTCCGAGGACGCCGATGACGGCCGCGAGGTGCATGATGTGCTTGCGCAAATCCGGCTTCACGATCACGCCGACGGCGCAGAGGATCAGCAACCCGCCGAACGCGGCGGGGATCAGGGCCGTGTTGACGTTCTTCTTGACTGGCACGATTTCCAGGTCGGTCTTCTGAGCTTCGACCTGCGCGGCGTAATCCTTATCCGCAGTATCGGCGCCCTGCGTGTACCCGTACACCCCGATCACGATGAGGGCGAGGCCGCAGATCAGCGTTTGATTTGTCATGTCGATTCCTTAAGTGCGTTGATGAAACCATATCCGCCGTCAACCGCCTTGCAAGGCTCGGAGCAGTTCGTTCACGAGTCGTTCGTCTCCCGCCACATCGACCAACCACGCATCGCGGAAGATCGTCAGTTCCTTCTCCCCGCGCCGCAGCCGGGTCAAACCGACGCCGAGCGGGCTGTCGTGCCAGGTGTCGTCGGCGACGTACCCGAGTTCCCCCAGCGCCGCCTGCACGCGGTCGATCGACTCATGGTCATCCGCCGCACACAGGTCCGCTCTGGTCATTTCTGATATTCCGCACTCCGAACTCCGCTTTTCGTCGCTATTCCCATTCGATGGTTGCGGGGGGTTTGCTGCTGATGTCGTAGACTACCCGGTTCACGCCTTTGACCCGGTTGATGATGGCCGTGCTCACGCGGGCGAGCAGGTCGTGCGGCAGGTGGCTCCAGTCGGCCGTCATGAAGTCGTCGGTCTGCACGCAGCGGATGGCCACTACGTTATCGTACGTCCGGCCGTCGCCCATGACGCCGACGCTGCGCACCGGCAGGAGCACGGCGAAGGCTTGCGAAGTCTTGCGGTACCAACCGCTGTGGTGGAGTTCTTCGAGGAAGATGGTGTCGCACTTCCGCAAGACTTCGAGCTTGGCTTCGGTGATGTCGCCCAAGCAGCGCACGGCGAGGCCGGGACCGGGGAACGGGTGCCGCCAGACGATTTCCTCGGGCAGGCCGAGTTCCAGGCCGAGCTGGCGGACCTCGTCTTTGAAGAGATCGCGGAGCGGCTCGATCAGTGTGAACCCGAGTTCCTTCGGCAGCCCGCCGACGTTGTGGTGCAGCTTGATCGTCGCGGCCGGGCCGTCGGCGCTGCCGCCGCTTTCGATCACGTCCGGGTAGAGCGTCCCCTGCGCCAAGAAGAGTGCATCGGGGATCGACAGCGCTTCGTGTTTGAAGACGTCGATGAAGGTCTTGCCGATGATCTTGCGCTTCTCCTGCGGATCTTCGACTCCCCGGAGCGCGGTCAAGAATCGCTCCCCGGCGTCGACGGCGTGCAAGTCGGCGCGGTACCAATCGCGAAACGCGGTGCGGACGAGTTCGGTTTCGCCGGTTCGCATCAGCCCATTGTCGACGTAGATGCAGGCGACTTGTTGGCCGATGGCCTTCAACAACAGGGCCGCGCAGACGGAGGAATCGACGCCGCCGGAGAGGCCGCAGATGACGCGTTTGTCGCCGACGGTCGCGCGGATGTGGGCGATAGTCCGCTCGACGAAAGCACTCATTTTCCAGTCGCCGGTGCACCCGCAAATGCTCATCAGGAAGTTCTTGAGGATGACGCCGCCGTGCGGGGTGTGGCTCACCTCGGGGTGGAACTGGATTCCGTAAACCGGTTGTGTCGCGTGCTCCACGGCCGCGACGGGGCAGGTGCTGGTGCTGGCCAGGACGCGGAATCCGCCGGTGGCCGCCTTCACCTGATCGCCGTGGCTCATCCAGACGGTCGATTCGGCCGGGTAGCCCGCGAACAACTCCGTGGCTTCATTCGCGTTCAATGTGGCCCGGCCGTACTCGCGATGATCGGCGCCGACGACTTCGCCGCCGAGGGCTTCGCACGCCAGTTGCATCCCGTAGCAGATGCCGAGCACGGGAATGCCGAGTTCGAAGATGGCGGGATCGCACTTCGGCGCACCGGCTTCGTAGACGCTATTCGGCCCGCCGGACAGGATGATCCCCTTCGGCGCGAGTTCGCGCACGCGCTCGGCGGTGAGGTCGTGCCGGACGATCTGGCAGAAGACGTTGAGCTCCCGCACCCGCCGCGCGATGAGCTGCGCGAACTGCGAGCCGAAGTC
>Ga0105047_10007341_pt1 | contig 18588 bp, 19 predicted proteins | sample MAT04_FD_78384 | JGI IMG/M metagenome (GOLD analysis project Ga0105047, IMG submission 78384) | Freshwater microbial communities from Lake Fryxell liftoff mats and glacier meltwater in Antarctica - MAT-04 (megahit assembly) | ecosystem: Environmental > Aquatic > Freshwater > Ice > Liftoff... | reverse complement strand
GCGCCGAAACCGTCCGTAATGTGATGTTGACTTCGATTCCCGTCGAAGCCGATTCATATTTCACCGAGATTCGCCCCGATGCGTCATCCGAGACGGTTCGCGTTCACCCTCATCGAGTTGCTCGTCGTCATTGCGATCATCGCGATTTTGATCGGCCTGCTCCTCCCGGCCGTCCAGAAGGTGCGTGAGGCAGCGGCCCGGATGAGCTGTAGCAACAACATGAAGCAGTTCGGCCTAGCCTTGCACAACTACGCCGGTACGAACAACGACAAACTCCCGGCTAGCCGGGTCACCGTCGGCGGCGACAGAAAATTCCGGTCGTGGACGCCGATCGTGTTGGCTTACGTCGAACAAGACAATGTCGGCCGGCTCTGGAGTTTCACGACGAAGTGGAACACCGGCACCAACTTGGCCACGTCGCAGAATAACTTCAAAGTGTTTCAGTGCCCGTCGGCACCTGGCGTGCCGCGGCGCCAAGCGGGGCCCGTGCTCCTCGGCGCCGGCGACTACGGCTCGGTGAACGCCGTCCGCCGCCGGTTTTACACCGCCAATGGCGTCGCGAACTTCCCGATACCGGGCTCAGCACCGGGCGACGAAGCCTTGGGCGTGCTCGCCAGGGAAATCGACACGCCGATTTTGGGCATTACCGACGGTACTAGCAATACGATTATGCTCGCGGAAGATGCCGGTCGCCCCAACTTGTTTCAGCAAAGTCGCGATACCGGTTTGAACACGGGCGACGGTTGGGGCTGGGCCGACCCGGATTGCGGCTTCAGTCTCGACGGCGTCATCCCCGGGGTCTTCGGCACCGGTTGGACGGCCGGGGGCACTTGCTTCATGAATTGCACCAACGACAGCGAATTTTACTCGTTCCATACGGGCGGGATCAACGTCTGCCTGGCCGATGGCAGCGTCCGCTTTTTGCGGTCGAGCATCGCCGCCGCGACGCTGGCCGCCCTCGTCACCCGCGACGGTGGCGAAATCGTCGGCGACTATTGACGATGGTTTGAGTTCTCGATTCTTCAGGCGAGCCGCGTCGGCTCGCTTTTTTCGTTCGCCGTCGGTCGGACTCGTGGTAGACTCATTCTCGTCTCAATTCACCATCGCCGAGGTTCGATCATGTTGGAACGCGGAAATCTCTCCCGCCGCGGGTTTATGGGCCGATCGCTGGCCGGGCTGTCGGCCGCGGGGCTGCCGCTGTGGTACGCGCGCGAAGTCCACGGTGCCCAAGTGGCGACGCAGGTCCAACGCGCGAAAAAGGAAAGCGATAAGCTCAACATGGGCTTCATCGGCATTGGCAGTCCCCAGAGCCGCAACCGGGCGCTGTACGGCGCCGCCAAGAAGTTCAACACCGTCAACTGCATGGCCGTCTGCGATGTCGATACTCGCCACGTCGCCAGTGCCGTCGAGATGCTGAAGAAGGACAAGTATGAGCCGAAGGAATACAAGGACTTCCGTGAGATCCTCGGCAACAAAGACATCGACGCCGTCTGCATCGCCACGCCGGATCATTGGCATACCCTGGTCGCCCTCGAAGCACTCAAACAGGGCAAGGACGTCTACTGCGAGAAGCCGCTGACGCTCACGATCAACGAAGCCCTCGTGCTGATGGAGGCCGTCAAGAAATCGAAGCGCGTCCTTCAAACCGGCAGCCAGCAGCGGACCGAAATGGGCGGCATGTTCCGCTTCGCCGCCGAGATCGCCCGCAGCGGTCGCCTCGGCAAGATCAAGAGCATCGAGTGCCGCATCGGTGGTAGCCCCCAGTCCGGTGCGATTCCGGAAGTCGAACCGCCGAAGGAACTCGACTGGGACATGTGGCAAGGCCCGGTGGCCAAAGCTCCGTATCGGCAGAAGGGGAACAACACGAACTGCCATTACGAATTCCGCTGGTGGTACGAATATAGCGGCGGCAAGATGACCGACTGGGGCGCCCACCACATCGACATCGCCCAGTGGGCCCTCGGCATGGACGGCAGCGGCCCGACCACCGTCGAAGCTGTTGACGTGAAAGCGCCCTACGCCAAAGGCGACGGCTACAATTGCCATGAGCAGTTCAAAGTGAAGTACACCTACGCCAACGGCTCGGAAGTGATTGCGATGGACGGCCGCGGCACCGACGTCAAGGGCCTCGTGAACAAAGACGGTAACGCAGCGAAAGGCGGCACGATCTCGGGCAGCGACAACGGTGCGATGATCTTCGGAGAGACGGGCACCATCTTCGTGAGCCGGGGTTCGCTCTTGGCGAGCGAGCAGAAAATCCTCACCGAGCCATTCAAAGACATGCCGCAGCTGTACCCGAAGCGGCCGACGGATCACATGGGCAACTTCCTCGACTGCGTGAAGACTCGCGAAACGCCGATCTGCGGCGTGGAAGTCGGCGGCGGTTCGGTGATCGTCTGCCACCTCGGGGCCATCGCTCTGCGCATGGGCAAGGGCACCAAACTAACGTGGGATCCCAAGACTTACAAGTTCACCGATAACGATAAGGCCAATGCGATGCTCAGCCGCGAGTACCGCACCCCGTGGAAGCTGGAAGCGTAAACTGATCACTGATTGTTGACGGCTGTTCCGTACAAAATTTAGATGAACAGGAATCAGTACTTAGGGATCAGCATTCAGTAATACAGCCATGTCCGAGTCCACCCACATCGTGCAAAACCGCATCGCTTGGACCGGCCTGAGCGATGCGGTTTTGTTGTCGCAATGCGAAGTCGATACTTACCGTGCCAGCGGACCGGGTGGCCAGAAGCGGAACAAGACCAGTTCCGCCGTGCGGCTGCGCCACGCGCCTAGCGGATTGATCGTCATTGCCGAAGAGAGCCGGAGCCAGCACACGAACAAGGCGAAGGCCCTCGTGCGATTGCGTCAGGCGTTCTATTTGCATTGGCGGAACGAGTGCCGCGAGCAGGCCAAGCCGACAGTCGGCGACGGCGACCGTATCGATTTGCGAATCAAGGACCCGAGGTTTTGGCCCGCCGTCGGCGTCGCGCTCGATATGCTCACCGCCTGCGAAGGTCGGGTGAGCACAACGGCGGAGCGGCTCGGCACGACGACCGCGAATTTGGTCGACTTCCTGCAAACCGAGCCGAAAGTGTGGCAAGAGGCCAACCGAATCCGCACTGGATTCGGTCTGAAGGGATTAAAAATGGGAGACTGAGCGGACGCCGCGATTATGCCGTAGCCAAGAGGAAATTCTCGGATGGGGTCATGCGGTCGTAGCCGTCGTGGCGTGCGAAGACGGCTCGGGCTTCCTCAACCCGTTTGCCGGCTTCCACGGTGACGAGATAACGGCCCGCTTGGATTTCGTCGTCGTAGAACGACGCGTCTTCTTCCGAGACCCCGAGCCCAATCAATCCACCGAGTAGTGTGCCAACGGTCGCCCCCGTGCCCGCGCTCGCGAGGAGGGCCACGAGGGCTCCACCGGCGATGAGCGGCCCGACGGGGGACATCAAACCCGCGACGACCGCGAGGCCGAGGCCGACGCCCGTGACGGCTCCGGCTCCGGCTCCGATGACAGTGCCTTCTTCCCAACGGCTTTCGGTCGGATCGTTTTCGATCCCGAACTTCCCTTCCCACGCTTCCCGCTTGGCAATCAATCCGATGTGATCATCGGTGAAGCCGAGACGCTTGAGGTCGGAAATCGCCGATTGGGCTTGGTTGCGGGTCGAGAATACGCCGACGGTCATCGAACGGGTGATGGTCTGAGTCGCCATGGTGAAATCTCCAGCGGAGGGTGGTCGCGTCCCCGCACTGTGCGGGGGGTTGCTGTCGAATAACGAATGCAACCCCCATGCCAACGACGCCGGACGCCGATCACTCGTCCGGGATCACTTCGCCCGCGCCGCGGGTGCTCAGTGCCGCCAACGCGCGGATCGAAAGTCCTTCTCGCAAAAAGCGGACGCTTCCGTCGGCCATCGCCGCGTTCGCCCCGCCGGTGTGAAAGCTGTAGATTTCGTAAGCATTCGAGCAGTTGATTGCGCAATCGCCCACGAGCGTGAGTCCGTCGGCGCTCGTCCCTTCGATCCCGAATCCTTTTTGGTGGTCGGCCCAGACGCCCCCCGTAACAACGCCCGGGCCATCCCCGCCGAAAGGCGGGGCGAGATCGCGCACGCGCCGCCCCTTCACCCAATATTCTGGCCTGTTGGCGTCTTCCGTCATCAGGATCGTATTCGACAAGCCGTCGGTGATGTCCGCGACTTTGGAACCTTGCGAGCTCATGACGCCGCGCCAAATGCCGAAATAGCCCGCCGGATTCGGGTAGTTCAAGTAGGCCAAAAGCGCCACGGCCACGACGGAGACGTTGGTATAATCCCAAGCCGCGCCGGCGAATGGCGAACCGGGCACACCGGGTACCGCAGACTGTCCGATCCGACCGCCGTTCGCGGCCGGGCAGAGGAATGTCTTCACGTTGGCCGAGCGCGCCGCGAGGTTCGCCGGGTCGTACCAGTTTGACCCGAAGGAGTAGCTGTTGCGGATGTTTTCTTGTTCCAGCATCGGCAGCATGAGCGCCGGCCAACCCTGCCATGGCGCCGAGGTGGTGTTCGACCGCGGGTACTGCTGGTAAGCCACTTCGTAGTTCGCGCAGGCGAGGGCGATCTGTTTCAGGTTGTTTTGGCAACTCATCCGCGCCGCGGCGGCGCGCACCTTCTGCACGGCGGGGAGCAAGAGGCCAATCAAGATCGCAATGATGGCGATGACGACCAGCAATTCGATGAGCGTGAACGCGCGGCGCGGGGGTCGTGTCGGCATGGCGGGGTCGGGGCATCCGGGGTAAGTAGTAAGTGTTAGCCTGTCCATGCTCGATGGACGACTCAAGGCGTTTCGACGCTGGATCGGGCCCGAAATCGGCAACCATTGTCAGACGCCAGTCGCGCGTCAGCTCGATTGGTTTTGTACGGAACGCGATGGGTCCGGATCCACGATCGCCCGATTCTGCCCGACGAAGCGCCGACGGCGGCATACAACAGCCCATCGGTTCGGACACGCGGAGAATTCCACGGCATGGCGGCGCGGATCACGGTTTTGGGCAGCGGGAGCTCGGGGAACGCCACGCTGTTGCAGGCGGCTGGGCGAGGCTTGCTCATCGACTTCGGCTTCGCCCCACGCGACCTCGGTCTAAGGTTGCAAGCGTCCGGATTGAGTTGGTCGAACGTCAACGCAGCGTTGCTCACGCACACCCACGGCGACCATTGGAATCGGTACACCCTCGAACAATTCCGCCGGTTGAAAATCCCGCTGATCGCCCATGCACTGCACCACGACACCTTAGCGGCCTGCGACGAGTACGGGCCCTTGAAGAAGGCCGGGTTGGTTCACGGCTATACGCCGACGCCATTCACACTCGGCGGCATTCTGCGCGTGCAACCGGTGGAGGTGCCGCACGATTCCGAGCCGACGTTCGCCTTCCGCATCGGGCAGTCGCTTTCGGATGGCACGTCGTGGAGCTACGGGCACGCGTCCGACCTCGGTTGTGTGCCCGAAGCGTTGCTGCACCTCTTCGAAGGAGTCGATGCGCTCTCGCTCGAATTCAACCACGATGTCCAATTGGAGCGGGCCAGCCCGCGTCCCCGGCACTTGGTGCAACGGGTGCTGTCCGACCGCGGGCATTTGTCGAACACCCAAGCTGCGGATGTGTTGCGGGCGTGGGTCGATGCCGGGGAAGCCGGGGATATTCAAGCGGTGGTCGCTCTCCACCTCAGCCGCGATTGCAACCGGCCGGAGCTGGCCCTCCGCGCTGCGACGGCCGCGGCACCGCATTCGCAAATTTATGCCGCGACTCAGACCCTTCCGACGCCGACGATCGCTATTGTCCCCCGACTGGGCCGGAGAAATGCAAGTTGTACAGTCGGGCTCGTAGCCGATAAAGCTGGGTAGTCTGGCGAAGCTATGCCGATTCTCGGGCCCGCACGCGTGGGTTGTATTCCGCAGTTCGCCAACTCCGCGATAGCCGTGCCGAACGCGACGCCGATAGCGATCCTGCCGGCTGCAGGTTCACACGGAGTCGTCTGATGAAATCGATGCTCGTTTTGATCGTGGCGTTCGTTGCGACTTCCGTCGTGGCGGCCCAAGATTTGTCCAAACCGCTGCCGGATGTGATTCAATCGGCACTCCCGGCAGGATCGCCGGCGCCCGCGATGATCACGCACCCGACCAACTGGAACAATTGCAATGCCCCCCAGGCAAATGGCGTTGCGGCGCAAGCGCTTTGCCCGGCGAGTGCTTCCGGGTGTTGGGCGACGCGCGGCACGGCTTGCGAGCGCCTCCGGAATTGGTTGACCTTCCGCATTTGCGAACCAAATCACGCGGCGCTCGTGCCGTTCCCGTACCACGCGCCGCTCCGGGCCTACTTCCCCGTGACCCCGATGCCGATCGGGTTCAACGGCCCACTCGAATGCAACACTTCCCGCCGGCGCGTCAGCGGCTGGGAGCCGATGACGCGTGGCCTATCTGAATGCTCGACGGCGACATGCGTGACAGCCCGCCCGGCCATGCAGTTGTTGAGAAGCCCGGCGACGCCTCCTTACGAATCCCCGTGCGGTGCGATGCAGCGGCCGTTTTTCTTCCGCCGGATGATGTCGTATTTTTCGTTCGGCAGCTGCGGGTTATTCCACCGCTGCAGTTACACTCGGTCGCCGATGATGTGCCAAAACGGTTCCGCGGGGAGTTGTGCAGCCACGGGCCGATTCGGCTACCACTATGCCGGGAATCAAACGCCGATGATGTACCCCGGCGTCCCGGCCCCGGCGTCGAGCACCTCGGCCACCGTGTCGGCAACTCGGCCGTTCACCAATCCGTAACGGATCATTTCTTCGGATCGCCGGTCATGGTGCCGCCCGGTTTGGGCATCGACTTGGACGAATCGATTTGACGATTCGGTGCGTACGGCACTCCCGGTGGGGAGATGAATCCCGGCTGCGGGAGTTCGTCCGACCGCGGGTTGCCCGCCGGATACGGCTGGCCCGACGGGTAGATGATCGTACCGGGGCGGCCGGGGTAGCTCAGAGTCTCGCCGCCGAATCCGGTACCGTTCCGCGACACGGGCGTACCGTCGTTGCAATGCTCCTTGCCCGAACCGTTGCGGCGGGCTTCGTTGGCATCGTTGTGATTGCCGTCGAGGTTCAGCCGCTCGTGGAGACGCGGGAAAAGGTGCCGTCGTTCGCCGCACTCGCTGCGGCAACCGACGACGGCGGCGAGGACGATCAACACGAGGAAGCAACGCAGGGTGCGCGGCATAGCAAAACTCCGCCATCGCCCCGGCCCATCGAGAGATGCGCCCCGGACTTGAGTGAATTGTGCATTTTACGACGGGAAAAATGAAGCGGAACCGGTCGGAAACTGACCGATTCCCCAAGTCGATACCGGGCGGCACACGACCATCCAACCGCGTTTGCCCAGACCGAATGACCGTCAGATTCGGTTGGGCCAGATCATTCACCCCCGGATTCGCTGGATGAAGCGCCGGATCGGCCCGGTGGCCGGCGGCGCGGCTTCGACCGGCACGGGCATCGGCTGGGGGACGACGACCGCGCCGGGTATCACAATTGCCTTTGGATCCTTCGCCTTTTCGACGATCAACAGCGAGATGCGCGACTTCAACTCCTCGGCCGATTGCCGCGTCAACTCGGACGTGTCTTTCTCGAAGCTCGCCGTCGTGTCGCCATCGGCGCCAAGGATGACCCCTTCCAACGAGACACCCGCGAACAGCCCCCGACTGCGCGAGTACGAGAAGATTTCGGCTTTCAACTTCCCGTCCGTCGACAGCTCAGCTTCCCGGCCGAGCGGCCCCGCCGCAATGGCCGCATCGGCGCCGAGTTTCAACTTGGCTTTGCCTTCGAGCAGCCGCTCCAGCCCTTTGCGGGTTTTGAAGACGAGAACGACATCGGTCGATTGGATGCCGGCTTGGAAACCGACGCTCGCCCCGCCGAGCTCGATGAAGCGGATATCGCCCCAGCCGTTCTTTTTGTCTTTGATGACGGCAACACCGTGGCCGAACCGGCCGCCGACGACCAACCCGGCCTTGATGGTATTCGGCACGATCACGATCGCTTCGGCCTGCTCCAGCAAGGCTTTGGGGATCGCCTTGTTCGGCGTATCGTTGAGTTCGTCGAGGACGTCGCGGGCTAGCTTCAAAGTCTCGCGCGGGGCCGGTGGGGCCGCCGAAAGAGGTTGGACGACGAGAGCCAGTGCGGCCAGAGCGAGGGCAGAAAGGCGAACCATCATCGGACTCCTGAATGGCGAAAACCCGGCGAACGCTCAGAGTTCGCGTTCGCACCATGCCGGTATTTTACGCAAAGGGCGCGCCGCCGATACCGCAACTTGGCAGGGTGACTGGCGGTCCCGTCTTCGGGGCGACTATTCATTCCTCCATCCGCCTTCCCGGAGACGCGCCGTGCCGAAATCGATCGACTGGCTTTACCACCGTAAATCGTGCGCGACTTGCCAACGCGCCACGGACTATCGCGAGGCGACCGGAATCCAAGTTAAAGAGACCGTGATCGCCAACACGACGAAATACGGACCGGCCGAAGCGCTCGCGCTGTTGAAGGGAATCGAGATCATCGTCGCGGCGAAGGGGGCGAAGATTCAAAGGTTGAACTTGAAAGCCGACAAGCCCGACGAGGATGCGATCTTGGCGCTGCTCATCGGCCCGACGGGCAAACTCCGCGCCCCGACGGCCAAGGTCGGCCGGACGCTACTGGTCGGTTTCCACGCGGACGCGTACGCCGAAGTGCTGGGATGATGGCCGAATGCCCGCAGGTTCACCTGCTCCCGCCACCGTCAATCCCCGATGACGAACCCCATCATCACCAAGTCTTCGCGTACGTCATCGACGTCCAGCTTCGGCTTCAGTTTCTTCAAACAACCGACGCTGATTTCATCGCCCGAGAGTAACTCCGTCACGGCATCTTCGTCGAGTTCGACTTTGTCCATATTCAAGCACTCGTTGGCGAAATCAGTGTAGTACCCACGGATGCGCCCCAGCAGTTGTTCTTGGCCGTCGGCGTCTTTGCCAGACCCGGCGGGGGCGGAGACGGATCCTTTCGTCCAAGTTTTGGTTTTGCCCGTGTTCCAAAGGCAGAACGTCGCGGTGTGGAACTCCGATTCGTCATCGAATGGCTGGGCTTGAAGCACCGCCTTCAGGGTCGCGGGCAACGCATCGTAGACGCCCGGGTACGCTTTGATTTGATCGGGCGTTTCATCGCGCGTGAACGGGTTTAAAACCGATTTCGGATCGAAGCCGACGATGGCGGCGCCAGCTTTGTGGAACACGAATCGGCATTCGTTGCCCAGTGCATCTTTCCAAGTGGCGATGTCGGACGGGATCGACGGATCGTGCCAGAAGCGAACGTCGCGGTTCTTATCGTGAAGCAACGAAATCACCGCCATGGCGCGGACGGTGTCGCGGAGATCGGCCGGCGTCAAGAAGGCAGCTTGCGGCATGGGGGCACTCATCGAGCAAAAGTCAATTATGCTAGTCTACGAGTTGGCCCAAAGGGAAACCGCAGAAATCCGCTCGGGGCGGATCGATATTCGTCAATCGACTACGAGCCACTCGGCGGACTCGATGTCGATTTTGCCCAGCGCACTCCCCGGGAGCAGGCGAAGATCTTTCGCGGGCCCTTCCAACCGGAAGAATAAGTGCATCGACAGGCAAAAATAAAACGGCTGCGCATCGGTGTCCTGCTCGCGGCCGCCGGACCGGTACCGCAGCAGCAGTTTCATCCGGCCGGTCGAACGGATCGTGGCGACGTACAATCGCAGACCGATAGCGCCCGTTGGCGGGTCCGGCAGCGTTAGACTCGGCGGGGGCGAACCGGCGAGCCAATCGGCCTCGGCGAAAGTCCAACTCGCCGGGAAGCCCTTTGATACCACCGCCACTCGGCGATACGGCGGGTCGTCCGGCAGTGTTGCGAATGGCGGGATACCGGCCTTGCGGAACGACCGGATTTGCTCCGCGAAACGGTCGCCCATCAACACGCCGATGCCCCCACCGTGCCGACCGGCCAGAAAATCGGGTGTCTCTCCCACACGGATGTCGGCGCACAAGTGGTGATCAGAGTCACGCATCTCGAACGCCCTATCGAGTCCGGTCTTCTGGTTCGCCCAAACTAACCCGATCGCGACCGACACCCCGGCGACCCCGGAGAATATCGATGCCCAGCCGCCGCGGCGCGGTGAACTGAGTGCGAACATCCCGAGCAGAACGGCGGCGAAGCCGGCGGCGCTCGAGGTGGTCATCCGCTCGGCGAGCCCAACGCCGCGGGCGCGCGCCGCAGCCGCACCCACGAGAACGGTACCCAGCAGCACGAGGAGGATCGCCACGGCCATCGTGCGGCGCCGCGAATCGGAATCGTCGATGACATTCGCCAACATCCGGAAACCGACGCCGTACGCCAAGAGGATCGGGATCGCCACGGCGACGACGACCCAACTTTCCATCGGATCCCGCCCCGGCCAACAACCCGCGGCGCTCGTGAGGTAGCCGGCGACGCCGGTCAAGAAATCACCCGGTTGTTCCAGCGGGCTGAGGCCACCCGAGACTTGGAACTTCGGCATCGTCAGCGCGGTCCAGGCGCTGTACCCCAACGCGAGCGCGAAGAAGGCGCCGAAGGCCAGTGCCGAGTGGCGGCGCCCTTCGCGCTTCGCCCGTAGTCCCAAGTATCCGAACCAAAAGAGAACGACCGGCGTGAAAGCCAAGCCGAAGCCGCCGCAAAGGATCAACGCCCCGGCATATCCGCCGCTGAGGAGCGCCCACGCGGGGCCGCCCCCGTTCGACAATTTCGCGGCGCACCACAGCCAACCCGCAATCGCATAGGCGACGAGCGCGAAGCCGACTTGGTAGCCCATCTGCAAATTGAAGGCGTGCCCGAAGTGCAAGAGCAGCGCGGGGAACATCAGGTCGACGGGATGCGCGCGACCGCGGAGACTCCGGGCGATCCACAGGAACAGCAAAGCGGACGCGATGAGCAATCCGAGCGTGGCGTACTGCGGCGCGGCGAAATTGAAACCGGTCGCGCGGAGGATGCCGAGCCAGAGGAGTTTCGACAGCGGGTAGCGGTGTTCGTTGTGATGGGCCAACGCCCAACTCCACGTCGAATCGGATTCGACCCAACCGTGTAACACGTCCCATTCGTCGCTGAGCGGAAGCGTCGGGGACTGCGTGTGGACGAACCATGCGGCCCCCGCGGTCGCGGCGATCAAACCCGAATGGACGAACGCGAGCGCGGCGAGGTCTTTCGGCCAATTCGGCATCGGTTCATCCCAGCATCGTGCGGAATTCCTCGAACAGATAACCGCTGTCGTGAGGACCGGCCGCGGCTTCCGGGTGATATTGCACGCTGAACACGGGCAGATCGCGATGGCGGATGCCTTCGCAGGTGCCGTCGTTCAAGTTGCGGTGCGTGACCTCGACCGAGTCGGGCAGGCTGGCCGGGTCGACCGCGAAGCCGTGGTTCTGCGTTGTGATTTCGACCGTGCGATTCAATTCATTGAACACCGGTTGATTCGCGCCGCGGTGGCCGAACTTCAACTTGAAGGTGCTGGCGCCGAGCGCTTGCCCGATGAGCTGGTGACCCAAGCAGATGCCGAAGACCGGCTTCTTGCCGAGCAATCTTCTCACGGTATCCACGGCGTAACCGAGGGCCGCCGGGTCGCCGGGGCCGTTGCTGAGGAAGATGCCGTCCGGGTCGTAAGCTAGCACGCGCTCGGCACTCCAAGTGCCCGGGACGACCGTGACTTTGCAGCCGACTTGCACGAGGCAGCGCAGAATGTTCCACTTCATGCCGTAGTCGATGGCGACGACGTGTTTGAGGATCGGCCGCGCGGGGAGCACGTGTTTCGACAAGTTGTCGCAGCCGCGATCCCAGACGAAGGCATCCTCCGGGACGACTTCCTTCACGTAGTCCTTACCCGCCATGCCGCCGTGGGCTTTCGCCCGGGCCACGAGTGTTGCATCGTCGAGTTCGACACTCGACAAGATCCCGGCCATCGCACCGCGCGTGCGGAGGTGTCGGACGAGCGCCCGCGTATCGATCCCTTCGAGGCCGGTGACGTTGCTCGCCTTCAAATACGTATCGAGGCTGCGGTGGCTACGGAAGTTGCTCGGCACCCGCGTGAGTTCGCGCACGATGAACCCCTCGGCTTGGACGCCGTGCGATTCCTCGTCGGCGGCGGTGGTGCCGTAGTTCCCGATCATCGGGTAGGTCATCGTGACGATTTGCCCCTTATAGCTGGGGTCGCTGAGGATTTCTTGGTAACCCGCGAGGGATGTATTGAACACGACTTCACCGAGTTTTTCGCCCGGGGCGCCGAACGCGCGGCCGGTGAACACGGTTCCATCTTCGAGTGCGAGCTTGGCGATGGACATAATGCGGACGGGGTCTCGGGGGGCGGCGGGTGACAAACTAGACTCATGATAGGGAAGGCAAAACGACTCGCCACCCCGGGACGATGGCAAGACAACGCCGGTCCACCGGCGACGTCACTCGCCCAGGCCCCATTGCCAATTCCCCATCTCGGTCAGCATCGGCCGGTTCGTTAGGTCGAACTGCAAGGGCGTCACGGTGATGAAGCCTTCCGCGAGGGCGGTCACGTCGGTATCGGGGTGCGGTTCGTGACAGACGAACTCGGGGCTCGTCCAAAAATACGTCCGCCCGCGCGGATTCGTCCGCCGATCGAATTTCTCTTCGTAGACGCTCACGTTCTGAGGCATCACGCGGATCCCCTTCACACCGCCCCGTTCTAAAGGGGGGATATTGACGTTGAATAAGCTCCCCTTCGCCGGGCTGTGGGCGAGGATTTGCTCCACGACTTGCCGGGCGTAGTCGGCGGCCTTCGGCCAATCGAGCCGGGCGTTCTTCGTGTATTCCAGCGAGCAGGCGATGGCCGTGTGCCGGTAGAACGCGGCTTCGATCGCGGCGGCGACGGTACCCGAGTAAAGCACGTTGATGCCAGCGTTTGACCCCGCATTGAGGCCGCTCACGATCAAATCCGGAGGCTCGGTTAAGAGTTCCAGCAGCGCGAGCTTCATGCAGTCGGCCGGGCGACCTTCGACCGCCCAACCGAGGAAGCTCTGGTCGGCATCGTCGAAAACTTCCGTCACCAACAGCGGCGTCAGCAACGTGACCGAATGCCCGGTGGCGCTCTGCTCGGTCGCCGGGGCGACGACGATGACTTCGCCGATCTTCATCAACTCCCGGCGCAGCGCTCGCAATCCGGGGGCGTAGATCCCGTCGTCGTTCGTCAACAATATCCGCATGGCGGTCCTGCCGGTGGTTCAAAGAATGGACTACAACAATTCTATGCTTCCCATCGACCACTTTCGCCACTGCCCGAGTTGCGGGGCCGCGACGCCGACCGGGGCGAACCCGTTCCGCTGCACCGCGTGCGCCTTCACGTACTACTTCAACCCGACGGTGTCGGCCGGGGCGTTCCTTTCCGATGGCAACGGCCGTCGGCTCGTCGTCCGCCGGGAGAAAGAGCCGGGGCGGGGCTTGCTCGGCATCCCCGGCGGGTTCATCGACATTGGCGAAACGGCGGAGAACGCCCTGCGTCGTGAAGTTTGCGAGGAGGTCGGGCTCGAGATCGCCGACGTCCGGTTCCTCGGTTCGTTCCCCAATCTGTACTTCTACAAGGGCGTGACCTACCCGGTCTGCGACCTGCTCTTCACAGGGACCGCGTTGAATCCGGAGTCGGCCCGAGAACTCGACGGCGTCGCCGGAATCGAATGGCGGACGCTGGAAAATTTGCGCGATGAGGAGTTCGCGTTCGATTCGATGAAGGCGGCTCTGCAGGTATTGCGATCACGGCCAAACGCGTGAAAACGACCCGGGAATTGCACAGGCGGCTCGGTGCCGAAGGATTCGCCCGGCGTCCCGCACGCGAACCGTCCGAGTGACAACCCGGTGTCAGCGACCGAAAAAAAGGCTCTTCGACCGTTTCGTCTATCGGAGCACATCGGGGAGGCCCAACGCATCGGCATTGCTTGCGCCCCTCGCAAAACGATCTTTTCGTCTTCCCGCTTGTGCAAAAGTAGCCCAGAAACGCTCTTCAATCATAGCGCAATCATCCTATCCCCCGCCACTTCACCAGTCGCAACAACCGTTACAGCTAGTTGGACTATACCGAATCAGCAGAATCGTTACACTCCTTTTCCTCGCCGAGGGCCGCACCAGACGTAAGCTTGGCTCACGCCGGACAACCCGCGCGATATCTACAACCGCCACAGCTCCCGGACTCAACCTAATGCGGCGATTCCCGGACCGAACTCTGCTCCGCGTCGAGACCCTCGAAGATCGCACCGTGCCGAGCGCTGCCCCAGCCTTCGCGCCGGATCACCTGCTGGTCACTTTCGCCGACGCGAATCCCGCCGCCAAGACCGTCGCGGAAATCGCGCAATCGCCGTTGGCCAAGTCGACCACCGCGCTCGGCCTCGGTATTTACCGCGTCGACTTGGTCGCCGGCGTCGATTTCAACCGAGCCATCACGATCTTCTCTGCGCAAGCCGGGGTCCAGTCGGTCGGCCGCGATTCCGTCGTGTCGGTCGCTCAGACGCCGAACGACCCGCGTCTGAGCGAGCTTTGGAGTCTCCAGAAAATCGACGCGGCGCAAGGGTGGAATGTCACCACCGGCACCGGGCGCACCATCGTCGCCGTGATCGACACCGGCGTCGACTATACGCACCCGGACCTCGCCGCGAATATTTGGACGAACACGATCGACCCCGCCACCGGCGGATTACACGGCTACGACTTCAGTGCCAACGACACCGATCCGAGGGACGAAAACGGCCACGGGACGCACGTGGCGGGGATTGTCGGCGCGACGGGTAATAATGGAGTTGGCGTGACGGGCGTCGCCCAGCGCGCGCAGATCATGGTGCTGCGTTTCATGGACGCCGCGGGCAACGGCTACACGAGCGACGCGGTGCGGGCCATCGATTACGCCATCCGCCACGGCGCGAAAATTCTCAACAACAGTTGGGGCGGCGCCTCGCCGGACCCGGCGCTCGCCGCCGCAATCGAGCGCGCCCGCGCCGCCGGGGTGATCGTGGTCATCGCCGCCGGGAACGAGCAGGCCAACAACGACACGACCGCGTCTTATCCCGCGGCCTACACCAAACAATCGAACAACGTCGTCGTCGTCGCCTCGACCGATTCGAACGATCAACTGTCTTGGTTTTCCAACTACGGCCAACAGAGCGTGCTGATCGCCGCGCCCGGCGAAAGTATCCTGAGCACCGCCCGCGGCGGTGGGTACATCACTAAGAGCGGGACATCGATGGCGACGCCGGTCATCAGTGGGGCGCTCGCACTGCTGTGGGATCTCCACCCGACGTGGACGTATTCGCAGATCATCGCGAAGTTGAAAATCTCGGTCGACCCGGTGACGAGCCTGAGCGAGAAAGTCGCCTCGGGCGGGCGGATCGACTTGGGGAAACTGCTCGATGCCTCGAACACTGTGCCGCCGGTCACGGTTCCCCCGGTCCCATCACCGCCGCCGTCGAGCGCGCCGGGACTACGGTGGGACAACTTGGGGCCGAAGGTCGTCTCCGCGGTGTTCGGCGGCTCGAATTCGACTTCGTTCAACACCGTCCGCGTGACCTTCGATAAGAAAATCAATGCGCCGACGTTCACCATCTCCGATGTCGCGTTGACGGGGCCGAATGGCAAGCTTGCGGTCACCGGCATCACGGTCGTGGCCAACACGAACAATTCCGTGTTCGATGTCACCTTCGCTTCCCAAACTTTGGCAGGCAACTACTCTGCGACTATCGGTCCGGACATCTGGGACGTGCAAGCGAAGCGGATGGATCAGAACGGCAACGGCATCGGCAACGAAGCGGCGGACACGTACGCGGTTGCGGGTCGTCTCGGCGGGGCGACCTCGCCGCCGGTGTCGACAAATCGAAAGACTTACGCCGCCACGGCGAACAATGTGGCCATCCCCGATCAGCGAACGACGAGGGTGAATTTCGAAGTGACCGACGCTTTTAACGTGTCGAACCTAACGGTGAATCTCGACATCTCGCATGCTCGGATGGCTGACCTGCAAATCCGCTTGCGGGCGCCCGACGGACGGGCGGTCGTCCTCTTCAATCGCCGGAGTCTGAGCCTTTCGGGCATCACCTTCGACGACGGCGCCGCGAATGTGCTGTCAGCGAATTCGCTTACGAGTGGGGCATCGGTGCGGCCCGAAGAGGTGCTGGCCGGCTTCGGCGGGCACGCCGCCCGGGGAACGTGGACGCTCGAAATCTTCGACCTGTTCGCGCGGAACACCGGCACCGTACGGAGTGCGAGCCTGTCGTTCGGGACGTCCACCACCCGTACCGCGAGTTTACCTGTGACCGGGATGCTGGCGCACTTTGCGGGGGTCGATTTCGATCCGGTTCTGAGGGGCGATTCCATCGCGCGTACTTTGAAGAAGTGGAAGTGATTGTTGCGAAGTCATGTCTCCAATTCAGTAGTCCACTGAATCGGAGGTCATGGGATCGGACTACTTCATCGCGATGACTGTGACCTTCACTTCCACGGTCGTTGGGTTGCCAGTATCGGGCTTGCCCGTGACCTTGACGATGTGATCGCCCAAGGGGCAGTCTTTGTCGGCCGAAATACTCAAAGCCACTTCTTTGGGGTCGGAAGACTTGATGGTCGATTTGTCCATGTCCACCTTCAGTCCCTTCGGGGCTTGCGCATCCAACTTCACACTTTGTTGGAAGGCCGAGTCGCGATCGACGGTGATCGAAACCGTCTGTTTATCGCCCTGTTTGATCGTCGTCGCCATCGCTGGCGCGCCGATTTTGAACGTGTCTTTGGTTCCTGAAATGCCGCCTTCGGAGCTTTTATTGCAGCCGATTCCGGCGGCGAGGGCGAGTGCGGCCGAGGCGGCGAAAACGAGGTAAGTCTTGGACATTCCAGAGGCTCCTGATCGTGGATGCTTCAACAGGACCCGCACAATGCGAATCGCGGTTGTGGCATCCAGCAATGCACCTGGCGTGCCAAGGTTGTGCGCGCCCTCAAATCTCGGAAAATCGATCCCGTCGCGCAATCCGGCTCATTCCGCGCATTCTCCGCTGCCGATAGCAGACTCGGATAGTTTTTTCTAATCCGGCGGAGTGGCTATATGCGAGTGCGTGGGATTGCTAGCTGGGCCGCGGCACTCTTAATGGCCGGGGGGGGCGTCGGACAATCACCGTCGACCATCTCCACGGTGCCCGCCGCGTTGGCCCAACCGCGCCCGACAGTCGATCAACCAATCGTGCTGATGCGAACCGCCGGCCAACCCGACCGCCAATTGAAGGTGTTGAAACAATCGAGTTTCAGCGACGGCGAATCGATCGCCGAAGTGCAGGATGTGGCGAGCGGGCAGGTGTTCACGCTGCCGGGGAAATTCGTGGCCCTTCTACCGAAAATGGGGGGAACCGTGCCGGCTCCACCGCCGGTGGTCGCGGCCCCGCCGATTCGCCAAGTTCCGCCAGAACCCAAGCTACAACCGCAAAGCGCCAAATCGGTTGCTCCGCCGAAGGACGAGCAGCCGACGCCGAAGGTCACTTTCATCCCGGCTCCGCCGCTCGAACCGACCCCGATTCAACGCGTGGATTCCAAACTCCTGCCGGCATTACCACCGGCGCTCCCGGTTCCGGTCCCCGGCGAGTCGCTCGTCTGGCGGCCGCGCATGGAGGCGAATCCGGCGCTCGCCCCGGCCCCCGTTGCCAGGCCCGACCGCTGGCAACCGACCAAACGGATGAACCCGTCGTCGTTGTAGTCGCTTGCGCCGACGGTCCGCACCATCGCCCGCGGTTCGCATCAATCCGGTCACGACGAGGACGCCGACGAACCGCCGGCCATGAGGTTGATCCGGCCCCGCGTCGTCGAAGAGCGCGTCGAACTCGTCCCCGTGGCGTACCGGTCAATCGAGACGCTGATCCGCTAAGAAACTCGGGAATACGTATATGATCTCATTTCGGCGCTCCGCCCGTCGATCCGCGAGAACGCGGCGCTTTGCTTGGCTGAGAGTCGGTATGGTTCGCGGCCGGAAGTGAAGAACGCCCTAGCGCGGGCCGCCGCAGCCAACCCTGCGCCGAGCGTCCGGGCCAAATGCATCGAGCTGCTCATGCGGCTCGGCTACCACGACCCGGAATACACGGCCTACCTGCAAAGCGCCGCCGCGCTGGGGGAAGTCCCGACGGTGGTGAAAGCGGCCGCCAAGGAAGCGTTGACGAAGCTGTCGCCCCGGTGAATCCGTCATTTCTTCGGCAACTCCAACAACTTCAGCGATTCCTCGATGCGGGCGACGAGTTTCGGGTCGCTCGCCCGGAGGCCGGCGAGGTACTTCGCGCACGCGGCGTCCCCGCACGTCAACGCGTAGCGGACGATGCCGTTGCGGACAATCGGCGCGGCGCTCGCCGGTTGGCCGACGAGCTTCAGCACGTCGGCGGTGAGATCCCACCGACCCCAGCGCCGGAGGTCATCGAGGGCCACGTCGGCGAAGTCCCGGTTCGCCAGCAGGTCGCGGTAGCAGTCCGAGATCTGCGCGTTCGATTCCGCCGGGCGGTTGGCTTGGAAGTAGCGCACCGCGTTGATGGCCGCG
>Ga0105047_10007340_pt1 | contig 18591 bp, 10 predicted proteins | sample MAT04_FD_78384 | JGI IMG/M metagenome (GOLD analysis project Ga0105047, IMG submission 78384) | Freshwater microbial communities from Lake Fryxell liftoff mats and glacier meltwater in Antarctica - MAT-04 (megahit assembly) | ecosystem: Environmental > Aquatic > Freshwater > Ice > Liftoff... | reverse complement strand
TATTACTACGCCGTTCGCCGCTCCCATATTGCTATGAGCGCTCGACTTGCATGCCTAATCCACGCCGCCAACGTTCATTCTGAGCCAGGATCAAACCCTTCAAAAATATGCGATACCGAAGGTTACCCTTCGGAATTTAGCAAATAGAGAAGTTCAATCTCTGTTTGCCACCCCGGTCAAAGAGTGGCGAATTACAATTTACCAGCTAAAACTCACAGGCTCACAAACTCAATCATGTTGTCAAAGATCAGCACTGAAAACCAAAACCCCCGAGAGGGCTTTGACCGTGACGGCCATTTGTGTCAGGTGACTTGAATGGCTGTCGTTCAGCGAGCGGGGCAGTGTATCCGAGCGAATGAAACTGTCAACCCTTCGCGTTCGGTTTTCTCGTCAAAGTTTTTTCATCGTCCGATTTCTCGCTCTCAGACACACTCTCCATCGCCCCGGTGCGATCAATATAACAGTCGAACGACAGCCACAGTGATCGGGCGTAACGGAAGAAAACCACAGGGAAAATTACGCAAAAGGCCGCCAGAACCGGAATCAGGAAGGCTTTGGATACATCGAACCCAAATCGCAGCACCATATAAGTCCAGGTCGTGAGAAGAGTGGTCGCTCCGTAGTTGATATAGGTTGACCCGAGAAAATATCCCGGCGCACGTTCGAACTGAAACCCGCACGCTGAACACCGTTTCTCCATCCGGATGAATCCAGAATACAGCTTTCCGCCGTTACATATCGGGCATTTTAGCTGGATGCCCCTTGAAAAAGCCTGACCAGCCGAATTGGGCGGGGCCGCAACCATGATACAATTCTCCTGGGTTATTCTTCGGACAGGAAACGTGGCGGAATGCCTTTAGACAACCGGCCTGTTTCCATTGACCACGTTGAAGGAAGCAGATCTGAGGACAGATCTGCCTACGTTGTCCGACCTGTCTCAGGTCGAATTCCTGTAGCGAGGCCGATCTGTTCGGTCGAGCCGCTTCTGCCGCTCGCCTTGTGAAACGACTCTAACGGGTCGCGATCGTTTATGCTGCTGAGGCATTCTACATTCCCCAGACGCTCCGACAACACGCTCGCCAGCTTCTCGACCGCCGGTCGCTCGCTGTTGAAGTGCCCAGTCAGCACAAGATTAACGCCTCGCGACTGGCATTCTACCGCCGAATGAAATCGCGCTTCTCCGGTGACAAAAGTATCACATTCGGCCTGCATTGCATCCGTTAGGTATTCCGCGGCCGAGCCACACGCCAGACCCACGCGGCTCACATGATCCGAACCGTGCCAGGCGATTTCCAGAGAGTTGGCCCCTACGACGGCGGCGACGTTTTCCAGGAACTCCTGCCTGGATTGCGGTTCCGCAAACACGCCAACGCGACCTGAACCACCGGAAATCCCCTGCGGAAACGGACGCAGCGGCTGAATAGACTCCAATCCCAGCGATTCTGCCAGCCACTGATTGATCCCGAGATCGGAATTGTCGAAGGCCGTGTGAGGACTGTAAACGGCGACTCCCGCTTCAATCAGATCCAGAAGCATTCGACCTTCAATCGTGTCACTGGTGATTGTTTTCGTCGCCCGAAACATTACCGGATGATGCGTCACAATCATTTCTACGCCTCCCGTGATCGCCTCACGCGCGACCGACGGTGTCAGCGTCAGACACGTCATCAGCCGTGTCACCGAGCGTTCGGGACGTCCCAGCAGAAGTCCGACGTTGTCCCATGATTCCGCAGTGGAAAGCGGTGCAAGCAACTGCAGAACCTGACAAACATCATTGACAGTAACCATTGGCAAAGTCACACCCATCGAGATTTTGGAGTCGAATGCACAGTGCGTGGATTTGCAACCTGCAGCGCGGTGACTTCGTCCAGCAGCCTGCGAACATCGCGTCGATTGCCAGCCACTTCCATGTTCAGCCGAAATGTCACAGTTTCTCCGGCTGCAAGCGAAATCACACGTCCTTCGCGGCGTTCAACCGTTCGCAGATTCGGGAAACTGCTGCCAGGCTCAAGCCCTGCGACATAGCCATCCGCTTCGGCCTGAGTGTTTTTCCAGAGCACAAAGTATGGCATCGTTGTTGTATCAAACCGCACACAAACGGCGTGCTCGGATTCCGCATCGGCCAGCACGGCCATGCTCCAGCCTGCCGAATCCGCTGCCGCCTTCGTGAAGTAAACCTGTTCTGCGTACCCGGCCGTGGGGCCTTCGAACAGATTCCACATGTTGATCCCTTCCGCAGCTCGGTCATTTCTGGGGGCGACTTCTGTGGCGGCAGTATGGAATTCTGACCCTTCCCCCAAAAACGGCCGACCGAGATTGCAGTGGTAGAGCATTTCGACCTCAGCAGGCTGGCCGCCGAGATTGCTGACCTCGTCCGTAATTTCGAAGACATTGGAGTGGATTTTGGTCGTCAGCGTCGATTCCAGCCGCAGCCTGCCGCCAAAAAGACTGGCTTCATCCACGATACCTTTGACCGAAACAACATCTCCACGTTCTTCCACGCTCACATGATGCGCCGCCAGATTGGCAATTCGTCCGTGCAACGGCAGGAATTGTTCGGACACGATTTTGCCGTCACCGTCACGAATAATGTCGTTTCCCGGTGCCCCGTGCCAGCCGAGTCCACAGCGGCAGATCAGTTCATTGAACCCGTCCAGCCATCCAATCCCGCCCCGCCGCATCTGATCCACAAATGTCGGATGCACCGGCCGTTCGACAGGTGAGTCCCATTTCACCGGAACGCCATCAATCATCCCGCGCCAGATCCCCATCCCGCGCGTCGGCAGAATCTCAAGCGACAGCCGACCATTGTCGAGCGTCACAACATCAACGCCATCCGACAAACCGCCCGACAATCGTCGCATTGAAGCGTTCCATGCCCCGCCCTGCCCCACCAGCTTCGCGGTCGTGTCATGGATTCCTTTATCCACATTGATGAGATCGTGCAGCACAAAATGCCTCGTCGAAGATTAGAGAAGCACCCGGAAATCGCGCACGGAGTGCCTGAATCAAGAAACAACAACGAACAGCATATTGGATGAATCGCCTCTATGAAAGCTGCGCCGTACGTAGCGAAGGCGAGTTTTTGAACCATCATATGGTATCATCAAATGCTGAGCCCACACTTCGCCAGACAGTATCCGCCATCGTCTGATGACCTGACTGCGAAAGATGGATGGAATCAAGTGTCGAATCGTTGCCGGCGATCACCGACAGAAATACGCTTCGGAATCAGCGATGACCCCGATCAGAAACGAAAGCACCGTGATCCGGCTGAAGATCGGCCGAGAGCGTGTCGACGCATAAGCAGCCAGAACAAGCAAGGCGACACCAGTAAAGAATGCTTGCCCGCTGACAATGTGATAGACGAGCACGTTCATAGAGGTCACATTCTTAATTTGACAGGACGACCGGGGGCAGGACGATTGAGGTGAGCGGCAGATATGCGTTTACCAAAAATCCTGGCCTCACCACAGGAATTCGATCTGAGACAGATCGGACAACGTAGGCAGATCTGTCCTCAGATCTGCTTCTTTCAACATGGTCAAGGGCACCAGGCGGAGTGCCTTACAGATTCGCAGAAGGAAATTCCGTTACTGTCGATCGCCTTGAGGCCGTGATCGTCCTGAACTCCATTGTCCTGCCAACAATATATCTCACTGCGGACCAGGCACAGAATAGCCGCGATCCGGATTCCGACGTTTTTCGACCGTCTATTCTTCGGTCACCGCCATAGTTCGCGGTGTGTCGGCACCTCGGATCATGCGGAACTGTGGACTGAGTACGATCAGCTCCAAAGCGACCGAAAAACGATAGTCGTTGCCCTTAAGCTGACTCATCATTTCATTGATCAGCGGTTCATCGGACAACTGAATGGATCGGCCCAGCGCATAACCAAGCAATCGCCGACAGAACGTGCGGAGGAATGCGTCGCGACGGGTGTTGAGCAGATAGTTGCGGAGTCCATCGAGACCTTTCACCGGAGTTCCATCGGGAAGCACGACATCGGCGTCGATTTCGTGACCAGATTTGTCTTCCGCTCGAAAACGACCGATCGTATCAAACTGTTCCAGAGCGAAACCGAAGCCATCAATTCGCTGATGACATTTCATACACGCGGGATCGCTGCTGTGGAGTTCCGTGAGTTTGCGCTCGGTTAGATCCGCTGGCACTTCCTCGGGCAATACCGGAACGCCTTTCGGAGGACGCGGCAACTTTTCGCCAAGCAGGAACTCAGACACCCAATTGCCTCGCAAAATGGGACTTGTGCGAGACGCTCCCGACTGTTTTGACAGCGTTGCTGCCATCGTCAGGATCCCGCCGCGCGACACGCCTTTCGTACCGTTGATGCGTTGCCAGTCGTCACCTTCGAGACCTTCAATGCCGTAGAATCTTGCAAGCTGAGCGTTTACAAACGTGTGGTCGGCGTCGAGTAAATCCAGCACAGAACCGTCATTGCGGAACAGATCTTCGAAGAAACGAATGGCTTCCTCATACATTGCCCCTCGCAGTTCTTTGAACTCCGGGTAATGCTGTTCGCTCTTTTCATCCAGTTGGTCGAATTCACGAATGTGCAGCCACTGACAACCGAATTCAATTGCCATGCGCCGCGTCTTCGCATCAGCCATCATTCGCTGCATTTGTGATCGCAAAACATCGGGCTGGTGCAGAGATCCGGCAGCGGCGACGTCACGCAATTCCTGATCAGGTAATGACGACCAGAGAAAGTAGCTCAATCGATTGGCCAGTTCGAAATCATTGACGGGTGTGGCTACAGTCCCCGGCTGGGCGTGTTCACCACGATACAGGAATGCTGACGTCACGAAGACTCGGGCCAGTAACATGCGAATCGCTGCATCGTGCGAAAGTTCCTGCTCCCGCAGCTTCTCGTACAACTTCGTCAGTTGTTCGCGCTCAGATTCTGACACCGGACGACGCCAGGCTCGATCTGCAAAATTCAGCACGGCCTGCAGATGCACGGGCTCAGTATCCTTCATCAGTTTTCGGAACTCATCCGCCTGCTGCATGATGCCGTCACGCATGGGAGTGAAGGCGCTGGGATCGGCATCTTGAGTCGCAAACTGCCAAAGCTGCTCGTATGCATCAACCAGAGCCAGCGCATCGCGGCTGACAAAATGCATGTCGTCCCAGAGGCGATCAAGTTCTGCTGTCTCTGCGTCGTTGAGCATCAGGCGTTGCAGGTGATCGTCTTCGCGATAGTACAGCGTCAGCGTCACAACTTCATCGACAGGTACGATTTTCGTATAGCACAAGGCTGCCGGGAACAGATTGCGGAATTCATCAAAGTCATGCACCAGTCGTTCGCGGGCCGCACTGTTTTCGCTGACGAGAATTGGTGTGTCGTAGTGAATAGGCTTGTCCCCGTCCGACCACGTGGACTTGCCACCTGAGACACTTTTACCACTTGCCGCCAGACTGGAGAGCCGCTCGGGCTTTGTTGTCAGCACCTGCAATTGAACGGTTCCTTCCGCGCCAGCAGCAGAATCCAGGGTTCCCGTAGCCACAAATTCACAGCCATCGACAATGTCCGCCGGGATATGGACTTCAATCACTGATGGAGCTTGCACACACAGGTTTGCCGCATCAATTGCTTCACCATTCGGACGTTTGCCGAACATCAATGGATCAAGACCAAATTCGGTGTCCGATCCATCAACGAGATCGGCTTTCTGTGCCAGTAACTGTTTGCGAACGACCGCAAACAGCGGACCGTTGAGCGATGTCAACTGCCGATACAGCACGGCGTCAGGTGCGTCTGCTGCCATGTTACCCTCGCCATTCGTCAACAGAGCCTGAAGCTTCTCAGCGACCTGTTTCTTCGACTCCTCATCCGGAGCGACTTGCCATTCAGCGATCAGTGACCCGACGGAAATAACAGATTCCGCTCCGCCGCCGGAATCCGGCTCACTGTAAAAATGCCAGACACTGTTGTTCCCAAGTCGATCGGCATGTGGGTTGCCCGCCAGAATGTCGGGCGAAACATCTTTGGCGAGATTCCATTCCGCTGCCGCATCGTCTTTTGCTGAGACCGTCAAATCGATCGCGGTCAAGTCACAGGAATGTTCGCCATCACGAGGTCCGATGATCAACGACAACAAATCACCCGGCTTAACGACGAGGTTTTCAAATGGTCCGAACGTGTGTTCTTCCGCGCCGCCTGCAGTGCCTGCCGCCAGGCGCTGACGAGTGTTGCCTCGCCGCAGTTCCAGCAGCCAGGTGACTCCGTTACCACAGCCGATATGAGCCCGCTGGACTCGACCAGTCACATTCACCCCGCCAGCGATCGGACTCCGCCAGCCAACTGCCACGCATAACCTTGGCGTGGGGTGAACACCGACACTGTGCGGCTTCATGTCGCCAGGAACTCGCGCGAGTTCACCTGAGGAATTCGCAATCACACTCAATGCATCCGCGCCGACCCAGCCATTCACGAATTCGGAATTGTTCAGGCGTTCCGTTTTCTGTGTGATGTACGAATCAATCCTCACTTCGCCGATACCGATTCCAAGGTACGCAAACCATGCCGCCAGAACTGATTGATCGACATGATGCTTCTTTGCCAACTCATCAATCGCTGCAGCATCCGCAGTTGGCCCCGCCTCTGCAGCAGCCTCCAGACATTCCGCCGCACTGCTCAGCACGATTTCGCGATGAGCCGACAACGTAGCAACCGCATGGCGGACGTCTCGCAGCAACAGGTCAGGCTGACCGGCTGCAACGAAACGAGGATTTTCCCAGACGGCGACGTCATGCTGATTTCCGTCGGACGCATCAGATGTCGCAAGATACAGAGTGATATTCTTCCCATCCTGCGGCGCGGGGAGTTTCGTGCGAATCTCCTGTCGAGCGGCCAGTGGCTGCACGGGAACCTGCCACGCTTTCGGACCGTCGCGTTTGCCGATATGCCCAATTGTGGTGAATCGCCACAACGTCTGCTGCCACTGCGCGATTGTCGCGACGAGAGCTGGCGTGTCGTCCGGCTTTGCTTCACGCCATTGCGTGCGGACCATATCCAGTACCAGCGACGGCTGCTTATCGTTGAGTGCCGTCCAGAGCGTGGTGAGATACTTTTCGTTGAGCGAATGCCCCTGGGCCACGTCGGCAAGCGACTTTGAACCAGCAAGCAACGCATCACGTTCAACCAATGTCGTGTGCAGATAGAGTTCCAATGGCAGTCGTCCACCACCGTTCGTTTCAAATTGGATACCCTGCAAATTGACAGCCGTCGCACCGCCGCTGTCGGAATAGCGTGCGTAGAATTTTCGTATCTCGTCGAGCCGCTGATTTGTCCAGTCGCGTGAAGTGGTCTTCGGAGAAAACTCAATCCCGTGCGGCAGCAGCATCGCGTGGCTCGCGATATCCTTTCCGGCATCGAGATATTTCTGAACCAGCGCGGGCGACATAACGAGCGCGTTGCCGACGTTTGTGAATCCTTCTCCAGCGGCACTATCGACAGGAAACTCGCGAGCCGGTTCGAGCGCAACTCCGGTGAGATCCTGAACCGTGTAGGTGAACTCCGCATTGTTCAGGCGTCGCAGAACCACCGGCCCCGGATCACCAGCATTCGCTTTGGCATCCGCGTCGAGTACACCTCGCACCCAGTTTCGCAAGGCAGCATGTTCTGCTTTCGATGGTTGCTTCTCCGCTTCTTTCGGCGGCATTTCGCCATCATCCATCATCTCCACGACTCGCTGCCACGGAACCATATCCCGCCTCATGTCGGCAACGGAACGGAAACGCTCCAGATCCAGCTCACCCTGCTTTTCGGCGGCTGAGTGACAATCGAGGCAATATTTCTGCAGCAATCCTGCCTGCGTCGTTTCGAATTCCTTCTGGAAGTCTGCGAACATCGTGTCGTTGGAATCCTGGGCTAACAATGCTGACGAGTAACACACCAGCATGGAAATCAAAATCTGGGGCACGAAATTAACGGGCTTCATCTGCAGATCCGGCAAGAAGAAATGGGGGCGAGAAGTAATGGGGGCGAGAGTTCCGTAGCGGATTGGTGTACATGGAATTGCCGTGGCAAACTCGATCAGGGGACTGACGTCCCCCGCTCGCCGGGCACCGGCGAGCCGCGAGACGTCAGTCTCCGGTTTTTGCGATTCTGTTGTTCCTCAACAACTTCACAGTCATTGTCCGTCAACCTCATTGAACAATTCTGATACGAGCATTTTGAATTCGGGGAGAATATCGTCTCCCACAAGATAAGAATCCCAACCGACAATTTCCGCCCGAAACGGTGAACGGTAGACGGCGACATTGCGGGCGCCTGGATCGACCATCCAGACCAGCCGACAGCCGCCCTGAAAATACTCTTTGCGTTTTTGAGCCATTTCCGCCATGGTGTTGGACGAATTCAGGATTTCCACGGCGATGTCAGGACAGATCGCAGGCAGGCGCTCAGAAGGCAATCGGCCTTCAGGTAAATTCGCCCGCAGAAAAAACGCGACATCGGGGGCGCGAACCTGAGTTTCTCCAAGCCGGATGAAACCCTGTTCGCCACTGGTCACTCCCAGCCGACCATTGTCAGAGGCTGCAAACAGGTGAGCGATAAGACAACTTGCCAGCAAAGATTCATAAAAGCCCAGCGGTCGATCCACTAAAGTTCCGTCTACCAATTCACACACATCACCGCGATCGACAGCAGCAATCCAATCATCGATCGTTGCCGCGCCAGGCGGAGGATCGGTATGTACGCGATCAGCGGGGATTCCGCCCAGTAAAACAAGATGGTCCGCAAAGGTCCGCGCGACAGCTGCATTTGGCAACATGGACAACTCCAATCCTCGAAGAACAAAAGGCTTCCGCAACCTGCGTCTGATTGTACACCAATCCGCCTCAGTAAAAAGTTGATTCACAACCCGACAGTGTGATTTGTCCGGTAACGCGGATTTTGTACTCGATGCCGTTTCGTTCATTGACTATCCATGTTCTTCACAAAGCGGGAAATCATTTGATGTTCACTCAGCTCGCTGCGTTGCGCCAGCAGAGTATTCATCAGCGTGAGCGGAAAACTGGGCCGCTCAGTGCTGATTTCACAGACTTCCCAGGTGTCTCCGCTGAGGCGATGCACAATGACTTTTTCTCCATCGAAACACCACACTTCGCCGACTCCGAGTCCGGCGAAGACCCGCATCTTCAGACTCGAACTGCGGCTGATGTCCACTTCGATCACCAAATCCGGCGGCGGGTGAATCTCCATATCGACATCGCTGATCCCGTGCATGGTTGGCGCGTGAGAAATGTAGTAGCTCTCATCCGCCTCGAACCCTCGTTGTTTGCGTTCGCGTTTGAACGTCGTTGATTTTGCACTGTGAATTTCGATCTGGTGATGAAACGTGAACATTTCGATCATACGTCCGATGATCCGACCGACATTCTCGTGCAACCAGGATGGCGACATGATTTCCAGTTCTCCTTGATCGTACGTCAGTCGCCCGCGCGGACACTCTGCATTCTCGCACAGATCAATGTATGTCTGCCATGAAACATTGCCGAGCGTCACACGCTGTTCCGCAGCATCAACAGGGTTAGCGATTGCCATTGGTATTGTCCTTTTGCCGAAGAAAGGGCTGAATGCTCCAGCACTATAACACGCACGCCCAGCGTCCACATCACAATTCGCCAGGAGCGCACCGCTTACGGGTTGGATAGGCAAATAAATCGTCGATGATACAGTCAACGGCCCCCTGCTGGCTCGCCCAGCAGGAGCCAACGGAACCCCGGCGAGCGGAGCCCGATCCAACGACGCCACATCGAGCAGTGACGTATTCGCCATTCCAAACTCTCCACGCCGAAATCGGAGCCACGCGACGAAATCGGAGGACTGACGTCCTGCCGCTCGCCAAACTACGGCCACCCTGCCGGTTGGCTCGTCCAACCGGAACGAAAAGTTCTTGCTGACGTTGCGGAGCGAGCTAAGGTGTCAGCAACTCTTCTGCGTTCGGATGAGCCTGCGTGAATCGGGCAATTTCCTTCTGCAGGCCTTCGCTGGATTCCAGGTCGATGTCTTCGCCAAGGCACCTTTCATCGACCTGCGTCAGAGTGAACAGCAATTGCCGACCATTGCTTTGATCGGATGACGTGCGCAGCGGAGCTGTGAAAACAATTGCCGCATGATCGGCAATCCATGTTGCCTGAAACTTGGGTACCGTCTCGCCGAGGAGTTTGCGTATGTCTTGTTGATCGTCCTCGGCAGCGGGCGAGTCTTTGGCGACCAGTTTTATGGCCTCAATGTCTTCTTGTTGGATCGCAATGATTAGCTTTTTCACCGCTTGAGCAGCTTCGTTGCCTTTCTGCTTCCGGGAGTCATCTGAGGGGTCGGTGAGCAATTGCCTATTCCGATCAAAAGCGGCGGTTTGTTCACCGAGCTTTGGGTCAATCACGCTGATGATTTCCAGTTTCCCGCCACCCCAAATCATTTCAAACTGCAAATGGTCTTTTTGAAACTGAACACGGTCATCTTCCAGGCCACCCCTCTTAAAGGAGATATCATCAACGCTCCAGTGCGACTGATTGGTCGTAGCAACGGCTCCTTTCCTGAGTGTTAAGACCAATTGAGCGGTGTCACTTCGTTCTGCTGTTTCATGCAGCGTGATAGGAGCGGAAACAACGATCGCCATGTGCGCACCATCATGATCATCAATCCAAACTTCTTGAAACGCGATCTCTTGCGTTGAAGTGTGCTTCGCAAATTCCGAACTTTTCGTCGCCTCGGCTGGCTTCTTGACCGCTATTTCATGGGTGGCTTCCGCGTCTCCAGCCAAGGCTGCCGAAAGCCAAACTCTTGCGACTTGAAGCGGTTCGTTGAGTGCCTTGGATCGACGCATTACTGGTTCAGACGGGTCTACGAGCGTTTGAAGTCCAGTCCTCTTGTCCGCAGAACCACCAGCTTCGTTGGTGGTCTTTGCCATTCGCTTCCACAACAGGTCCGCGAGCCGTGGACTTTCGGATTCCTTTTGAGCGACTTTGCTTGTAGTCCATGCTCCGCAGATTTCATTGTCCACCACTCGTAGCGACATTTTGCCGCTGCGAGTAATGCCTTTTCTCCAGGTGCCGTTGAAGCGGCGCTCGACTCGCGACCAGTTCAATTCAACTGTCCCTACTTTGGTTTCGGTAAGAACTGTTGTGGAACCGAACCCTCCCTCAGTGACAACTGGAATATCGGTAATATCATAGCCAGGTTTGTCCTTGTCTGATCCGGTGAAAGTCCCCTCGTACTGCCCAGGTCGTTTTGCTTCGAGCACCACGGTGCCCCATTCGTCGCTGGTCCATTGCCCGCCGATGTCGGGCGTTTCCGTCGCTTGCCACACAATCATCCCCAGTAAAGTCATTCCAAGAGTACCAAGCATCGTCATCACTCCTTTTGTAGTTACGTTGAAAATCGAAAGGTGGCTAGCGGCCTTAGGCACGAAGGACACTGGCAATGGCGTGGTCGCTGGATGCTGCACATGAGCAAGGCAGTCTTCAAGCAGCTCAGCAACTTGTTCGGCGGAGTCGAAACGATCTTCGCGGGATTTCGAAAGCAGTTTCATCACGATCCGCTCCAGCCATTCCGGGATGTTGGGATTGAGTTCACGGATTGGACGAGCAGCGTCATCAGTAATGCGGCGGAGGACGGCGTAGCTGGTTTCGGCTCGGAACGGTGGGTGACCGGTGCACAGGGCGTAGAGCACGCAGCCGAGGCTGAACAAGTCGCTGCGGCCGTCGATCGCTTCGCCGCGAACTTGTTCGGGTGACATGTAGTGCGGTGTGCCGGGGTGGAATCCGCTGCGAGTCAAACAGGCGTCGTCTTCGGCGCGAGCTAAACCGAAGTCGGTGAGCAGTGCGCGTTCGACGCCTTCGTCGAGCAAAATGTTAGATGGCTTGACGTCGCGGTGAATCAGGCCCTGAGCGTGCGCGGCGGCGAGGCCCCTGGCGGTTTGCATGCCGATGCGGAGGATTTCGCAAACGTCCAGCGGGCCGTCGCGATCGAGTCGCTGTTGCAGCGATCCGCCAGCAATGTACTTCATCACCAGAAACGGTGGCTTCTCAGGATCATCGCCCGATTCCACGTTGTGAATTGCAACCACATGTTCGTCCACGACTGCTGCCGCCGCACGGGCTTCGCGAGCGAACCGTTTGCGTGCCGATCCGTTTTCGGCCAGATACGGAGCCAGTAGTTTTACCGCCACCGGACGATTCAGTTCGGTGTCCCAGGCTTTGAACACCACGCCCATGCCGCCGCTCCCGATCAGTCGTTCGACATCGTAGCGACCGATACGTCCCAGCATCTCGGGATGCGACGGGGGAGACAACAAATGCCGTGCCATCGTTTCATTCCAGGCGACCGGACGACGCTGCCAGCTGGAATGCCGCCATCGGTTTGCTGGACTGTCACTGCCGGCAGGTTCGACGCCGTCAGCGGACGTGAGCACGTCCCGCGCTTCCTGCCATACGCCTGAGTCGCCGGCGAGTTGCTCCAGGCGTGCCTGACAACTCGCGCAGGAATCGACGTGCTGCAGCGCCGATCGATACTCAGGATTCGACTCGTCACCTTCAATCAGATGACGGAGTCGCAGGTCGCTGCATTGCGAGCAATCGTCAGCAACCAGGCACGAAAGCTGCCGCGATCCGGGCGTTCGAGCCAATCCGCGACGAAACGGGCGATCGCGGTGAAAACTTCCTGAACCAGATCATCCGCATCGGATGGCTGCATCCCTTTCTGAACGGCCAGTCGATAAACCAGTGGAGCATAAATCGCCACCAATTCATCCCATGCCGCCGCGTCTGCCGCATCGGGCAGCCGCAGTATTAAACTGGCTCGAGTTTCGGCTGGACTGGGAAGCATGATGAAGAAGACACAGCAGCATCGCTTTTCTTGCACGCTCCGCATAAGATTTTTCAAGATGCCTGCAAGCACTCGAGATTGTCCGCCATCGATTGATCGAACGTCAATACGGTTCAACGCAGGACAGGAATTATCCTGTCACGACGTTTATTAACTGCTCAATACTTTGCATCAGCGCCGAGCACTCTGCGAATCCCGTTTCGTACTCTGGAAACATCTGATTTATGGAGCAGGTGCGCGCCAGATGCGGATCGTCCCGTTGTGCAGTGCGGCGGCAAGCATTTGGCCATCAGGAGAGAAAGCAACCTGATTCACTTCAGCAGGCAGGTCCGCGAACGTCAGGATTTCCTCGCCGGTAGCGGTGTGCCAAATGTGAACTGCCTTATCATCTCCAGCAACGGCGAAGTTGCGACCATCAGGCGAAAATGCAACAGTGCGGATATCAATGCCGGGATAACTGTGTTCGAACCAGACTCTCCGCGTTGGCAAATGCAGCAACTGAAACCGTCCGTGCCTACATCCAACCAGCAGAAGTTCACCTTTTCCCGCAGTCAAAATCTGCAACGTTGCATCCTCACTTGCCTCCGCGCTGTTTGCTGGCGGTGCGGGACATTGAAGTTCAACCGGAGCAATCGATAAGCAGTGAATCTCCTGCCATTCGGTACGAATTATTTCGGGCTTCCGGTCCGGACTGCGAGCAAAGAGAAATCCTTTGAAATTACCGCTGATAAATGAGTTGGCGGAAGTAAATACCATGCCGAGAGTCGTCGCTCCGTCTGGCTCAGTCGTTGTCGTCAATTGGCCATCTGCAACATTCCAAAGTTTAATTGTCTCATCCCGCGCTGCAGTCGCAAGAGTCTTACTATCAGACGCAAATGCCAGTGATTTGATCTGATTGGTATGTCCTGTCAGAACAGCATGCGGCTCAAGCGTCTTCGCGTTCCAGATGATGGCGCGGTTGTCATAGCTTCCGGTTGCTATCCAGGATCCATCCGGAGAAACTGCAAGGCATGACACGAGCGCGGTGTGTTCCTTGCGGACGGCCGTTTCCTCAAGAGTCGTAGAGTTCCAGACTCGCAGGCAGGTATCATCACCGACTGAATATAACCGCGAGCCGTCCGGGGAAAACGCAACTCCCCAGGCTTCGCGCGGCTGGTGTCCTGTCAACTCTCGATATGGCGGCGCAGATTCGGGGCTCCATAAACTGATCAACCCGCCTTCATCGCCAATCACCCACCTCGACGTCGTACTCTTCGCATGATCGCTGTGCTGGGATCGGTCAATCGGCTCACCAATGCCTTCAGCAGGAGACAGACTCCAAATATTGCGCACAGCATCAGAAATCAGTGTTTCGCTGCTGTTCGTCACAAAATCACTTCGGCGCAATTCAAAGACAGGGGGACCAGTCCTCGGATTGCCGGGAGAAGCTGGCTGTCCGTTTTCTGTTGGAGCAGGAACATCAATTGTGTACACCAGTGCTGCACCTGACGGTTCGAACGCCATAGTCCTTGGAAACGCTGGCAGATCTGCGATGTTCGCGATGAGCGTTCCGTTTTTCCAATCCAGAATTTCGATGCGCGGCGGGTCGTCCGTTGCGAGTGCCACTCGCTGACCGTCATCTGAGACGACGATGTTGAATTCTTCGCCAGCGATCCGTGGTTTCCACTGTTCGAGTCTGGTGATCGTGGGCGAAGTGCGATGACCCGCAGAAACCACCTGCTCTGACAATTCAATCCTGGCTCTCCAGAATTCCTGACTCCAGTACACGCCTTCTCTCACGTAGTGTATTCCGCCGACCAAATCCTGGTCTTGCGGGGAAAAAGCTATCGCACTTGTGCGGAATGCACTGATTTCGGGATCTTTCGCAGCGGAGAAAACCTTCACGGTCATCTCATCGGTGTCTGGATCCCACAACCAAATCGACGGCACGTCTGGTGCTTCCAATTTTCCTTTGAGCGCCACAAGCGTTCCATCAACATTGATTGCAACGGACTCAACAGCGCGATATGAAAACTCTTTGCGGCAAATTGCCTGCCCGTTACGCAAATCCCAGATGATGACTTCATCGACCTCTTCATCTAAGAATCCTCGACGAATTATGGCTCGTGACGCCGATCGATCGAATTGAACAAGATGCCGCGCGGGGCGCTCACCCAGCGACCACGTCTTCAGCAGTCGCGCTCGAGGCACATCCCATTTACGGACCGTGCCGTCGTTCGCGACTGAGTAACACACCTGCCCGTCCGGCGTAAGCCGCGCAATACAAATCGCGCCGTCGTGGCCTCGCAAAAACTGCAGACTGTTATTCTGATCCCAAAGATATCGCCACGCAAAATCACGAGAGTCATCCGAATCCAATGATCTCAGCGACTCGCAGGTTTCACCTTTTTTGCCCTGCTGAGAGAGTTGCGACGTGGCCATCATTCTCGCCGCATATTCTCGCTGACTTGCGATCCATTGCAGTTTTTCTGAGCGACGACTCTGAAGATTCCCCTTGTCGGTCTGAATTGCGAGGTAGTCAATCGTCTCTCGTAACTGTTGATTGGCGCTATCAAGCTGGTTCAGGTGCCATGCTCCGAAACCCATCAGTCCCATCGTCAGGACTGAAGAGATCAGCAGCAGAGCTGCCACTGCAGGGCGTCGCCGTGTCCATTTGGCAATCTGCTCATGCCATGGCCATGGCCGAGCGGCCACGGGTTCGCCTTTTTGAAGCGCTCGCAGATCATCGACCAGTTCCTGAGCCGTCGCGTACCGCGCTGTGGGTGATTTTTCGAGACACTTCAAACAGATCGCTTCGAGATCTCGCGGGATTTCAGGACGAAGCTCTCGCAAGTGGCGTGGCGGTTCCGTTTCGATTCGAGACCGCAGATTCTCGACGGAGTCTTTCGCGAACACCGGCGTTCCAGTAAGAATCTCGTACAGGATGGATCCCAAACCGTAGATATCCGTTCGCTTCCCGATCATCCTGGTGTCTGCAGAAATCTGTTCGGGAGCCATGTACTGCGGCGTCCCGGCGAGCGTCGTTCGCTGGAAATCCGATGGCAAATCGTGGTCCATAATCGGCATGGCGGACGTTGACAAGTCGTCCTGAGTGTCAAAGAGTTTCGCAAGGCCGAAATCTGCGATCATTGGTTGGAACATTGCACAGAGTTGCTCGCCCGGCACGCTTGATGCATCGAACGCCGGCGATCCGGAATCGCGCTCGACTCTCGGTTGCAGCAGGATATTCGCGGGTTTCAAATCGCGATGCAGGATGCCGTGTTCATGAGCAAAGTGAACTCCTTCGGCCAGACCGATCATTAATTCCACAGCGACATTGACCGGCAGCCGTCGCTGCATCGGCGAAGTTAACTGAGCGTTGGCGGAAGATCTCTCAACTCGAAGCCATTCTGCCAGACTTCCTCCGCCGCAGTATGCAGTGACCTGGTAACTGATCGCACCTGCCTGACCGGCGTCAAAGATCGGCACCAGATGCCGATGAGTGAGACGCGCCGCGATCTGAGATTCCCGCACGAACCGCCGCTGCAGATCCGGAGTCATCAGCGTTTCTCGTCGCGGAATTTTGATCGCTATTTTTCGTTGCAGGATCGGATCTTCGGCGAGATACACGATCCCAAATCCACCGGCCCCCAGTTTTCGCAGTATCCGAAATCGTCCAATTCTCTGGGGCTCCGGCTCAATAACCTGGGAATCGATCAGCGGATCGACACCATTGAGTTGCTGCTGCCTTCGATCGGTTTCCAACAGGTGCAGGCAGTCCCGCAGTTTTTCAAAGCGCTTCAGCAACTCCGCATCCGGAAGCAAAGATTCTGGCAAATCTGTGTCCGCCATGGATGCGACGTCACCTGCCGCGAGCGATTCGTCGTACATCGCCAGCAGTTCGATGAATTCCAGTTCGTGTCCGGGAGGTTGTTCTGTCATATTCCTGAAGAAGACTTGCCTTTTCGATGTGCAACTGATGCCAAGCCTCACGGCGGAGCGTGAGGAGTACAATGTGCTCATCACGCTCCGCCGTGATGGAAAGATCCTTGTGGGACTCAGTCAAGCGCACCCGGCAAAGCAGCCGACACCGCAACTCGTCCCACTCCGAAAGCGACACTATTTCCGAATCGAATCATTCAGCACATCCAGTTCCTCCTGCAGCAATTCGATCGCCCGCACCCACAGCTTGCGAGCGGCTTCGGGAGATCTGCCGAGGTGTTTGCCAATGTCGTCAAATGACGCTCGATCATAATTCCGCAACTGAATGACTACCTGATAATGTTGAGGTAACTTTGCGAGTGCCGTTCGCAGAGCTTCCAACTGCTCGTTCCTGAGCATCGCCTGAGATGCCGACTGCGTCTCCGCATCCGCCAGCCACGCTCCATTGTGTCCTGATTCTCCCAGAGCAAAGTATTCACGTGCCAGATCGCGTTTTTCTGTCTCGCGATAAGCCCGGATGACATTGGCAATGTTGTTAAGAGTCACACGCCGCAGCCACGCCCCAAATTCTTCGGGGGAACTGCCTGCAAATTGACCGAAATCCCGTTTGGCCTCCAGACACGATTCCTGTACGACGTCCGATGAACTGACCTTCACTTTCAGGTCTGACCCAAGTTCACCGTCTGCCAGCAGCAGCAGATAATCACGGTACTCCTGCAACAGTGATCCCAGCGAACTGTTGCACCCTGCCCTCGCAGTTCGCAGCAATTCCACCAGAACACTGTCGGAGTCAGAAAGACCGGTATCGACGACCGACATGCAGGTTCCACTTCTTACAAGGCACGGGCAAAACCAAAACCGGACGCATGATTTTGCAAAATCATGGCGTCCCGTTCACGGCAATTCAATGTATCGCGCAGTTTTGAGACAACTTTTGTAATTCTTTCAATTTTTCGCGTCCGGTTTTCTGCAAGAGCGTGCCTTGTGGATAACGGCATGCGTGTTAGTGGGAACCTCCGAAAGTGGAACCCCTAATCCACTGCAATTCTTGATAGGCCCCAGACTTCGTTTTCACACTGTCCTCCGTCCGCCAGCATATTCCACGACACAGGCCGGATCAGGGTTCCGCAGCGATTGGCATGCGTACTGCGAAATTCCATTTCATCTCCTGCACGCCCTCCGGAACTCCTCATGCAAAACTCACGTTCGACCTGGTCACAATTCCTCAATCGTCTTGCCGGTACGTCACGGGAGGTCTCCCCGCTGCGAGGCAATCGGGCTCGCCGCCGACAAAGTGCCAGGCGACAAGAGACCAGCATGGCGCAGACTCAGGTTTTGGAAGACCGGGCTCTCTTGTCGGCTGTCGCCTGGACTGGGGCTGGCGGCGACCTTCAATGGAACAACGCTGCCAATTGGAGCACAAACGCGACGCCGGGCCAAGCTGACGACGTATTCGTCGGCTCTGTGAGCAACTTGCCGATTGTTGTGTCAGGAACTGCGGTTGATATTCACAGCCTCACGTCATCTAACTCAATTGAGGCAACAAATACGTCGTTTTCAGTCGAAGCGGGAGGCGTAGTTGCCGCGGCGTTTGATGTTGACGCCGGTGCCAGCCTGGCGGTCAATGGCGGCAGCATGTTTCTTTACGGCGGTGGAACGAGCAGCGGCTCGTTCACCGTGGCATCCGGGGCGACACTCGTGTTGGACGGCACGCAGAACCTGACTGCCACGTCGAGCGTCTCCGGGGCCGGCGACGTTTATCTTCAGGATGGCAACTATTTTGGAACCGACACGATCGCCGGTTTGTATAACGTCAC
>Ga0105047_10007339_pt1 | contig 18591 bp, 13 predicted proteins | sample MAT04_FD_78384 | JGI IMG/M metagenome (GOLD analysis project Ga0105047, IMG submission 78384) | Freshwater microbial communities from Lake Fryxell liftoff mats and glacier meltwater in Antarctica - MAT-04 (megahit assembly) | ecosystem: Environmental > Aquatic > Freshwater > Ice > Liftoff... | reverse complement strand
TCACATCTGGCTTCGCGGCGGGATAGCCGGCCACGTAAGACCAGATCGGCGATCCCGTGAACCCCGAGACCACATTCGCGCCAAGCCCCTCGGCGAGCTGGAAGGTCGCCATCATCTCCTCGGCCGCACGCTGCGAGACGCCAGCAGGGTTGCCATCGCCCCAGACGTACTCGGGGACGAGCGACTGATGGCGTGCATCGACCAGATCGGAGACGGCCTGCCCCACTTTGTGATTCGCGATCACTGGAACCTGGAGATCGTTCCGAGCGAGAAGGTCAAGCCGAGCAGGCCCATACTCGGGATCGCTGAGGCCTCGTTGCACTTCGAGGTGGTCGCCCCAGCAGCAGAGTTCAAAGCCCTGATAGCCCCACCCCGCCGCGTTCCCGGCGAGCGAATCCAGCGGCAGGTCGGCGAAGGGACCGCTGAAAAGCAGAATCGGCCGGGGCATGAGGCACGTCCATGCGAGGGAATCAGATCCGTAAGCGGCTGAGTTTTCGCCGCTCGTGGCGGAGCGCTGCACCGATCGTGCACCTGGAATCCACCACCTTTTGACGCCGCGTTTCCGGTGAGACCCGCGGCGAGCTCGAGTGGATCATCGCTTCGCCGCAAGCGGCCAAAACCTCATCGTCAGACTCCGGGCGTTCCGTTCCCCGATGGCAACTCCGTCGCCGGCGGCGAGAAAGGAATTGTCGCCGGTGGGGACACTGGAGGCGTTGGCAGAACTTCCAGCGAGGTCTTCGACGACGGCGCGGCCACCGGCACCGGCGGCGGAAGCGGAGCTTCAGACTCCTCCGATTCCATGAAGATCTCGTCCAAATCGGCCTCGTCCACCTTCTTCCGCATCAGCAGGTAGATCATCGTCGCCGCGGACCAGTAGAAGCTGTACGTGAAGCCCAGCATCAGCAGGAAGATGATGGTCAACCACAGCGCCACCAGGCCCGCACCAGCGACGTTGTAGAAGTAAAACTGGTTGCGGAACTCTCTGCGCTTCTCAGGATTCTCGGGCTTGAAGGTCAAGACCTTGCGATCGCTGTCGGTGGTGACCTCATTGAGTCTCACAGCCGCGGGGCTGCCCTTCAACAGCAGTTCCTGCCAACCAAAGGACTGCGGAGCCCACACGAACAGGTAGTCCGGCTTGCGGTTGAACGTCTCCGTCAATGGTGTCTGGCTTATGGCCCACTTGCCCAGATACACCGAGAGTGACACGAAGAACAGCACGAAGAAGGTGACGATCGCACCGTACGCCACGGTCACCAACCCGTACCAGATGTAGTGCCAGGGGGCCTGGTAAACGTAATTGATCGAGCGACTCAGGGCATCGAAGGTGTCGCTGCTGTCCCCCTCGGTGCTAAGCGAGGTGTACATCAGCGGATAGCCCACGAGGCCGATGAGGAAGATGGACATGACCGCTCCGGCCGCGATGACCAGAGGCAGACCCAGGCCCAAGAGCACCACGTCGCCGAGGATCGGGATCAGGCTCAGGAAGCCGTACACGATCAGCCCCACCACCACCGCCGCGATGATGATCAACGGCACCAGGGGCGCCATGAAGTAGTTGATGTAACGGGTGCAGACGAAGCGAACCGCCTGCTTCAGCGTGACCGGCCCCTTGTTCGTCAGGCTCACGGCGGCGAGGCGCGTGATGACACCGCCCGCGAAGCCCCACACCGCCAGGAACCACAGAATCGCCAGTACGAGATAAAGCCGAGTCCAGAAGCTGGCATCCGGGCTGAACAGCTTTGAAACCGGCACCAGGAACTTGATCAATGGCTCGACGAGCACAGGAACGGAGCCCACGAGGAACTGGCGAATCGCGTCCGAACGCTCCACGGCAGACCCACCCAGAAGATGGGTGACGAAGAGATAAGGGTTCGGTCCCCGGTACTCATCCCACGGCATCGTTCGCAGCCGACCCTGCCCGTTGGGGCCGGCGAGCTCGTTGAGCACACGCCAGCGTTGCTTGTCCGCCAGGAACTGTTCGTAACCTTTCACCTTGAGTTCGGCCTCGGTGTAAGGCTCGTTCATGCCCGGCTTGGACTTGTAGTCCTGGCTGACGACCGTGGGAGTGTACTTATCGTCGTTCTCGGTTGGAGGATCGTAGTAGAAGAGGTACGACAGGCACCACCAGCCGATCGACATGGCCAGGATGCCGAGCGCGGCGATGGCGAGCTTACGTGGATCAAGTGCGACCTGGAAGCAGCGGAAGATGTCCGTCCAGGGGAACAGCCGGCGAAACGAAATGCCGGTTGCGGGTTCACGCCCGTCGGCCATGCGGTCTCCTCGGTCGGGGTGCAACGGATCGGTCCCCGAGTCGGGGCCGCGAGTCGTCGTTTCCGCAGATTATACCGCGAGGCGTGATGACGGCAATCAGGGACGCGACGGTTAAACCGCGAGTCGCAGAATTCGGAGCTGAGCGAGGGTCCTTCCCTCACACTCAGCGTCGAACTCTGCGACTCGCGGCACATGGGCTCAAGCGAACCGAAAGGCGGTTAGAAGAACAGCGACATGCCGACGTTGACACCGTGGATCACGCGGAACCACTTGGTATCGATCGCGGGGTCCGGAGCGGCGAAGTTGAAGCCGATCGGTTCCCGCATGTACTTGGTGCCGTAGAAGGTCTGAGCCTGGTAGCCGAGGCGAATCTGAACGCCTTCGGTGGGATACCACCACATATTGAAGTTCCCGTTGAGGTTCGGCACCACGCTGAAGGCGTTATAGCCTCGCTTGGACTGCGTACTTTCATCGCCGAGTTCGTACTTGGCTCGTTGCTTGACGATTCCGAGCAGGGCCGAACCGGTGAGATCCAAGCTCGCAGCGAAGGCGTTGCCAAGGTAGACTTCATGGCCGCAGCCGACGTAAGGACCATAGAGTCGCTGGGACAGCGTATTCGTGTAGTCCGCGACATAGAACGGAGCGATGCCGCCCGGGAGGGTATTAACAAAATCTCCCGCGTCGATGGCCATCGTCTGCCAGGTGAACCGTTCAAAAAACCAGGCATAACGAGCCCCCGCAAGCCCATAAACACGGCTATAGTCGGTCTGGAAGAGCGGTCGACTGATGCCGATGTCCGAGGCGGTGAATCGCTGACTGAACTTGAGGTTCATGACGGAGGCCGCATTCCAGATGCCGTAGGAGTTGAAGCCGGGGTTAAAACCCGGGGTTCCAGGCAAGGGCTGGTTGAGAATAGTTATTAAAAAGGATCCCCCAGGTAGAGGAACGATCGTTGGTGTATTTAGTAGAATTGGCCGACCGTTTGGCCCAATTGGTAAATTGAGGACTGGCAAAATATTGAATGGGCCGGTAGCTTGCTGCGGATTCAAAGCGGCAAATACCTCATTCAATGGAGGTGCTTGGTAGTCATAAGCCGTTTTCCGCTGTGGTCCTGCGAACTGCGGGGAAAAGTTGAAGACCCCTGCGGTGAGGAAGGTGTCATTCAACGACACATCGCTCCGACCATACTGCGTCGCGAGGGTCGCCCCGTCGGTGTAGTTCGCCTCGAAGAGTTGCATAAAGTTGCCGTAGATCTTCGTACCGTCATCGAATTTGTAGCCCAGCTCGATGTTGTAGCCCGGGAAGAAGTTAGTCTTTCCGAGACCATCGGTGGTGAGGCCGGGCCGGCCGCTCCCGAGGTACGTCCCGGGAACGCCGGTAATTCGGCCCGAGGAATCAATGAGGCCGCGATAGGCGACGGTTTGATCGCCGATGGCTCGCGTCTGGGTGAGGAAGACGAATTCGACGGCACCATAGAATCCCGCGGAGCCCGAGTTCGGCCCTCCACCCGTCGGGATGGGCAGGGTCGGAAACGTGTTCCCTGGAACCTGAAACCCGCCGCCTTCCTGAGCACGCCCCGAACCGGGTGATGCCAGAAACACGGCCGCTGCGAGCAGAGCTCGTCCGATGACACGCAGGCGCATAAGCCGCTTCCCCCCTGCATTCCTTGTCGCTCACCGGCCGCTGGCTTCCCCAAGCCGTCGACCAGCGCCACGGTCCGAGCGAATCGGACACGCGTTCCCCTGTGATGGCACCCGAACCCCGTGAAGGGAGTCGAGTGGCGGCGGGACAATACCGCGGGTGAACAGCAGGTCAAGCCCATATCACCGGAAAAGTCCCTTCCTGGCCCTGAATTTCAGGCCTCTGGCCACGTACAGTGAGAAGCGGCACGAGATGGCGAAACCTGCAAAGACACAGCGCCCCTCGCAACTGGGAAGCACCGGCACTTTGCACGAACCTGGAAAACCCACATGAGGATTTTTGACTCCCTCCTGATAAGCCTGGCAATCTCGGCCGCCAGCCTGTTAAATCTCACTTCGCCATGTCAATCGGCGGAGCCCGAGGCCGCAGCGATCGATCGAGTCGTCGAAAATGCCATGAAGGCCTGGCAGGTGCCGGGAGTCGTGCTCGTCGTCGTCCACAAGGATCGCGTGCTCGTGCTCAAGGGTTACGGCGTTAAACGGCTCGGCGATCCGACCCCGATGTCGCCGGACACGCTCGTGCCCCTCGCGTCGTGCACCAAGGCCTTCACCGCGACCCTTGCGGGAATGCTCGTGGACGATGGCGTCCTTCGCTGGGACGATCTCGTGCAGCGGCACCTGCCTCGGTTCCGCCTCAGCGATCCGAACGCCGACGCTCTGGTTTCGCTAAGGGATCTGCTCGCGCATCGCACCGGCGTGAAAGGGCACGATCTGCTCTGGTATCACGCCCCCTGGAGCATTGACGAAACGATCGCACGGGTGGAGCACCTGCCGTTGGAATATCCCTTCCGTGGCGGCTTCGATTACAGTTCGATCATGTACATGGCCGCAGGTCGAGTGATCTCGGCTGCGACGGACAAACCCTGGGAACGCCTCGTTCGCGATCGCATCACCCGACCGCTGGGGATGAAGTCCGTCCATTTCACCACTACCACGATTCCCCGGGACGCTGACCGAGCCACGGGCCACATCCGCCGGGCGAATGGCCGCATCGAAACGCTGCCGGAGTATGCGATGGTGGAACCGAATCCCGCGGGTTCGATGCACGTCACCGCTCGCGATCTCGCCGCCTGGCTGAAGTTCCAGCTTGCAGGTGGAGTCGTGAACAAGCGCCGACTGATCTCCGAGGCGAGCTTGAAGGAAACACGAACCCCTCAAACGATCATCCGCCTGGAAGGCCTCGCCAAGCGCATGAATCCGGAGACACGCTCGCTTTCTTACGGCCTGGGCTGGATCGTCTACGATCATCGCGGCAAGCTCGTCCTGGCCCACGGCGGCGTGATGGACGGATTCCGCACACAGATCACCCTGCTCCCCGAGGAAGGCCTTGGCTTCGCGCTGCTCAACAATCTCCACGAGACCCGCATGAACCAGGCGATCGCGAACTCGCTCATCGACTTCTGTTGCGATCTCCCGCCACGAGACTGGAATGCTCACTTTCAAGCGGTGGTGAAGGAAGAGGAGGCCGAGAAGACCGCGGAGCGAAAGAGTCGAGCGTTGCACCGCCAGCCCGGCGTGAAACCATCGCTGCCGTTGGCGGCGTACACGGGTGAGTACAGTCATCCCGCTTACGGAACCGCGACGATCAAGGAGGCCAAGGGAAAGTTGCAGGTGAAATGGAGCAGCTTCCAGGCCCCTCTGGAGCACTGGCAGCGCGACGAGTTCCGCGTCAGCGACGGGTTCCTCGCGGATCGCTTCATCGACTTCGCGGTGACCCCGCAGCAGAGCGTGGCAGGAATGAGGTTCCTGGACCAGTCCTTCGAGAAGAAGTGAAAAGAGCGGTACGGGTTTAACTCACCAGCTTGAAGAATAGCTCTTCCAGATCCTCCTGGTGATAGAGCGTCCGAAGATCGTCCAGCGTTCCGCAAGCGATCACCTTCCCCTTCGCCATGATCGCGACTCGGTCGCAGAGTTTCTCCACCTCACGCATGATGTGCGTCGAGAAGACGATTGTCTTGCCACGTCCGCGGAGTTGCTTGATGTTCTCCAGCACGGCTCGCTGCACCAGCACGTCGAGTCCAGAAGTTGGCTCATCGAAGATCAGCACCGGCGGATCGTTCACGAGCGCCCGTGCAATCGAGACCTTCTGCTTCATCCCGGTGCTCATCTTCGCCCCGGCCACGTCGCGGAAGCTGTTCATTTGCAGGGTCGTGAAGAGTTCCTCCATCCGTGTCGCGAGAAGATCCAGCGGTACTTCGTTGAGTCGGCCATAGTATCGAACCATTTCCCAGGCGGTCATGCGGTCATAGACGCCGGTGTTGGCGGAGAGGAATCCGACATGCCGTCGAACCTCGGCGGCCTGCGATTGCACGTCGAACCCCGCTACGGCGGCGGTGCCGGCCGAGGGCGTCAGCACGGTGCAGAGCATGCGAAGCAGCGTGGTCTTGCCAGCACCGTTAGGGCCAAGCAGACCAAAGACTTCGCCTGGTCGCACGGTGAAGCGGGCCCGATCCACAGCCGCGACCTGTTGGCCGTCCGCTCCGCGGAAGTGTTTGCTGAGATCCGCAACTTCGATCATGAGGGGCCCCGGGAGGAATCGACAAATCTCACGATATGAACTCCGTTCGGCGCGTGACATTCCCCCGCGGGAGGGGTTAGACTATCTGATAGTGTCGTTTCACGCTCGACCTGCCCCCTGGCCGGAGTTTGCCGGTCCCTTTCAGAAGGTGCATCATGCAGCCAGTTCAACGACTCGAATCGACTTGCCCCGAGTGCGAGCCGGGCACCAGCCCGCGTCAGCGTCTCGGCCGCCGTGACTTCTTCCGCACGGTGGGTGCGACAACCGCCGCCCTGGCCGCCGCCGGCAGCCTGCCGAACCCCGTCACGGCCGCCCCGGCCGTGACCGCTTCCCCGGCACCGGCCGAGGCTTTGATCCGCGAACTTTACACCACCTTCGATGCCGATCAAAAGAAGTCGCTTGTGCTCCCCTGGGACCACGCCATGGGGATGGTGCCGACACGCCTGGGCATGTACAACGGCCCCATCAACAAGAAGCTGATCGGCGTCGACTACACCAAGAAGCAGGTCGAGATTCTCGATCGCATCTTCCGCTCGATCTGCAACGGCGAGGAAGGCTACAACCGACTGAGCCGAAATGGGAAGTTCGATGGCAGCGGCGACTTCGAGAGCATCGGCGCGCTGCTCTTCGGCGAACCGGTCGACGGCAAGAAGTTCTCGCTCGTCTTCTCCGGGCACCACCTCACGCTACGCTGCGATGGCAACTCCGAGCCCGACGCAGCCTTCGGCGGCCCGCTCTATTACGGACACAGCGTGGATGGCTACAGCGACAAGAACGTCTTCTTCTACCAGACGAAGGCCGTGATGAGTGTCTTCGACTCGCTCAACGAGCAACAGCGAAAGGTCGCCGCGATCCCCGCTCTGCCGCCCCAGCCCCGCGAACAGGCAGGGTCCGTGCAGTTCAAGAAGGCGGGCTATCCCGGCCTGAGCATCCAGGAACTCTCGAAGGACCAGCGGGCCCTGGTCGAATCCGTGATGCATCAGTTGGTATCGCCTTACCGCAAGGAAGACGGCGACGAAGTGATGGAACTGATCAAGGCGAACGGCGGCATGGAGAAGATTCACCTGGCGTTCTACTCGGACAAGGACGCGAAGGATAACAAGAAGTGGCACTTCTGGCGTCTGGAAGGCCCCGGCTTTGTGTGGAACTTCCGCCCTCTACCCCACGTGCATACGTTCGTCCACGTTCGCAAGCAGGTGGTGTAACCGCTTGATCGTGGCACCGGCGGGTCGCCGGTGCCACAACTTACTGACGAAGGTCCCGTGCTGAGATCACCGATTAACGAGGCACCGGGGTGATCGGCGCAGCCATCGGGGCCGGAGCCATGGAATTGCCAGTCGCGGGGACCGTCGCGATCGGCATCGCCGAATACGGCGTCGTGGAGGCCGGCATCACGGCATCCGCCGGGTTCGACTGGCAGTCACACTTTCCCCCGATGTGCTTGCAGCCCAAGCCGGTGGAGATCAGACCCAACACTGTGAGCAGAAGAGCGGTACGACGCATGAGAACCATCCAGTCTCAAGGGTGGGGCCGAAGGCTGTGAGGACGACCCCTTGGGGACGCCCCCACGGCACGGCCTCGGAATGTCAGATCACAACCGACGGCCCGCATCCCTGCGGAAGCCGACAGCCGTTAGAAAATCGCAGGCCTCAGCCGACGATCTTCGACCCCCCTTTTATCGGCCGAGGGAGTTGACCGCCTTTACCGATTTTCCGGCCCTTGGTGTTTGAAAAAAGGAAACCCCCATGATGGGAAAATCCTCCTGGACACCTCCCGCCGTCGATGAAATTCTGAAGTGGGTTCGCTTCTCAGCATTTCAGAGGTTATAATTGGCCTGTCGAACGTTTCCGCTGAATCGGTTGGCCTCGCGAACTTAGACTTCTCATAAGAGTCTCCCTCACCCTGAATGCGGGCCTGCCCAACCCGAATACTCTTTTCGATAGGTTCCATGTTGTCACACTCACCCATTATCGCTCTCCCTCCATGCCGCTGACGTTAGAAGGCCCCGTCCTTGAGCGTCTGCCCGCTTCACCCTGCGTGAAGCGCGACAGGCTGCGCGTATGGCTGGAAGATCAGCTTCGCCCCGGCTCATTCCACGCTGGCTCATGGATTTGTGGCCTTCTCCAGTCCGAAACCGTGTTGCCCGCCGCGACATCAGAGGCCTTGTCGCGAGCCCTGGGCTGCCCCGATCTTTTCCTGATCGATGCGGATCAGGCCGACCGCCCCACCCTGCGTGAAGCCTTCCTTGCCTCGGTGCCCGCCTCGCGAGTGCTGGTGCTCATGGAGGCTTCGAGCCTCGAAACACTGCGATCCCGGGAACTGGCTCTACGCCAGAAGACGGAAGACGGCTATCGACTTGAAGAGGCGAAGAAAGCGGTCTCCACGCTTCAAGAATTAAGGCTGCGTCGTGAGAGCCTCGAATCCGAACGTGCAACGTCTCTTCGTGATCGCACGCGCATCTCCGAAGACCTCGCAACTGATCCTGATTTTCAAAAGACCACGGAGCAGCAGGAACTTTCCCTCCAGGCCACCCTGGAACAAATGACGGCCGAGAGACTGGCCCTCACCGAGAGGCTGAATGAACTCGTTGTCAGTAAGGCGGCACTCGTTTCCGAGAACCCCTCTGGCCTGCTGAACAGGCTCTTCCATCGCAAGAAGACTTCCGAACACGAGGCCACGCTCGCGGATGTCGAGACGCAGATTCGGTCGCTTCAAGCTGAGGAATCGCAACTTCAATCGCGACGACTGAAGAAACTTCAAGATCTTGAAGTTGAGAAGTCACAGTACGTTCAGACCGTGAGGACACAGCGAGCCGCGGAGATCGACGCACGGCTTGCAGGGCTGGATCTCGAACTTCAGTCGTTGACCGAATCGACGACAGCGGCGTCCGAGATTCTGACACAACAGGGCCTGAATTCCGGCCTCGTGATGGGATTGCCAGCAAACAACTCATTCTCTGATCTAGAGTCCCTGCGAGTGCGGATCGCGGCACGCGAACGGGCGAATCCTCGAAATTCGCAAGGAGTCGGGATCGCGGCGCAAGGGTTGCTTGATCTTCGACTCGCCGTTTTCGAGTCCTTCGAGTTTCTGGAGCATCAGGACGATATCGATAAATGCTCCACCTTCGACTGGCTGTGGGTTGAGAGCGCCGAGGATTTGAAGGAAGAACAGTTCCTGACGGCAATGCGATTGGCTCCTCGGCGTGTGCTGGTGGGCTGCCAGGTTAAGGCGCAAGATCGGGGCGATTCGTCGTCTCATTTCATGAACGGTGCACGGTTCAGCAAAGGGGATCCGGTGGCGATGGATGTGTTTTCCCGACTCTCGAGTCGGCTCAATCAAGAGGCCTGGGCCCTTGAGGACGATCGGCTCGTCTGCCGAGTTCTTCCGATTGCTGAGGAGGAAGCCCCCTCTCTCATTCGTGAACCGTTGCTGGATCGGCCCGAGATCGAGCTTCGCTTCACGGCGCAGGACCGTGGCGAAACGGCGCTCGCGTCCGTGGCCTTCCCCAGGGGGGCGACCACAGCCGAGGCGAAGGCGTTCCTGTTCGCCCACCTCGGCGAAGTGCTGCTGCGCCCGGTTGGCGAGAGCCACACGCACGACCACTCGGACGCGGTGGTGGTGTGCTGGCCGGCCGTGGATCGCGAGGAGAGCTCGGCCGAGTGGGTCTCGCTGGATCCTGGGGTTCGCGAGAAGGTGATTGGCAATGGCCTCCACGCTTACACTGCTGCGGTCGCCTTCAAACGCGACCACGGCTGGACGGCGGAGCGTGCCGCGGCCTGGCTGGCAGATCACCTGCCGAGCGGTTCACCGAGCCGCGTCGCGGTGCTCCCCCGCCGCCTTGAGTACGCCATGGCCTGAGTGAGAATCGTTTCACGGCCTGCAAGTTTCTGCTAAGATCTCCCACGGATTCCTTACTTGAATCGAGGGAGATACCCATGTCTCGTTTCGCACTGGCCGTGATCGCGGCCCTGCTCATTCCGACTCTCACCTTCGCCGCGGATGACGCAGCCAAGAAGAAAAAGAAGACGGGCACGGCCATCGGCCACATGGTCTACTTCAAGCTGAAGGACTCGAGCCCTGCCGCTCGTGAGAAGCTCGTGGCCGCCTGCAAGAAGTATCTTGGTGAGCACGAAGGCACGCTCTTCTTCGCTGCGGGTCCGATCAGCGAAAGCTTCACCCGCGACGTCAATGACCGCGACTCGGATGTCGCCCTGCACCTCGTCTTCGCGGACAAGGCCGCCCATGACAGGTATCAGGACCATCCGGATCACTTGAAGTTCATTGAGGAGAACAAGGAATCGTGGATGAAGGTCCGCGTGTTCGACTCCGAACTGACTGACGTGCCGGGCAAGAAAAAGAAGAAACCTGTGATGTGACTTCGCCATGTCATTTCCACACCTGCTGACCGACCTTCGCGAAGCGTGGCAAGCAGTATCCTTCGCCCGGCCTGAGTGGCTGGGGATCGTGGCCCTGCTGCCGCTGTTGGTGTTGCTGGGATGGTGGGCCTCCCGGCGCCGCGCCGCGAGGCTGGCTTCGCTTGGGCAACCCGCGGCTCTGTTCGCCCTGAGCACGCCCGTCGTTTGGGGGCAAGGATTCTCGGCGATCGCCTTTCCGCTCGCGGGGCTCTTGCTGATCGTGGGTTTCGCAGGGCCACGATGGGGCAAGAGCGACGAGGCCGGCATCGCCGTCGGCCGCGATCTTGTCATCGTCCTGGACCTCAGCCGAAGCATGCTCGCGGACGACATGAACGGCCCCGTCTCCACCCGCGTGGAGGCGGCCCGACTCGGCGCCATCAATCTGCTCGACTCCGTGGCCAGGCGCGGTGGTCACCGCGTCGGCGTCGTCATCTTTGCTGCGAAGCCCGTGGCCCTCACTCCGCTCACCACCGATTACGACCATGCTCGGAGCACGCTGGAATCTCTGAACGTCAAGCAACCACCTCTCGCCTGCCGGCCCGGGCTTGATCCCTCGGCTGTCTCGGGCACGCGAATCGGTGCCGCCCTCACGATGGCCGTCGAGATGCACGATTCTCGGTTCCGCGGCTCGCAGGACATCGTGCTGCTCAGCGATGGCGACGACCCCGTGGACGACCGCGAGTATCGCAGGGGAATCGACTCGGCCCGCACCGCGAACATTCCCGTCCACTCCGTGGGTCTCGGCAGCGCGGAACGTGAGAGCACCATCGCGATCGGCGATGCCTTGCTCGACTTCCTCCCGGCCGACGGCCAGGCCCCTGAAACCGTCCGCACGCGACTGCGTGAGGAACCCCTTCGCGAGATCGCCCAGGAAACTCGCGGCCAGTACGTCCCCACGCGACAGACGCCGCCCGCCCTCGGCGACTTCTATCGCTCGCAAATTGAACCGCACCCAAGTCGACGCTTCAGCGACGACGAGATTCCGCAACCGAAGGAGCGTTACGTGTGGTTCCTCGCCGGCTCGCTTCTGCTCTTCACAGGGCACTGGATTCGAGGAGAATAAAGCCATGCGGATCGTCAGCTTCACGATTCTGGTTCTCGCGATTCTCGCCTGCCTGGCAGGAGCGGGTTCGGTTTCGCAGTCGCTGCGTTCCGCCCACGATGCGTACTTGTCCGGTGATCTCGATGAGGCCGCGAGCCGATTCACTGAGGCTTCGAGGCACGCGGATGATCCCGGCCTGATCGCGTTCAACCGGGCCGCCATCCACTTTGACAAGAGAGAGTATCGCGAGGCCGAACTCGACTACCGCCGGGCACTCGATGATGCGGAAGCTCCGCTCGAACGCCAGGCGAAGGCCTGGTACAACCGGGGCACCGCCCTGCTCCAACGGGGCGGCAGCATGGACGTGTACCGTTCCGCGATCGCGTGCTTCGACCGCGGCCTGTCACTCATCGACGGGGAGTCCAGCCTTGCGGTGGATGCTCGCCACAATCTCGAACTCGCGAAGCTCCGCTGGGCGATCGAACGCAAGAAGACCGTGAAGCCCTCGAAGGCCGGCTCGAGTGCTCCCGAGGATGCTGAGCCTTCGGCTTCCAAGAAGCCAAGAGCCAAGGACCCCGCAACGACCTCGACCTCCGAGAACGGGAAAGGGCCAGGCGAATCACGTGGATCGAAGGAGCGAGCCGCCTCCACGAAGAGCCCACCGGACGTGCCCAGCCAGGAGACTCCGCAACCGCTCTCTGGCGCAGGGCAACTCAAGACGCTTCTGGATGCCGATCGGCCTCAAGCTCTGAGTGCGGGTGAAACGAATGACCTGTTGCAGCACATCGCGAATCGCCTTCAGCGAGATCGCCGTTCGTTGCTTCAAGCGCTCACAGGGCAGGACCGCCCCGGCGTGAAAGACTGGTGAGGCCCCGAGGAGCTTGTGATCTCTCGAGGATAGGAGATTATTTCAATCACCTTGGCTTGGACTGTGGCACCGGCAAGACACCGGTGCCACAGTCCCGAGATGCAGCCTGACCAGACTTGGAAGCGGGGCGTATCATAGTCGCAGTTCCGTACACTTGGCTCTGGACACGTCCCTTGTTGGTAAGGAGAACCCTGATGCGACATGGATTACTACTGGCCGCGGCGCTTGCGTTCGCGGCCCCCGCGATGGCCGCGGACTTGCCGCCGGTCGTGATGCAAATCGCCGCGCCTGGGAAGCTGCTCGACGACATTCGCGAGATGGCCAGGGCCCTCGGCGGCGAAGCGATGGTTCAGAAATTCAATGACTCCCTCAAGACGAAACTGGGTGAGAAAGGGCTGTCCGGGCTCGATCTCAACCGACCTTCCGTTTTCGGCCTCTACTTCCGCGAGAACGCGCCTGAGGACGCCAACGCTTACGGCATCGGCATCGCTCCATATGTGGATGAGAAGGACTTCGTGGCCCTTGTCGAGAAGGGGCAAGGCACCGTCAAGCCCGTCGAGGGCAAGAAGGGGCGGTATGTCGTCTCGTCGCCGGACGGCAAGACGTCACAACTTCTCTTCAAGGACGGATTCGTCTACGCGGGCTTCGATATGTCCGAGGCGGAGTTTGATCCCGCCAAGTTCCCCACTTACGACAAGCTGGTGACGCAGGGCGATCAATCGCTTATGACCGCTCGAGTCTACATCGAGCGCTTACCTGCTTCGTTCCAGAAGAAGATGGGTCAGTCGCTGGATGATGCGATGGCGGGCCTGGCCAATATGCCGTTCCCGCCGGACGCGAAGGAAGGCGTGAAGAAGGCGGCGGAGAAACTGGGGGCCGCGGCCAAGCAGTACCTCGAACAAGTCAAGGACGTGAAAGAGGGCGTGGTCCGCATCGTCTTCGACAAGGCGTCGGCGGAAGTCTCGCTCGAGATGGGCATCATCGGCGCCGCGGGTTCGAGCCTCGCCAAGGACATCGCCGCCCGTTCGCCCTCGCAGAATCGCTTCGCGGGGCTCGTCACTGGCGACACCGCCGGCGGATTGCTTCTGGGTCTCCCCCTCTCCAATATGAACATCCGCGAGGGGATGGCCCTGGCGTTTGAAGCGAGTGGGAAGGAAGGCCTCAACACAGCCCCGCCACCGGCTACTGCCACGCTCGAGGAACTGGTGAAAGGGATCGCCCGCACGCTTCGCTCGGGAGAGCTCGACTTCGGCGCTGGCATCGCCGGGCCGGACAAAGATTCGCACTACCGGGTGCAGCTTGGCCTTTCGTTTGATAACCCGGCCGCTCTGGAGAAGGAGCTTCGCGGCCTGTACAAGAACGCACCTCCCGCAGTGAAGACGCTGTTGAAGCTCGACGCTGCCAAGATCGGCGACTTGAACGTTCACGTCGCTCGGCTGGGGCCGGCACTGCCGCCCGAGGCTCAGCGGGTGTTCGGGGACGAAGCCGAACTCGCCTTCACCTTCGCACCAAAGGGAATCTACGTGGTGTTCGGCACCGACCCGTTGACGACACTCAAAGCGGCGATTGCCACCCAGCCCCAGCCGGCGCGAGGTCTGGAAGTGCTTGTGAATCCGAACCGCCTGGAGAAACTCGTGAGCGCTGCGGCGGGCCCGCCAATTGGGGCCAAGGTCGCGGAGATGCTCGGTGCCGAGAACAAGCTGCTCAGCGCCTTCTTCGCCTCTGTCGAGGGCGGCGCGGAGTTGAAGATCCGTATGGGAATGAGCCTGAAACTACTCCCCCGCATGGGCCTGATGCAAGCGCAATGATAGCGGATAAGTTCGGTCGCGACGTCTTCGGAGTTGAGCCAAGTGGCATCGGCTGCATTCAACTCCGGAGATGGTGACTTGCATCTCAGACGGCCGCGACAATCCCTTCATTTCTTCAGGAGACGCCTGTGTTCACATCGCTCGTTGCTCCGCTGCTTGTCCTGAGCCTTGGCGGCCCCGTGGATCCGGGAACGCCGGGTGGGCCGAATCTCGTGGTCCAGGCCCAGCCGATCTCACGCTGGATCACGGACATCCGCAGTCTGCGTCGAGTGCTCGAACCGGGAGATCCCCAGAACGCCGATAAGCAGTTCGAGCAATCGCTGAAACAGATTCTGGGGGAGAAGGGATTTGAAGGCATCGATCTTGATCGCCCCATCTCCGGGTATGGCACTCTAGCGGCAACGCCGACGGAGTCCCAGTTCGTGATGGTGATCCCGATTACGGGGCAGGACGAATTCCTGGCTCTTCTCGATCGATTGCCGGAAAAGCTCAAAGCTGATCCCGAAGATGGTAAGAAAGGGCTCTTTCGCATTGCCGGTCGGGGTGCTCTGCCTATTTCCATGTACCTGCGCATCGTGGATCAGAATGCCTATGTGTCCTTCAACGACGAGGACGGCTCGCTCCTCGATCCCGCGAAGCTCCTGCCGTCGGCGAAGCTCGTGGATCCCGCGGATCAGTCGAGCCTGACGATACGGGCGTTTCCCGATCGACTTCCCGCGAAGTTGATTCGACAAACCTTCGATCAGTTCACGCAGAGGAAGAAGGACTTTCTGCAGGGGAACGCTCGCGGCGGCCGGGCCATGTTCATGGTGGGCTTCGTTAGAATGGCGATTCTCTCACCTCTGACGTTGATCTCCTCAAGTCATCTCGACGCCATGTTCACCGAGGGCAGGGACGTTGCCCTGCGGATCAGCCTCACGCCCACGTCGGAGGTCGCTGTGGAGATCGCCGTCACCCCGAAGCCGAACACCAAGCTGGCGGCGAGCATCGCAGCGTACTCGCCAGGCACCAATCGTTTCAGCGGCTTGATTCCCAGGAACCCCGCGCTCGGCGTGCAGATCAAGCTGCCGTTCTCCGGCCCGGACACGCGCGACACCGCGCTCGATGTCCTGAAGCTGATCGAGGAGAACAACACGGGGGCGAATGGCGACGTGCAGCCTGTGCTCGACGAGCTATTCAAGGGGCTTGCTCGCACCATCAAGGCTGGCGACTTCGAGGCCGCGGGAGGAATGTCCGAGCCCGGGGAACGAGCCTTGTGCCACATCATCGGTGCCGCCAGCTTTGATGACACTTCGGGGTTGGAGAAGTCGCTTCGCAAGCTCGCGGCCTCGCTTCCTGCGAGCGTTCGAGGAAAGGAACTCATCACGTTCGATGTCGCCAAGGTCAAGGGAGTGAATCTCCACACCATCAAGCTTGGAAGTGTGTTGGATGACAACCTCCGATCGCAGCTGGGGGAGGACGCGCTGCTGTGCATCGCGATGGCGCCTCAGGCGATTCACTTCGCGATGGGGCCGCAGCCGATCCCGCTGGTCCAGGCCTCGCTGGAGCCGAAGGCGAACGATGCGAAAATGCTCTCGGTCGATACGAACATTGCCACGTTGCAGAGAGTCATCGAGCTTGCGAGCGTCCCCGCGGGGAAGAAGTTCAAGGCGATGGTCGGCGGCGAGAATCGCATGACAACGATCGTGGGCCTGACCGCCAAGGGCGGCGCGGAGTTCCGTTTTCGCATGAGCTTCGACCCGCGATTTCTCCCGCATGCAACAGGGGCGGCGGCCCCTCCTCGGTAGAACTGCCGGGGTTCGCCGTACGTAAGAAGGATCGCAGCGGCGGCACTCCACGCTCGGTTTCGATGGGCTTCATCGTTGCCTTCGCCTCTCGGCTGGCTTAAACTAGGGCTCGAAGCGTTCCCTCATCGCCCACCTGTTTGCTTCCTACTACCGGAGAAATCATGAGTCGTAGTATGACACGTCGGCAGGCCCTCGGCACCAGTGCCGCCGGCCTCGGTTATTTTTTCACGGCTCCGTCGTTCGCCGCGGCCAGAATCGCTGGCGCTAACGGTCGCCTTTCGGTCGTCGGCATCGGCGTCGGCGGCAAGGGCTCCTCGGACATCGACAACGCCTCCTCTCTCATGGACGTGATCGCCATCTGCGACATCGACGAGGGCAACCTCGGCAACAAGGCCAAGAAGTGGGCCCAGGCCAAGAAGTTCTTTGACTTCCGCAAGCTCTTCGACGACTCCGAAATCGTCCGCAACATGGACGCAGCCACCATCAGCACGCCGGACCACACCCATGCCCTTGCCGCGGCGATGGCCATCCGCAACAAGAAGCATGTGTACGTCCAGAAGCCGCTGACGCACTCGGTGTTCGAGGCTCACTACCTCAAGAAGCTCGCCAAGCAGAATGGCGTCTGCACACAGATGGGCAACCAGGGCACCGCGGCCAGCGGCCTTCGCCGGGCGGTCGAACTCGTGCAGGAAGGCGTCATCGGGCCCGTGAAGGAAGTCCACGTTTGGACCAACCGGCCGATTTGGCCGCAGGCTCCCCAGGTGATCCAGCGGTTGCCGGAAGCTCCCGTGCCCGAAGGCGTGCACTGGGACGAGTTCATCGGGCCCGCACCCTTCCGTCCGTTTGCCGCGAGTGCAATGGGCGACGGCCCCAAGCGAAAGCTCAAGTCCGCGTACCACCCCTTCGCCTGGCGCGGCTACTGGGACTTCGGCACCGGTGCCATCGGCGACATGGCCTGCCACACCGCCAACATGGCCTTCATGGCCCTGAAGCTTGGCAGCCCCTCCAGCGTCTCCGCCGAGGCAGGCGACGTGAACCCGGAAACGTGCCCCAGCTTCGCGCACGTAGTGTTGAACTTCCCGGCCCGAGAAGGCCTGCCGCCGGTGACGCTGCACTGGTACGAAGGCAAGAAGAATGGTGAGAAGTTGACCCCGCCACAGGCGCTACTCGAAAAGGTTCTCAAGCCGGGTGAGAAGCTCGCCAACAGCGGCTCGCTCATGGTTGGCGAAAAGGGCCTCCTCTTCAGCCCCAGCGACTACGGCTCCGAGATCCGCATTACCCCGGCCGGAATCGTGGAGGGCAAGAACCTGACCAAGCCCGAAAAGCTCGCGATCAACAACAAGGGCGACCAGGGCCAGAAGGACGAGTGGGTCGAGGCGATCAAGGCCAACAAGCCGGAACTCGCTCTCTCGAACTTCGATTATGCCAGCATGCTGACCGCGGCGTTCCTGCTGGGCAACGTCGCGATCCGCACCGGCAAACCCTTCGAGTTCGACGGCGAAACCGTGACCGCCAAGAACAGCCCCGAGGCCAACGCCCTCATCAAGACCGAGTACCGCAAGGGCTGGGATATGCTCGAAAAGGCTTGAGGTGATAGGCAGGTAGAGATTGACCACAGAGTCACTGAGGACACGGAGATCGGAGGGAGGAAGAGAGAAAAGCGTGGGGAGTTCGACAAGGATATCGCCATCGAATGGCGCCAGATCGCTTGACGATCCTTTCTCTGAATCCCTTCATTCTCTCACTCTGAACTCTGGGACTCTGTGGTAAGTTTCTTTCTTCTGCTCGCCTCTTCCTATTTGCTAATCTAAAGGGATGGATCTCGACCGTACCCTCGCCTTGCTCGCGCTCGACCCTGCACATCCTGTCGATGTGGCCCTTGTGGCATTGCATCTCGCTCGCGACGAATATCCCGATCTCGACATCCCCGCTTACGTCTCTCAGTTTGAAGCTTACGCCGACGCGATTGCTCCTCGGCTCTCGGGGTCGCTGGCCCTTCGCGCGGCCACCTTCACCCACTTTCTGTTCGTCGAGGAAGGCTTCCGCGGCAACCACGACGACTATTATGACCCTCGCAACAGCTATCTCAACGAGGTCCTTGATCGCAAACGGGGGCTGCCCATCACGCTTGCGATACTGGCCGCGGCCATCGGCGAACGAGCAGGGCTGACGGTGCAAGGGC